>Ga0118677_10005037_pt1 | contig 23501 bp, 12 predicted proteins | sample AliMusrvi5mmetaG_FD_86154 | JGI IMG/M metagenome (GOLD analysis project Ga0118677, IMG submission 86154)
GCTGAGAATATCAGCCACCCCGGGAGGAGTAAAGAAACTGACTATGTGACGCTCAAAAAACAAAATGTAGTGCCACTTGACGAAATTTACATCGGTAACACGCTGTAACAGCGAGTGTTTTAATTACAGTGTCAAAAATGGGTTAGTCTTCTTTTCTTGTATAAGCACGATTGATGCCACTATATAATATTCGTAAATGCAGCTAATTGTAAAATTGTGACGTAAAATTGACATTGCCGTGCCGTGGATAGTGTGGTGTTTTTTCAAAATATTGACTGAGGTGTTTTGCATGTGGGCAATACAATTGCTGTCACGCTATCTGGAAGGTAAATCTCTCGATATCGTTCTTGAACATAGCCGGCATGTTGCGGAGCTTGCACTGGAAATTGCCGACCGTATGGCGGTGGCGGCAGATGCTCGTCTGTTTATTGAAGAGGCTGCGCTGCTGCACGATATCGGTGTCTGTCAGGTAAATGCACCGGAACTCGGCCTGTATGGTGCACATCCATATATTATGCATGGCGTGCTCGGACGTGCTATCCTGGAGAGTGAAGGGTATCCGCTGCATGCACTGGTATGTGAACGGCATACCGGTGTCGGCTTGACCCGTGAAGATATTATCCGGCAGAAATTGCCGCTACCGCATCGGGAAATGTGTCCGGAGGCACTCTCAGAACAGATTATCTGTTTTGCCGATTTGTTCTATTCGAAGAATCCGGGACGATTGGGCGAACGTAAAACGGCCATTCAGGTGAAAAAAAAGCTGCTCCGCTTCGGTGAAGAGAAGGTGGCAGTTTTTGAGGCATGGCTCGTATTGTTTCAGTGGAGCGACTGCTCAATTGACGAGGTTACCGTTACGTAACAACCCGGCCTAAAAGCGGTTGCTTTTTTTTTTACCATGTTTTACATTGGGACTCCTTTAAAGCTTCTTTTCAAATTAACTACCCACCAGGCGGTTCCCCTTGCAGAAGAATGCATTAACCATTCAGGATCTTCGGTTACGTATCGACAGTATTGACGATTCAATCCTTGCTCTTTTGAACGAGCGGTCACAAGTCGTTCTTGAAGTTGGCCGGTTGAAATCGGGTAACAACCTTAATTTTCATGTTCCGGGGCGTGAACGCCAGATCTACGAACGCCTGTTGAGCCAGAACACGGGTCCGTTTCCGAATGATGCTTTAAAGAGTGTTTATCGTGAAATTATCTCGGCCTGTCTGGCGCTTGAATCCCCGATGAAGGTTGCGTTCCTCGGGCCCAAAGCTACTTTCAGCCATCTTGCCACCATGCAGCAGTTCGGTCTTTCCGCTGAACTTGTCCCGATGAAGTCGATCCCGTCGGTCTTTGAAGAAATTGAGAAGGGGAAGGCGCTTTACGGTGTCGTGCCGGTCGAAAATTCAACCGAAGGGGTCATCTCCCATACGCTGGATATGTTCGTGGAAAGTAAGCTCCAGATTACCTCCGAAATTCTTCTTGAGGTGCATCACGACCTGCTCTCGCGCACCGGCCGCATTGAAGACATCAAGAAGGTCTACTCCCATGCACAGCCGATTGCCCAATGCCGACAGTGGCTTGAAGATAACTTGCCCGGTATTCCCCTGGTTGATGTGGCATCCACTGCGGTTGCGGCCCAGATTGCCAGCGAGGATTATACCGCTGCTGCCATAGCCAGCGAACTGGCTGCTTCTCTCTACGACCTCAAGTGTGTCAGGAGCAGGGTCGAAGATCAGGTCAATAATTTTACCCGTTTTCTGGTGGTTGCCCGTCAGGGATGCGACCGCTCCGGGAGCGACAAGACGTCGGTCCTGTTCTCGGTCAAGGATGAACCGGGGATCCTTTGCCGCATGCTGGAACCGTTTGCCAAGCGGAGTATAAACCTCACCAAGATTGAATCCCGTCCGTACAAGAGCAAGGCCTGGGAATACATCTTTTTCCTTGATCTGTTCGGCCATGTTTCGGATCCGGATGTTTCAGAAGCCCTGGATGAACTCAAAGGGTGCTGTCAGTTCCTCAAAATCCTCGGATCTTATCCGCGGTCGATGTAGGGGAAGAGTGATGAGCGTGACGATAAAACGTCTGGCTATTATCGGTGTTGGGCTGATCGGCGGCTCGCTTGCGCGTGCACTACGTGAAGCAGGGGCCGTAAAGAGCGTCGTCGGCATCGGCAGATCACGTAATAACCTTGAAGAAGCACTTTCTCTCGGAATTTGCGACGAGATTACCCAGGATATGGCTGAAGGTGTTCGTGGTGCTGATGTGGTGTTTATCTCTGTACCGGTCTGCGCTATTCCCGGTGTAGTAGCGGAGATTGCATCGGCCTTGGCCCCCGGCTGTATCGTTACCGACGGCGGCAGTGTCAAGACCGGTATTGTCGGCGAGTGCGAGGCTCTCATGCCGTCCGGCTGCTTCTTTGTTGGCGGTCACCCTATTGCCGGCACCGAGCACACCGGAGCGGCCGCCTCGTTTGCCACCCTCTACCAGGGCCGACGTTGCATTCTGACGCCAACGGAACGTACCGAAGCCGCAGTACTGGAGATGGTCGCCCACATGTGGCGGCTTGCCGGTGCCGATGTCTGCTTTATGGAGCCGGGGCATCACGACCGGATATTTGCCGAGATTTCGCATCTGCCCCATATGGCAGCCTATGCCCTGGTTCATGCCGTCGGGACGGCGGATGTGGAGGGTGAAAACGTTCTCTCTTATACCGCAGGCGGTTTCCGGGACTTTACCCGTATTGCCTCCTCCGACCCGGCCATGTGGCGCGACATTGCCTTGATGAACCGGAATGCTCTTCTACAAAGCATTGACGGATTTTCGGCCAGCATGGCCGAGTTGCGACGTCGCATCGAGGCGGGAGACGGTGCGGGGTTAAGTACTTTTTTTACCATTGCAAAACAGTTCCGCGACGGAATTGTCTAACTTAATATTATCCGGAGAACCTGTGACTTCAACTACAATCCAGCCGGCAACATCTGTCAGGGGTGAGATCGTCGTTCCGGGCGATAAATCCATTTCCCACCGTTCAATCATGCTCGGAGCGATAGCCAACGGTGATACCACGGTACGCGGTTTTCTTCGTGGCGAGGACAATATGTCAACCATGCATGCATTTCGTGCCATGGGAGTTGATATACGGGACGATGGTGAAACGATCCGGATAGTCGGTCGTGGTCTGCACGGGCTTACCGAGCCGGGCGATGTTCTTGACTGCGGCAACTCCGGGACTACTATCCGGCTGATTACCGGCCTGCTTGCCGGACAGTCATTTTTTTCGGTTGTGACCGGTGATCAATATCTGCGAAAACGGCCCATGAAACGGGTTGTCGAGCCGCTTTCCCGCATGGGAGCCCGCATTGCCGGCCGTAACAACGGGACGCTGGCTCCTCTGGCTATTACGGGCGGTTCTCTGAAGGGTATCGATTATGTCTCCCCGGTATCAAGTGCCCAGATCAAGTCATCGCTCATGCTGGCCGGACTTTACGCCGAAGGTGAAACTACCGTCAGCGAGCCGAGTCTGTCACGCGATCATTCGGAGCGGATGTTCCGGCTCTTTGGCGCGTCGGTGGTCAGAAACGAACAGGGGGTGACCGTCAGCGGGGGAGTCGAGCTGACTGCCCAAGAAGTGACCGTTCCGGGAGATATATCGTCGGCTGCCTTTTTTATAGTGGCTGCCTTGATTACGCCGAATTCGGAATTGCTGATAAAGAATGTGGGCGTAAACCCATCCCGGACCGGTGTAATCGATATACTCCAGGCCATGGGAGGAGATATTACGCTTGTTGATGAACGCGAACTGTCCGGAGAACCGGTCGCCGATATTCTTGTGCGATCCTCCCGGCTGAAAGGGATATCGATTTCCGGAAGTGTCGTTCCGCGGGCTATTGACGAATTTCCGGCCATATGTATCGCTGCGGCGCGGGCGGAAGGTGTTACGGACATTCGCGACGCCAGGGAATTACGGGTTAAGGAAACCGACCGGATTACCGCTATGGCTGGCAACCTCGTGAAAATGGGTATTATGGTTACCGAGACAGATGATGGTATGGACATTACCGGTTCAGACCGGCTTACCGGTGGGACCTTCGACAGTTCGGGCGATCATCGTATTGCCATGTCCATGTCCGTTGCCGCCCTGGTCGCCTCCAGCGCAATCACCGTGACCGATATCGGGTGTGTGGCAACATCTTTTCCGACCTTTTTTCCTCTTCTGGAAAAAGTTGCTTCCAGGTAATCGATGATTTTACGACCTGACGGTATCATCGTTGCGATAGACGGCCCCTCCGGCGCCGGCAAAAGTACCATAGCCCGGTTGCTGGCAGAACAGCTCGGCTACATACAGATAGATACCGGAGCGATGTATCGGGCTGCTGCACTTCTTCTCTCACGGGCGGACATCGATCTTGGCGATCTCGGTGCGGTCGAACGGTTTTGCATGACCATCGACATACGGCTTGAGTTAGTTTCCGGCAAACAGGTGGTGCGGGCTAATGGTATTGATGTTACGGATTGGATCCGTACGCCGGAAATGTCGCTCCTTACATCCCGAACCTCAACTCTTAAACCGGTTCGGGATGCGTTGCTGAAAGCACAGCAACAGATGGGTGGCAGAGGCGGAGTCGTTCTGGAAGGACGTGATATCGGAACAGTGGTCTTCCCAGATGCGGAGATGAAATTTTATCTGAGCGCATCTGTTGAAGAGCGTGCCAGAAGGCGATGTGAAGAATTGACCGCCAAAGGGGAATCAGTTACGCTTGGCGAGACTATTGCCGATGTTGTCAAGCGAGACCGGCAGGATTCGGAGAGAGACATAGCGCCGCTCAGGCAGGCGGTCGATGCAATTTTGATTGATTCGTCCCGGCTCTCCATAGACGAGGTGTTGACAGACATGATTGCAATGTGTCGTAATAAAATAAAAACATTGGGATCCTCATCATGAAAGTCATACTTGCAAAACAGGCAGGATTCTGTTTCGGAGTAAAGCGTGCGACGCAGTTGGCATTTGAAGCAGCCGGCAAAGATCAGAAAACCTATACACTCGGGCCGATAATTCATTCTCCGCAGGTTGTCGGTAAGCTGGAAGGGCTCGGGATCCGCGCTCTGGATTCTCTTGACGGCCTTGACCATGGGACTATAATTATTCGTTCTCATGGTGTCGAGCTGAAAGAGATCACCGAGGCGCAGCAGAGAAACCTCGATATCGTCGATGCGACCTGTCCGTTTGTCAAAAAGGCTCAGGAGCATGTTATGAGCCTGTCAAAGGCCGGATATGGAGTCGTTGTCGTTGGGGATGCCGATCATCCGGAAGTGCAGGGGATCGTTTCGTACGGCGGCGAAAAGGTATTTGTTGTCGCGTCAGGAGATGAAGTCAGCAGGCTTCCTAAAATGAGCAAGATTGGTGTCGTTGCACAGACGACCCAGTCTTTTGAAAACCTCAAGAATGTTGTCGGTGAATGTTTGCTGCGTGGTGGTGAGATCCGCGTTTTCAATACAATATGTGATGCAACGGCCGTTCGTCAGGAAGAGGCAAAAGAACTGGCCAGCCAGGTTGATTGCATGTTGGTGGTCGGCGGATTCAATAGTGCCAATACGCGCCGCCTCCTTGAAGTATGTGCAGAATTGCAGCCGCGTACCCATCATATTGAGACCGCGGTGGAGATAAACCCGGTCTGGTTCGAAGGCGCCGAGCGGGTGGGAGTGACTGCCGGTGCTTCGACGCCGAAGTGGATCATAGATGAAGTTATGAACAAAATTGAGGAATTGAATAAAAGCGATTGAAATATTTCGATCATATTGCTACATTACAAAGCTCGATAAAAATAGAGGAACGATAAACGTCCAGGGGGTATGGTGTAATGGTGAATTTTAAAAGGCTTGACGCTGCCGGAGAAGAAAATGAAGAACTCGACGGCGACCAGCAGAGCAGTGAATTTGCGGCGCTTTTCACTGAAAGCTTAAAAGATCGTCCCGAACGGGATAAAATAATAGAGGGAACTGTAGTGCGCGTGGATCAGGATACGGTTCTCGTTGATATCGGGTTGAAATCGGAAGGTCATGTGCCTGTCGCTGAATTCCAGAATTCAGATGGTCAGGTCACCGTGCAGGTAGGCGATAAAATTCGTGTACTGATGACTCGTCAGGATGGAAAAAAAGGATATGTCCTTTCCAAAAAGAAAGCAGACTACCTTTCCGCGTGGGATAAGATTGGCGATGCCTGTCAGGAAGGCGGCATCATCGAAGGTACTATCACCGGCAAAGTGAACGGCGGTTTTACCGTGGATATCGGCGTCCAGGCTTTTCTCCCTTCGTCGCAGGTTGATATTCGCCCCTCATCCGACTCAGATACCTATATAGGGGTTAATTCCCGTTTCAAGGTTATTAAAATCAATCAGCGTCGTGATAATATTGTCCTCTCCCGCCGTGCCGTGCTTGAAGAAGAACGTACAGCCGTACGCGATGTAACGCTTGAAAAGCTTGAGGAAGGACAGATTGTCGAAGGCATAATCAAGAATGTTACCGACTACGGTGCATTTGTCGATCTGGGCGGTGTTGACGGATTGCTTCATGTTTCCGATCTCTCCTGGGGAAGGGTAGGCAAGCCTACGGATGTTCTCAAGCCCGGTCAGCAGATTACTGCCAAGGTTCTTAAATTTGACCGTTCCAAAGGAAAAATATCTCTTGGAATCAAGCAGACACTTACGGATCCGTGGCTTGATGTGCCGGCAAAATTTCCGATCGGTGTGCGTGTGCGCGGTCGGGTAGTCAGCCTGATGGAGTACGGTGCGTTCGTCGAACTGGAGTCCGGCATTGAAGGTCTGATTCACGTTTCGGAAATGTCGTGGACAAAGCGGGTTCGCCGCGCCGCTGATGTTTTGAATATTGGTGATGAAGTTGAAACGGTCATACTTGGTATCGACATGGGGAACCGTAAAATTTCCCTGGGGCTTAAACAGGTTTCTGAAAATCCCTGGACAACAATTGCTGAAAAATATCCGGCAGGAACCAGAATTGAAGGCCAGATCAAGAACATGACCGATTTCGGAATGTTTATCGGCATAGAAGACGGCATCGACGGTCTGGTACATGTTTCGGATATGTCATGGACAAAGCGCATCAAGCACCCTGGCGATGTGTATGAGAAAGGGAGCCTCGTTCAGGCGGTTGTTCTGAAGGTCGATGTAGAAAACGAGCGTCTTTCTCTTGGTATCAAACAGCTTGAACCGGATCCCTGGAGTCTTGCGCCCGGCAAATATCGTTCCGGCGTACTTGTTACCGGAAAAGTCACCTCCTTGACTGATTTTGGTATTTTTGTCGAACTGGAAGAAGGCATAGAAGGGTTGATTCACGTTTCCGAATTGTCTCGTGAAAAGGTTGCATCAGCCAAGGAGTTTGCGGCAATCGGTGACAACCTTGAAGCGGTTGTATTAAGTTGCGATCCTAAAGAACGCCGGATATCCCTCTCAATTAAATCGATGCATGTTGCTGCGGAAAAAGCTGAATTTGAGCAGTACATGGGATCACAGGGAGAGTCGACGTCTACGTTTGGTGATTTGCTTAAACAGAGCTTGAATAACAGAAATAATTAAATTTAATTTTACAGCCAGAGGGATGTATGACGAAAAGTGAACTTATCGAAAAAGTAGTCCAATCACACGGAATGTTGAATGTCAAGGTCTCTGAAATTGTAGTTAATACCGTTTTCGATTCAATTGAAGAAGCTCTTAAATCCGGTGATAAAGTAGAAATTCGCGGATTCGGAAGTTTTACTATTCGTGAACGTCTTGGGCGTGAGGCACGAAACCCGAAAAGTGGTGAAGTCGTACGTATCCCATCTAAAAAGACTCCGTTCTTTAAAACGGGAAAAGAGCTTAAAGAACGGGTAAACTGCTAATTCCACTTTGTATTAAAGATTAAAGGGGTTGGCTGCTTTTGCCAACCCCTTGGCTTTTATCGGTTGTCAGGTAATTGCCTAAGTGAATCTATGCGATAAACACAGAGATACGGATGAACTCATTTTTAGTCCCGGTATCGTTTCAATAATTCGCCGTACTCGTCAATCCTGCGGTCTCGCAGGAACGGCCAGATACGGCGTACCTTTTCGCTGCGAGCCAAGTCAATCTCCATGACGATAATTTCCTCGTTTTCCTGAGAGGCTTCAGCCAGAATTTCACCTTGCGGACCGGCGGCAAAACTTCCCCCCCAAAACTGAATACCGAGATCGCGCTGCTGCGGTGAACTTTCAAACCCGACCCGGTTGACAGCCAGTACCGGCAAGCCATTTGCGACCGCATGACCACGCTGCACCGTGACCCAGGCATCATATTGCCGCTGCTGTTCTTCCTCCGTATCGTCCCGATCCCAACCGATTGCAGTCGGATATATCAACAGATCCGCTCCCGCCAAAGCCATCAAACGGGCGGCTTCGGGATACCACTGATCCCAGCAGACCAGTACCCCCAGCGTGCCTACGGAGGTTTTGACCGGATTGAAACCAAGATCGCCGGGAGTAAAATAGAATTTTTCATAAAAGCCCGGATCGTCCGGGATATGCATTTTGCGATAGATCCCGGCAATGGAACCGTCTTTTTCGAACACAACTGCCGTGTTATGATACAGACCAGCCGCGCGCCGCTCAAACAGCGAGGCTACAAGTACCACACCCAGCTCTCCGGCCAGATTGCCCAATAATTCGGTAGATGGTCCGGGGATCGGTTCGGCCAGATCAAAGAGGGCAGGGGACTCAACCTGACAAAAGTAGGTGGAGGTATGCAACTCCTGCAGCACGACGAGTTGCGCCCCCGAGGACGCTGCCTGACGGATCATTCGAGTTGTTTTCGCAAGATTCTCATCACGGTTACTGCCGCATCTCTGTTGGATCAATGCAACGACACGCTTTGTCATGCCAGAACCCCCTGGGGAAGCTGCATGGTCACGCAGTGCAGGGAACCATGCTGTTCAAGGAGTGGCAGGCAGTCTATGCCGATGATTTCCCGTCCCGGAAAAGCCTGGCCTATACGCTCCAGGGCTGTTTGATCGTTTTCAGGATCACGATACGTCGGCGCAAGTACCGCATTATTTATGATCAGGAAATTGGCATAGGTTGCCGGAAGCCGGTGTGCCTGCTCGTCAAAACGGGGTTTAGGCCAGGGAAGAGGGATCAGGCGATACGGAGAACCATCCGGAGCGGTAAATGTTTTCAGTTCCTGTTCCATCAGTTTCAGCGGTCCAAAATGTTCATCAAGCGGAATATCGCACGCCTGATAGATGATGGTATTGTTCGGGCAGATCCGTGCCAGGGTGTCGATATGAGAATCCGTATCGTCACCGGCAAGAAACCCGTGATCAAGCCAGAGTATGCGTTTTGCTCCGACTAGCGATGCCAGCGCCTGTTCTATTTCACTTTTATTCAACTGGGGATTGCGGTTTGGCGAAAGGAGGCATTCCGCTGTGGTCAGAATCGTTCCGAGGCCATCACTCTCGATACTACCCCCTTCCAGAATCATCCCGATTGTGTTGAGGTTCGGGAGCAACAGGCCGTTCTGCTTGAGGCGCTGTGAAATCTGGTTGTCAAAGTTGGCGGGAAATTTGAGTCCCCAACCGTTGAAACCGAAATCAAGCAGGGTCGGCTTGTTATTGAAGATGACGGTAACAGGACCAAAATCGCGCGCCCAGGTATCGTTATTCGGAATCTCACAGATGGTGACTCCGGCAAGGTCTACGTCGGCACCAATCAGAAAGTCAGCAGCGGACGCGGCATGCGGTGCGGTCAGCAGTACCCGTTCAAAGCGGGCAATCTGCTTGATTATTTCAGCAAAGACCGGACGAACGTCATCCAGCATATACGCCCAGTCGGTTCCTTCGTGCGGCCAGGCCATCAGTACGCCATCTTGTATTTCCCATTCGGCAGGTAATCGTGGATTCACGGAAGTTTCTCCATATTGTATTTACTACGGACATCTGATTTGTTTTGAGGCGTGCAAGTATAGAACAATTGCTCGCTGCCTTGCAAGGCAGGTTTTTCAGTTTTTCCGGATTCTCTTCTGACGCTATACCACTCAATGTAAGATATTGACTTCAGCACGTTTGTTACCTGAATGGCTTGCCGCTCTTAGTGAAGCAATCTTCCTGCTACATCCGTCAAAAAACTTCCATTTTAGCTGGATATGTTGTATAAAGATCGCCAACAGATAAGTATCTTATTTACCAGACTATATTACACTTGTAGTAGAAAGCCCGAATGGTGGAACTGGTAGACACAAGGGACTTAAAATCCCTCGGCTTTACCGCCGTGCCGGTTCGATTCCGGCTTCGGGCACCAATTAACAATCCAATAAGATGCAATTAAGTACTTAAGCCACTAAAAAATAGTGGTTTTTTTATGTTTTGTCGTCTGTCAGCACATCCTTGTATTCCTGAAATGATTACCATAATGTCTACCCGTTGTCATACAGGTCTGACTTAAATTTATGGCTCTTAACAGTACAAACCGTCCAAAGTCCCTCATAAACCATGTGATCTGCCCGATTGGACTACATGAACTTCATCTTTGGGAGATTAATCTAAATTCCTCTTCAAACGAAGATGCCGGATTAATTGAACTGCTCTCGGAGGACGAACACCGAAGAGCCTCAGCATTCAAAAGCACTGTCGCCAGAAAAGAGTTTGTGATAACTCGCGGTGTTCTCAGGCTATTACTGGAGCAATACACCGGAGTCTCTGCGTGTCAACTCAGTTTTCGCTATGGACCATATGGTAAGCCGTTACTGATAACTTCAACCGCATCCGGTATAAACTTTAATGTATCCCACTCAGAGGGAATGGCACTCTTAGCATTTACAGCCGGATGTGATGTTGGTATAGATATCCAAAAGGTCATCGCACCAGAACAGATGGCAGCGATCAGGCTGATTCTTACTGATGCCGAACAGGCTGAACTTGACGCTGCCGATACAAGTCATCCCCTCGGATACCTTTCTTCACGTATCTGGGTTGCGAAGGAAGCGTTACTGAAATGCCTTGGGTTCGGCCTGGGACACTCTTCTCACGTTACGGTGTCTAACTTATTGAGCCGAGAACCGACCATAACTGTCTCGCTATTGCTTGATCCGGTGCCTCTAAATTGGCACATACGGTGGCTGGATTCAATCCCGGAATATGTTGCAGCATTTGCCTGTCCAGCCAATATCTCATGCATCAGGCGCTTCACGTGGAGCAGTAAGGACGACCACATATTTTAACAGTCGAAACGTTGAAAATATTATTTTTGGCCAGCCTTTTCCAGGCACATAACCAGCTCTTTCGCCAAAATGTCAGGATAATCGGTCAGCATGGATATATGTCCACCAGGAATCACCCTTATTTCGCTTTGTGGGGTGAATTCTAGCCAGCCCACAATATTCCTGGGAGATTCCATCAGAGACCCTTGCGACACAACATGTTGGGTTTTGCCGTAATAATGTGAACGCGAATAGCTGGCACAAATTTTGAGATAAATATTCAGAAGTGCATTATGTCTCTGAATTGCGTCCATTCCATCATAAATTTCATTTTGAAATGAGATCTCTTCGAACATGGTCTGCCATGGCGATGGTGGGTCAATCATCACCAGCATTGCGGTCTCCTGTCCAGCATTTTTGAGCTGTAAAGCCATTTCAAATGCGACCAGAGCGCCATTGCAGTGGCCTGCAAAAATATATGGCCCATGTGGGTATACTAACTTAATTTCCTGAAGAAAGTCTTTAGCCATCGACTCAATAGTTGACGGCGGTTTATGTCGAGACAGCCCATGTGGCTGCATAGCGATAAATGTCTGTTCGGGACCGAGCGCGCGAGCTATTTTATGACAGAACATACCACCACCGTGGAAATCACCGTGCATAAAAAATATGGGATACGTTGATGTGCCGATCTGCACTTTCACCAGAGAAGAGACTCTCTCCCAATTATTTTGATCCAATAGTTCTTGAGCCAGTAACCTGATTGTAGAATATCTGAAGAGAGTCACTAAAGGCACTTTATTGCCAAAAGACTTTTCCAGGCGTTCCACCATGGTAATAGCCAGCAGAGAGTTACCTCCCAGATCAAAAAAATTGTCATTAATGCCAATTTGTTCTATGTTGAGAACCCCCTGCCAGATGTTTACTAGCATATACTGAAGGTTATTATAAGGGGCCTCATACGATTTTTCTAATTTGGGGCGAACGGTATCCGGTGCAGGAAGAGCCCTCCTGTCCACTTTGCCATTTGCTGTGAGAGGCAGAGCATCAAGCATAACAAAGGAGGCAGGAATCATATAGTCGGGAAGAGTCATCGCCAAATGCCGTCGCAGATCTTCCACAAACAAAGTCATTCCCGAAGGCGAAACAACATAAGCCACCAGGCGTACGTCATTAAACGTATCCCCATTCACCGTTACTACGGATTCTTTGACACCTGGATGCTGCCCAAGTGCGGCCTCTATTTCTCCCAACTCTATCCGGAAGCCGCGGATCTTTACCTGATGGTCAATCCGTCCTAAAAACTCAATAGTGCCGTCAGGACGATAACGAGCAAGGTCGCCGGTTTTGTAGAGACGGGCACCGGGAACATCACTAAAGGGATCAGCAATGAATTTTTCAGAGGTCAATTCGGGACGATTCAGGTAGCCTTGGGCAAGCCCGGTACCACCGATATGGAGTTCACCGGGAATGCCGATCGGCACAGGTTGAAGCTGTCGGTCAAGAACGTAGATCTGCGTGTTGGCAATCGGGCGGCCGATGGGAACGATGTTCAGCCGTGTTTCCGCTGGTGAACAGTGAAACCATGTCACATCAATTGAGGCCTCTGTCGGGCCATAAAGGTTGTATAGCTCGCAGTGTGGAAAAATTGCATAGAATCGGGAAAGTGTGCCGACGGGAAGCTCCTGACCGCTACAAATGACCTGACGTAAACTGGTGTATGGATGCGTCTCCGACATATCGAGGAAAATTTGCAGCATGGGTGGCACAAAGTGTACGGTCGTAATACGTTCTCTTCTTATTAGCTCAGACAAATACAAATTATCAAGATGTCCACCAGGTCGAGCGACGACAAGGCAAGCCCCAAACATAAGTGGCCAGAAAAACTCCCAGACGGAGACGTCAAAACTTGACGGGGTTTTTTGCAGTATACGATCACTTGACTTGAGCTTCAGTTCATTCTGCATCCACATCAAACGATTTAAAATTGCACCATGCGTAGTCAAAACGCCTTTTGGTTCACCGGTTGAGCCCGAGGTGTAGATGACGTAGGCGAGATGTTCAGAAACGATGGGAAGGAGCAGATTGTTGTCCGGTTGGCCGGCAATTAACTCCTTATCTGAATCGAGGCAAAGAGTAAGCTCTGCCGTAAATGGAAACTGCCGGTTGAAAGTTTCCTGGGTAAGGAGTATCCTGGCACCGGAATCTTCCAGCATAAAAGCCAGGCGTTGCATCGGGTAATCCGGGTCAAGAGGAACATAAGCCCCTCCCGCTTTGAAGATAGCAAGCAGCGCAACGATCATCTCTATAGAGCGCTCCAGAGCAATGGCAACGACCACATCTGGTCTGACGCCGAGCATGACGAGCAGTCGTGCCAACCGATTTGCCCGCAAGTTCAACTCCCGGTAGGTCAACAATTGATCTTCGAATACAACCGCAACCGCTTCGGGAGCGCATTCCGCCTGTTCTTCAAATAGTTCGTGAATACATTTATTTTGTGGATAGTCTGTCTTCGTGTCATTCCACTCAACCAGTAGTTTATGACTCTCGGTGATCGTCAGAAGCGGCAGTCTTGATACAAGCTCATCCGGATTGTCAACAACAGCTTCAAGCAGCGTCAGAAAATGACCAATCATCCTTTCGATCGTGTCCGGGTCAAAAAGGTCCGTATTGTATTCAAATACTCCTTGTACGCCTCCGTTTTCCTCTATCAAATAAAGGGTTACATCAAACTTTGCGGTGCCTGTCTCCACGCTTTCGTACTGTACGTCCAGCGAGGAAAACTCAGGCACTTTAACCGGAGCATTTTGTAAAACGAGCATGACCTGGAATAACGGTGTACGACTTGGGTCACGTGCGGGATTGAGTTCCGCCACCAGTTTTTCAAACGGTAAATCTTGATGAGCATAGGCGGCCAGTGCAGTATTTCGCACTTGTGAGAGAAGTTCCCGAAAGGTAGGGTTACCGGCAAGGTTCGTCCGCAATACCAGCGTGTTAACAAAAAAACCGATTAGTTGTTCGAGTTCCATCCGGTTCCGGTTGGCGATCGGTGATCCTATGCAAATATCATCCTGGCCGGTATAGCGGTACAGTAACGTCTGGAAGGCTGCCAAAAACGTCATGAAAAGGGTGGCATTCTCTCGCCGACTTAACGAATGAAGAGCTGCGTTCAATGCCGGAGCAATCTGAAAACTTTGCCTGGAACCACGGTAGCTCTGAATAGGTGGTCGTGGGCGATTGGTCGGCAATTCGAGTGTCGCTAAGTCAGCAAGCTGTGTTTTCCAGTAATCGAGTTGCTTCTGGAGCACGTCCCCCACAAGATGTTGACGCTGCCAGATCGCAAAATCCGCATACTGAATGGGCAGATCAGGCAGAGGTGATGGATTCCCTTTGGAGAAGGCATTATAGAGAATGGCTAGCTCTCGGAAAAACACCCCCATGGACCAACCATCGGTCACAATATGATGCAATACCACTACCAATAGATGCTTTTCCGCATCCATACGAAACAGAGTTGCCCGAATGAGTGGACCATGCGTCAGATCAAAAGGGCGGTGGGCAAACTCAACTGCCTGGCGCCTTATGTCTGCATCTGTCTCTTTTTCAGCCAACTCGACCAGATCAAGCTTAATATCAAGAGGAGACGTTATTTGTTGTACCGTTTCGCCATCAATTTCAATAAAGGTAGTACGCAAGACCTCGTGACGGCGAACAATCTCGTTTATACTCTCCGTCAAAGCAGGAATGTTGCATACACCACTAAGCAGAAATGCCACCGGAATATTGTAAGAAGAGGAACCAGGTTCCAATCGGTCGAGTATCCATAATCGCTGCTGAGCAAAGGAAAGCTGAACAGATTCTCTTCCCAATGTCGTTGACAGAATGGCTGGCGACTCCAGATGTTGCAATTCCAAGAGAATGGTCTGGAGATTTTTGGCCAAACCACCGACTGTTGGTGCTTCGAACAGGCTTCGTAGCGGCATTTCAACCTTGAACACGCTACGAATCTGCGAAATCACCTGAGTTGCCAGAAGGGAATCTCCTCCCAGATCGAAGAAGTTATCATTAATTCCGATCTGTTCCAATCCAAGCAATTTCCCCCATATGTCTGCGAGATCCTGTTCGACAGGGGTCAATGGAGCAACATACTGATCTTCCAGCTCTGGCCGAGCACCATCCGGAGCAGGCAGGGCCCGCCTATTAACTTTACCATTTGCAGTAAAAGTGAGCGATTCAATTATGACAAATAGTGAAGGGATCATGTACTCTGGAAACTTCGTCGCCAAAAAACGTCTCAGCTCGCTTGTCGTAGGCTGCAACCCCACTCTTGGCACAACGTACGCTACGATACGCTTGTCACCAGGTATATCCTCACGCACCACGGCCACAACTTCCCGGACCGCAGAATATTGCATCAGTACGGCTTCTATCTCCCCCAACTCAATCCGGAAACCGCGGATCTTCACCTGATGGTCAATCCGTCCTAAAAACTCAATAGTGCCGTCAGGACGATAGCGAGCAAGGTCACCGGTTTTGTAGAGGCGGGCACCGGAAACTTCACTAAAGGGATCAAAGATGAATTTTTCAGAGGTCAATTCGGGACGATTCAGGTAGCCGCGGGCAAGCCCGGCACCGCCAATATGGAGTTCACCGGGAATCCCTATAGGAACAAGTTGCAAATTACCATCCAGTATATATACCTGAGTATTGGCAATGGGCCTGCCTATGGGAACCTTTGCCGTAACACAGGCAGATCTACTGGTTATTGGATAGCAACACGCAAAAGTTGTGCTTTCAGTTGGGCCATAACCGTTAATAATCCGTGTATGCGGGAGGAGTTTTAGTGCTTTTTGCACATGATGCGGCGAAAGAGCATCCCCTCCCGTAAGCAATTGAGAAACTCCGAGTAACACTTCTGGAGAAGAATTGATAACTGTGTTGAAATACGATGACGTTAACCAGAGAGTAGTAACCCCCATTGACGAAATTATTTTTCCCAACTGTTGCGTAGATACTATCTCATTAGGATAGAGGATACAGCGCGATCCATGCAAAAGTGCCCCCCACAGTTCAAATGTTGAGGCGTCAAAGAAGAACGGCGCAAGGAGCAGAAAAACTTGTCTGTCGTCGAAACGCGCGTAATCAGTGCCCATCAGCAGGCGCACGACTCCACGGTGAGTGATTTCCACTCCCTTTGGCTGTCCGGTTGAGCCGGAAGTATACATCACATAGGCCAACTTTTCTGGGCAGGCTTTGGGTACAGAATAAGTTTCTGGCAAGTCACGTAGGGTAACCCAAAGTTCATCCATAAGAATGACCTGCCTATCAATTCCCTGTAGTGGCTTCAAAAACTGATGTTGAGCTAAAATCAGAGAAACTGAAGCATCTACAATCATAAAGGTAATGCGCGCTTGCGGGAGATTCGGGTCAAGCGGGAGATAGACACCACCAGCTTTCAGGATACCGAGAAGCCCCACCACCATCTCAAGGGAACGTTCACAGCAGATACCCACAATAGTCTCAGGCTCCACACCCTGCCGTATCAGGTAATGGGCCAGTTGATTTGCCCGCGAGTTCAATTCCCGGTAGGTCAACTGTTGCTCTTCAAACACAACCGCAACCGCTTCGGGGGTACGTTCCGCCTGCTCTTCAAATAGATCGTGGATACATTTGTTTTGTGGATAGTCTCTCTTCGTATCATTCCACTCAATCAGCAACCGGTTGCGCTCGTCTTCCGTTAAAAGCGGCAGCCTTGATACAAGCTCATCCGGATTGGCGGCAACAGCTTCAAGCAGCGTCAGAAAATGACCTGTCAGTCTTTCAATAGTGTCCGGGGCAAAAAGGTCCGTATTATACTCAAATTTCCCATGTATTCCTCCGGCTACTTCCATCAAAAACAGTGTCAAATCAAACTTGGACGTACCGGTATCCAGTTCTTCAATTTGTACATGCAACCCCGGAAACTCGGGCATTTCAGAGTCAGCGTTTTCAAACGCAAGCATAACCTGAAAAAGCGGCGAGCGGTTTGAGTCTCTCACGGGATTGAGCTCTCCCACCATTTTTTCGAACGGTAGACCCTGATGAGCATAAGCCTCCAAAGCCGTTTCACGGACCCGGGCAAGAAGTTCCCGGAAAGTCGGATTACCCGCAAGGTCTGTACGAAAAACCAGCGTATTGACAAAAAAACCGATCAACGGTTCGAGCTCAACCCGGTTCCGGTTGGCAATCGGTGAGCCTATACAAATATCATCCTGGCCGGTGTAACGGTACAAGAGTGTCTGAAAGGCTGCCAGCAGGGTTATGAACGTGGTTGCATTTTCCCGCCTGCCGAGCAAGCGAAGCGTTTCGCACAGTTTTGGAGTAAGAGAAAATCTCCGCACGGCCCCGCTGAATGTCTGAATCGGCGGACGTGGTTGATCAGTCGGCAATTCGAAGGTTCCTACACCGGCAAGCTGCCTTCTCCAGTAGTTGAGCTGATTCTCAAGAATATCCCCCTCAAACCATTGCCGTTGCCATATGGCAAAATCCATATACTGGATAGACAGATCAGGCAAAGGTGATGGCTTTCCTTCAGAGAACGCGGCATAAAGAACTGACAACTCCTGTAAAAATATTCTCATTGACCAGCCGTCGGTCACGATGTGATGCATCACAACAACCAGAACATGTTCTTCCTCACTCAAACGATATACGGTTGCTCGCACAGGGAGATCTCGTGCCAGATCAAAAGGGCGGCACGCCTCCTCACCAGTCAGGCGCGCCAGTTCTGCATAAGCCTCTTCCTTAGACAACTCAACCAGAGCAAGTTTCAGATTGAAGGTTAAAGCTATCTGCTGTAACGGCTTGCCATCAACTTCAACGAAAGTAGTTCGCAGAGCTTCGTGACGCCGGACAATCTCGTTGAGGCTTTCACCAAGTGCCGTGATGTTTACGTTCCCCGTTATCCGGAGGGAAAAGGGAACATTATAATACGCATTGTCAGGTTCCCAACGGTGAAGAAACCATAAACGCAGTTGGGCAAATGAAAGAGGCAATTCTGTTGTCCGCACCACTGGTAAAATAGCCGGTATTTCAAAAAGCGGGAAAACCAGAAGTGCTGATTGGATGCTTTGGCATATACCGTCAATTGTAGGCGATTCGAATAGGTTTCGTAGCGGTAATTCAACTTTGAACATGTTGCGCACCAGGGAAACAACCTGAGTTGCGAGAAGTGAATTCCCCCCCAGTTCAAAGAAATTATCATGAACGCCAACAGTTTCCACTCCTAGAAGTTCTCGCCATATTTCTGCCACTTTATGCTCGGTAGGAGTTCGGGTGGCAACGAATGTCTCTTCGAGTGTGGGTCGCGTATGAGCAGGCGCGGGCGGAGCCCGCCTATCAACTTTGCCATTTGCAGTAAGCGGGAGAGAATCAAGCATGACAAAAAGTGAAGGGATCATGTACTCTGGAAGCTTCGCAGCCAAAAAACGTCTCAATTCGCTTGTCGTAGGCTGTAGCCCCGCTTTTGGTACAACATACGCGACAATACGCTTGTCACCAGGCAGATCCTCACGCGCCACGGCCACAACTTCCCGGATCGCAGGGTGCTGCACGAGCACAGTCTCTATCTCTCCCAACTCTATCCGGAAGCCGCGGATCTTTACCTGATGGTCAATCCGTCCTAAAAACTCAATATTGCCGTCAGGACGATAACGAGCAAGGTCGCCGGTTTTGTAGAGACGAGCGCCGGAAACGTCACTAAAGGGATCTTGAATGAATTTTTCGGCGGTCAATTCGGGACGATTCAGGTAGCCGCGGGCAAGACCGGCACCACCGATATGGAGTTCACCGGGAACCCCTATAGGAACAAGTTGTAAGCTGCCGTCCAGTATATACACCTGAATATTGGCGATGGGCCTGCCTATGGGAACCAAGTGTTGTGCTATATTAGCATCGGATACCCAAAAGGTAGCGTCGATACAAGCCTCTGTTGGACCGTACAGATTAATCAATGTAGCATGAGAGATATTCTTCGCCTTTTCGTAAAGCTTGATTGGCAATGCATCTCCACCACAAAACAAACGTCTGAGAGAATTACAGGTTAGGAGCAGATCGTTTTCGCAAAATATATTTAACAACGGAGGTGTAACCTGAAGAACTGTAATCTGATATTTATTCAGTGTATTTGCCAGACAAGCACTATCCTTATGTTCCCCTGGTCTGGCTAAAACAACACGGGCGCCAGTAAGCAATGGAGCATAATATTCCCATACAGAAGCATCAAAGCTAATAGGTGTCTTTTGCAAAACGCGATCTACAACCGTAAGAGGAAATATCTCTTGCATCCACAGCATGTGGTTGCACACGGCTTTATGCGGAATCATTACACCTTTCGGCTTTCCTGTAGATCCTGATGTGTAGATAATGTAAGCCAAAGACTCTGGGACAACGTCAATATGAAGGTTTTTTTCCGACTGGGTAGCAATTAACACTTTGTCACTGCTAAAATTAATAGTGCGTTCAGTGTTAAACGGCAGTTCTCTGCGCTGGAAATCTTGAGTAAGTAGTATTTTTGCCCCGGAATCTTCAAGCAGCAAGGAAAAGTATTCAACGGGATACTCCGGGTCAAGCGGGAGATAGACACCGCCAGCTTTAAGGATACCGAGAAGCCCCACCACCATCTCAAGGGAACGTTCACAGCAGATACCCACAATTGTCTCAGATTCCACACCCTGTCTTATCAGGTAATGGGCCAGTTGATTTGCCCGCGAGTTCAATTCCCGGTAGGTCAACTGTTGGTCTTCGAATACAACCGCAACCGCTTCGGGTGTGCGTTCCACCTGTTCTTCAAATAGTTCGTGGATACATTTATTTTGCGGATAGTCTCTCTTCGTATCATTCCACTCAATCAGCAACCAGTTTCGCTCGCCTTCCGTTAAAAGCGACAGCCTTGATACAAGCTCATCCGGATTGACGGCAACAGCTTCAAGTAGCGTCAGAAAATGCCCCATCATCCTTTCGATAGTGTTCGGGTCAAAAAGGTCCGTATTGTATTCAAATATCCCCTGTATTCCACCTCGATTCTCTGTCAGAATAAGTGTCAAATCAAACTTTGCTGTGCCGGTATCCACGTTTTCGTCCTGTATGTCTAGCGAGGAAAACTCAGGCACTTTAACCGGAGCATTTTGTAAAACGAGCATGACCTGGAATAACGGCGTACGACTTGGGTCACGTGAAGGATTGAGTTCCGCCACCAGCTTTTCAAACGGTAAATCTTGATGAGCATAGGCGGCCAGTGCAGTATTTCGAACTTGTGAGAGAAGTTCCCGAAAGGAAGGGTTACCGGCAAGGTTCGTCCGCAATACCAGCGTGTTAACAAAAAAGCCGATTAGTTGTTCGAGTTCCATCCGATTCCGGTTGGCGATCGGTGATCCTACGCAAATATCTTCCTGGCCGGTATAACGGTACAGTAACGTCTGGAAGGCTGCTAAAAACGTCATGAAAAGGGTGGCATTCTCTCGCACACTTAACGAATGAAGAGCTTCGATCAATACTGGAGCAAGCTGAAAACTTTGCCTGGAACTACGGTAGCTCTGAATAGGTGGTCGTGGGCGATTGGTCGGCAATTCAAGTGTCGCTAAGTCGGCAAGCTGTATTCTCCAGTAATCGAGTTGCCTCTGGAGCACGTCCCCCACAAGATGTTGACGCTGCCAGATCGCAAAATCCGCATACTGAATGGGCAGATCAGACAGAGGTGATGGATTCCCTTTGGAGAAGGCATTGTAGAGAATGGCTAGTTCTCGGAAAAACACCCCCATTGACCAACCGTCGGTCACTATATGATGCAATACCACTACCAATAGATGCTTTTCCGCATCCATACGAAACAGAGTTGCCCGAATGAGTGGACCATGCGTCAGATCAAAAGGGCGGCGGGCATCCTCAACTGCCTGGCGCCTCATGTCTGCATCTGTATCTTTTTCAGCCAACTCGACCAGATTAAGTTCAATATCAAGGGGAGATGATATTTGTTGTACCGTCTCGCCATCAATTTCGACAAAGCTAGCACGCAAGACTTCGTGACGTCGAACCATCTCGTTTATGCTCTCCGTCAATGCGGGAATACTGCATACACCACTGAGGAGAAATGCCGCCGGAGTGTTGTAAGAAGAGGAATCAGGTTCCAATCGGTCGAGTATCCATAATCTCTCCTGGGCAAAGGAAAGTGGAACAGATTTTTGCTCTTCATATTGAAGACTCGTCTGATGATTTGGAAAAGAAAGCCCCATTTTGTCCATTTTCATTTGCAGTAGAGCCCGCTTTGCAAAGAACAGCGGGCAATCTGGTCCGAAATACACACAGCCTCTGGAAAAATAGTGGAATTACTATCACGTGTGACCTCAGGTTTATTTCCTCTGACCATTTTATTCCTTTCTGAATGGATTCATTTCCCAGGTAGGTGTTTCGTCTCCAGCTGTTGTACAGCTTCCTCTTCCGACATGGTTTCAAGAACAGACAAAATATCGGCCAGTGCGATTTTGTTCTGGCTGAGAGTGTCGTATTGAATCCAGTCACGAGCCAGACCGGCAACCGTCTGAAACTCAAAAAGTGAATACAACGGTATTTCTACGTGGAGCAGTTTGCTGATGCGGGATATTACTTGAGTTGCCAGAAGAGAGTTCCCTCCCAGTTCAAAGAAGTTGTCGTTAATGCCAACCTGTTCCAGGCCGAGCAGTTCTCCCCAAATGTCAGCAAGTTTCTGCTCGATGGGAGTCCGCGGAGCGACATAGAAATCTTCCAGCTCGGGCCTGGCGCTATCGGGCGCGGGCAGGGCCCGCCTATCAACTTTACCATTTGCAGTAAGCGGGAGAGAGTCAAGCATGACAAAAAGTGAAGGGATCATGTACTCTGGAAGCTTCGCAGCCAAAAAACGTCTCAATTCGCTTGTCGTAGGCTGCAACCCCGCTTTTGGTACAACATACGCGACGATACGCTTGTCACCAGGCATAACCTCTCGCGCCACGGCCACAACTTCCCGGATCGCAGAATATTGCATCAGTACGGCTTCTATTTCTCCCAACTCAATCCGGAAGCCGCGGATTTTTACCTGATGGTCAATCCGTCCTAAAAACTCAATATTTCCGTCAGGACGATAACGGGCAAGGTCGCCGGTTTTGTAGAGGCGGGCACCGGGAACATCACCAAAGGGATCAGAAATGAATTTTTCGGCGGTCAGTTCGGGACGATTCAGGTAACCGCGGGCAAGACCGGCACCACCGATATGGAGTTCACCCGGAATGCCGACCGGTACCGGTTGAAGCTGTCGGTCAAGAACGTAGATCTGCGTGTTGGCGATCGGACGGCCAATGGGAACGGTATTTAGTCGTGTTTCTGCGGGTGAGCAGTGAAACCATGTCACATCAATTGAGGCCTCTGTCGGGCCATAAAAATTGTATAGCTCGCAGTGTGGAAAAACCTCAAAGAAACGGGAAAGGGTGCCGGCAGGAAGTTCCTGGCCGCTGCAAATAACCTGACGTAAACTTGTGTTTAGATTCGTCTCTGACATACCGAGGAAAATTTGCAGCATCGGCGGCACAAAGTGCATGGTCGTAATGCGCTCTCTCCTCATCAACTCAGACATATACAGATTGTCAAGATGTCCACCCGGTCGAGCGACGACAAGGCAGGCCCCAAACATAAGTGGCCAGAAAAACTCCCAGACGGAGACGTCAAAACTTGACGGGGTTTTTTGCAGGATACGGTCACTTGCATTGAGCTTCAGTTCTGTCTGCATCCACATCAAGCGATTTAAAATTGCACCATGCGTAGTCAAAACGCCTTTGGGTTTCCCGGTTGAGCCTGAGGTGTAGATGACGTAGGCGAGATGTTCAGAAACGATGGGAAGGAGCAGATTGTTGTCCGGTTGGCCGGCGATTAACTCCTTCTCTGAATTGAGGCAAAGAGTAAGCTCTGCCGTAAATGGAAACTGCCGGTTGAGAGTCTCCTGGGTAAGGAGTATTCTGGCGCCGGAATCTTCCAGCATAAATGCCAGGCGTTGCATCGAGTAATCCGGGTCAAGAGGAACATAAGCCCCTCCCGCTTTGAAGATAGCAAGCAGCGCAACGATCATCTCTATAGAGCGCTCTAGAGCAATGGCAACGACCATATCTGGCTTGACACCGAGTATGACGAGCAGTCGTGCCAGCTGATTTGCCCGCAAGTTCAACTCCCGGTAGGTCAACTGTTGGTCTTCGAATACAACTGCAACCGCTTCGGGAGTGCGTGCCGCCTGTTCTTCAAATAGTTCGTGGA
>Ga0118677_10005039_pt1 | contig 23495 bp, 10 predicted proteins | sample AliMusrvi5mmetaG_FD_86154 | JGI IMG/M metagenome (GOLD analysis project Ga0118677, IMG submission 86154)
GAAGCCGGTCGCACCGGATTGAAACAAATCTTTTGCCTTCCGAGAATTCATGGTGAAAAGTCATCCCGACCGTGGTGAATAGTGTGGCGGGAGAACCGTCAACCGCAATTCACTGCCTAAAAGCAGCCATATGGGGCGCATTAAACACACCCGGTCACTGGAGAGACTCCGAAGGCAAGGAGGGCCGGGAAGGTGAGCAGGGTGCCACCACCGGCCACAGCGTTGATTACGCCCGCACCGACTGCTGAACCGACCAGACCGGTTATTTCCCAGCCAGACATCATTTAGAACAGGTTAAACGGTTCCGGGTAGGAGACAAGCTGGCTGTCAGTGAAGGGATTTATTGGATGAATTTTTTGATTTTGACGAACCGTTAATCACTTCATGTTACGAACCCCAGCCCGCCGGGCACGAATCGCCAGTTGTTCGTGCGGCTGAAAGTCACCGCGCCCTGATGCCCCGCCCATTCTTTCCGTCCGCAATCCTGATAGCATCATCCTGACATTTCAATGACATGACCCTCAACCATATCTGCACCCTCGCGCTCTGGCTCACCGCCAGCACGCTGCTGCCGGCCTCCGTGGCGCCGGACTCCAAATCCAAGGCCTGGCCCGCCAACCCGGCCAAACACCAGGTGACCATCGTCCGCACCGCCGCCAACGACAGCGAGAAAAAGATGCTCGCCTTGGCCGAAGCCGCCGCTCCCGCCAAGGCGGCGGGTGCCGCCGAGGGCAACAACGACGCGGAGCCGAAGTGGTGGAACAAGGAGGTCACAGGCATCCGGATTCCCTGCGCCATCACCGGTGCCGCGGTGGCGTATTACACTGAACTCGTCACCAGCTATCAAAAGCAGGCGTTCAACCGCCTCATCGAACCGAACAGCAAGTTTTCCTACGAAGCCAGTGTGAGCGTGCGGCAAAACCATGAAATCAAGGGCAAGACCCTGCCCAAGGTTTATGTGGTCAAAATGAAGCTCACCTTCAGCGAGTTCCTGGTGGCCTCGGCATTCCAAGGCATCCAGTTCGACAAACAACGCGAGGTGATCCTCGACCCCGAGGGCAAGGTGCTCGCGGTCACCGGCGACGGTGACACCGAGGTGCCGATCGTCTCCCTTTGAAACCAGGGCAGCCAGGCCAACCTAACGAAATCATGCCAGTCACCGCCCCCTGATGCGCAGCGCCATGAGAATATCCGAACCCGCCATCACCGTGTCATTCCGGGCACGTCACCTTGTGTTGTTAGGATCAGCTTTGTTAGGCATCGCCACGGGCGCGGCGGCGGTGGTTGACATCAGCAATGCAATTAGCCCATGGGAACCCGCGATCCCTGCCGCTGGTGTCAGGATCGACACCGCCGTTGGCGCGGGTAACAGCGGCAGGTTGGTCGGAATCACCCAGACCCACTGGAGCAGCGGAGGCGTCTCGGTACCTTTGAACCTCAATGCAAACACGCTCATCATCGACAGCGGCGGCGGCAACGCCATGAACGTCACCGGCGCGATTTCGGGCAACGGCTCGATCACGATTGCTTCCGGCCCATGGTGGGGCGGCACATGGAACAACCCGGTCGTGATCGGCGGCACCACGGCCAACACCTATACCGGCACCACCGGAATCCTCGGCGGCACCGCCAAGATGAGCAAAACCGCAGGCGTTGACGCCTTGCTGGGCAACATCACCGTCGGCTCATCGAGCAATTCGGCACGCCTGGTATGGGGAGCCAGCAACCAGATCAACAACCTCGCCACCATCAACGTGCTGCTGCCTACGGTATCGGGCGGTGCCGCGCCTGACGCCAACCTGAACTATCTGGACCTGGCAGGCTACAGCGACACAATCAAATCATTGACCCTCGCGGACGCGGGAACCAAAACTCAGGTCCGGACCGGTGCCGGCGGCGTGATTACGGTTAGACAACTGATGGTCAACGGCACGCTGCTGGGACTGGGCACCTACACCTCCGCCAGCGGCTTCGTGACCGGCACCGGCAGTGTGGTGGTCGTTGCCGGGCCGGCGGTGGACATTCCGGCCGGCTACACCAACCCGAACGTCGCCGCCGACCTCGGCAACGGCATCCAGAACACCGCGTTCAATTTGCTAGGCGACGCGACCTTCGGCGATGCCACCGGCACGCTGGCCGGCAACGTCAGTATCAACGATCCGGCCCGCACCCTGACGCTGGCCACCGGCGGCAACTCCACCGTTTTGCTAGGCGCCTTGTCGGGCAGCGGGAATCTTGTGTTAGATGCCGACAACCCGGCCGGCGTCAAGCAGGAAGACGCTCCCTTCAAGCTCATCCCCTGGCCCAAGAAAGTCGAACTCGGCAGCGGGCGGATCAACCTGGCGGCCGGCCGCATCATCGCCGTCGCGCCGTCGTTGCTGCCCTTGGCCGGGATTCTCGCCTCGGACATCCAGCGCGTCTATCAAGTGACGCTGGCCACGGCGCAGGCCGCGCCGGCGGCGGGCGACATCGTGATGAGCCTGGTCACCGGCGACCCGTCGCTCGACGGCACCGACGCCTACCGGATCACGGTGGACGACAGGGTGACCATCGCAGGTGAAACCTATCAGGCAATCGCCATGGGCATGATGACCGTGCTGCAGGCGCTGCACCATGAGGCGGCCACGCTGATGCTTGAGCGCATGACCATCGAGGATCACGCCGACCGCGGCCTGCGGGCCCTGCAGGTGGACATCCGTGGCGGCTATCATTCTCCCGCCTGGGTGAAGAAGGTCATCGATCTGATGCGCATCTACAAGGTGCGCGTGCTGCAGTTGCACACCACCGAATCCATGTGGGTCAGCGCCGTCATGGACTCCAGCAACGGCACCGATCCCAACCTCCTCAAGCAGAATTCGGCTTGGAGCAAACAGGAGATGGAAGGCGTGATCGACTATGCCATCGCGCGCGGCGTGAGCCTGATGCCGCACAATGAGATGCGGCCCAACGATCCGTTCTGGCCGGCCGCCTTGACCACCGATTTCAACACCACCGACGCGTTCGCCTGTTATGTGGATGAAATCGACCATCTGGGCCCTTATGTGATGCCGGCCAATCTTGAGAACGACGTTCGCTTCTGGAGTTTCCTCAGAGTGGTGACCCAGCGCTGCTACGATCAATTCGCCCGCAGTTGGCCCGGCGGCGTGTTGCCCTACTATCACATCGGCCCGGTGTATGGCGAGGGCGGATGCAGCGGCCCGGATGCCGTCAAAATGTTGGGCTATCTGATGGAGAAGAACCCCGCCATCAGGATGATGTATTGGAACGGTCCGGGCGTCGCCGATCCGGATCTAACACCTCACAAGAACAACATCATCGTGGACTTCTACAGCTCGACCTGGGGCGGCACCCCCGATGGCTTGCTGGCCGCTGGCTATCAACTCAACAATGTCTCCTGGACGCCGCTTTACATCCAGCCCGGAACCCGCTTGAAGGCGCTGCGCCAGGGCAAATGGATCTTCGACGAGTTCCACATCAGCCGTTTCGGCAATGAGGGAACCTTCGGCGAACCGATCAACGCGATCGATTGCTCGCTCTATCAAAACGGCGTCGTTGGCAGCCTGTTGCCGACCTGGGATTTCTCCGGGCCGGACCAGGGTGAAGGCCATCTGGACATGATCTCCCCGTGCATCCCGTACTTCGCCGAGCACATCTGGAATGTCCACTCCTGGCCCTACTCCGCGTGTGCGTGGGACAACGCCTCCGCCGCCCAAACCCAGATCGCGCCGCTGGCCAACCTGTTCCTGAGCGATCCGCGCCCCTCCAGCGCGCCGGGCAATGTGACCGCCACCGTCGGCGTGCTGCCCGCCGCGGTGGACGTGCTGTGGGCGGAGAGCGACAACTATCCCGTGTCCTATCAGGTCTATCGCGCCGACACTAACAACTCTGCCGTGGCCCAGCCGGTCTCCGGCATGATTGCCGCCGCGTTCGTGACCGGAATCAACAGCTTCCGCGATCTGACGGTCACGCCGGGCAAGAACTATTATTACTGGGTGCGCAGTTTCAATCCCGCGGGGGTCTCGGCCTTCAGCCTGTCCGCCAGAGGCGTCACCGGCGCCGGCGCGACGCTGCCCGTCGCCGGCGAGTCGTTCGACTACCCCGCCGGCGCCGCGCTGGCCTCGCTCGCCGGCGGAACCGGCTTCGGCACGGGCTGGGTCGTCGATGAATTCAATGCCCCGCTGACCATTTCCGCCACCGGCCTGACTTATCCCGGTCTGCTAACCAGCGGGCGGGCATTGCATGTGGAAGCTACCGACGCGGACGAAACCAACGGCCGCGTGCCGCCGTATGTGCGCATCCATCGCGACATGACCAACACCTACGGCCAGGACGGCACGCAGGTGTGGACGGCTTACCTGCTACGCGGCACGCATGTCGGGATCGGGGATTTCGCGGCCAATATCGGCCGCATCGGATATGGCAAGGGCTGGGGCAGCGGCTTCTTCGGCGGCGGTGGCGACATGGTCGCTAACAAAACCTATCTGCTAGTCTCGCGCTACACGTTTCACAACGGCAACGACCTGGTTCACATGTGGCTCAACCCGACGCCGGGCACGCAGCCCGCGGATACCGACGCGGCCTACATCACTCGCCAGGAGGAGAATCCCACGAGCAGCACGTTTGCGCTCCACATGCAGCCCTATGGCCTGGGGAGTTATGACATCGACGAAATCCGCGTCGGCCGCAGCTATGCCGAGGTGGTGCCGGTTGGGCCGTGATGATCGGGCACTTCTAAAATGAATGACCTCCGCGAAATCCTTCTGCTGCATCACACCCACACCGATATCGGGTTCACGCACTCGCAGCCCGTGGTGTGGGAATTGCACGATCACTTCATTGATCGCGCGCTGGACCTTTGTGAGGAAACCGCCGGCTGGCCGGAACCCTCGCGCACCCGCTGGACCTGCGAGGTCACCGCAACCCTGCTCCACTGGCTGGATTCGGCTCCTGAAGGGCAGTTGCGGCGCTTCCGCCAGCTTGTCGCGCAGGGATTGGTGGGTGCCGGCGCGATGTTCTGCAACATCACCCCGCTTTACAACGCCGAACAGTTGGCACGCAGCCTCTATCCGGTCAGACGCCTGCGCGACCAGTTAGGACTGCGGCTCGACACCGCGATCAACCATGACGTCAACGGCCTGCCCTGGCCGCTGGTGGGCCTGCTGCGCGACATCGGCGTGGATACCCTGGTGATGGGCATCAACCCGCACTTCGGCGGTTTTCCGCTGCACCGCCCGCTGCTCTTCAACTGGGCCGGCCCGGACGGCCGCACGATCCGCGTGTTCAATGGCGAACACTATGCCTCGTTTGAACGCTGGCTGGAACCTCAGGCGGAATCCACCAAGCGCATGGCCGAGGGACTCGACCGCTACCTGCAAACGCTGGCCCGACACCCCTATCCGCACGATTTCATCCTGCTCTCGGCGACGCACACCGATTTCGCTGATAACAATCCGCCCAATCCTCTCACGGCCCGCATGGTGCGCCGGTGGAATGATGAGGGCCGCCAGCCGCTCATCCGCTTCGTAACTCCCGAGCAGCTTGCGGCACGCCTCCGCCAGGTGCCCGCCGGGTTGCTAGAAACGCAGCACGGCGACTGGCCGGATTTCTGGAACTTCGGCTGTGCCGCCGCCGCCACCGAGACGCGCATCAACCGCCGCACCAAGCTGCGCCTCAATACCGCCTGCTTGTTGGATGCCCTCACCGGGCACCGGGTGGCCGACCACGACGCTTGCTCTAACAAAGCATGGAGGGGCGTGCAGCTATACGACGAACACACGTGGGGCAGTTGGGCGAGCACCTGGAACAGCGAGGTCGACGAGGTGCCGGCCCAGTTCAACTTCAAGGCCAATTATGCCTACGACGCCCGTTGTTGGACCGGCTGGGTGCTGCGCGAACAACTGGAGCGGCTGGCAGACAATCCGAGTGAGGGCGGTGCCGCCGAGGGGATTCTGCTGCTCAATCCGGGGCCGGAAAGTCGGCTGGTTATGCTAACCGTTCCCACCCGCCTGGCGACGGGCGGATGGCACCATCATCCCGGACGGGTGCAGAACCTCGAAGTGCCCGCCGCGTGGCTCGACGATGATGAGGAGCGGGAAATCGGTCCCTATCCGGTCGACGCCCATGGCACCTGCTTCGTGCCAGCCCGCGAGCTGCGCCTCCAACCCCTCGACAACTCCGCCTGCCAGGCCGCGGAGGGCGTGCTCGAGTCGCCGTTCTACCGGTTGGAATACGACCCTGCCAGCGGCCGCGTCACCCGGTTGTTCGACAAACGCCAGGCGGGTGAGATGTTAGACACGGCGGGACTCTGGGACTTCTTCGGCTTCGTGCAGGAGATGGTGGACCCGGAGCGGCATCGGGGGAAGGCCAAGTATCACGGGCGGGACGCGCTGTTTGACACGGATTTCGAGAAACTCTCCGTCGCCATGCAATCCGGCTGGCAACCGGCCTGGCCGGCGCTGCGGCGCAAGCCGGGCCCGCCCGACGCGATCGAATGCAAACTCACCGGGCTGGGGCCGCGACTCGTCCTGTACTGGGCCAAGGCCCCCGGCGCCAAGGATTTGAAAATGACTTTCACGCTTGCCGCCGAGCGTCCCGCGGTGTTGTTAGATGTGGCGTTCCACAAGCACTCCGAGCTGTGGGCGGAGAGCACTTATCTAACCTTTCCATTGCGGCTCAGGCAATGGCAGGCATGGTATGATGTGGCCGGCCAGGTGGCGGCCCTGGACGATGAACAACTGCCGGGAACCGTGCGCGATTATGCCACGGTGGGCACCTGGCTGGCGGCGGCGGATGCCGATCTGTGCGTCATGCTCGCCTGCCCGGACGCGCCGATGGTGCAGATTGGCGGCTTTCATTTCGGCCATTCCCTAACAAGCGTGTCGCGCTCCGCAGCATGCCTGCTGCTGGGGTGGCCGCTCAACAATTACTGGGACACCAACTTTCCCGCCAGCCAACCCGGCTTCAAGCGGTTTCGCTATGAACTGACATCGGCACGCTCGTTTGATGCGGCCGCCGCGATGCGCTTCGGCCTGGCGGCGGCGACGCCGGTGGAGTATCATCCCGTGCTGAGCCGCGCCGTCCTCACGGAGGGTCCGCTCTTTGAAAAGGACAATGCGGAGGTGCTGCTCACCGCGCTGCGGCGCACGCTGGATGGCGCCGGCTTTCTAGTTCATCTCACCAATCCCACGGCCGCGCCGCAAGCCGTGCGCCTGAAGCTGCCGCTGCCATGGAGACGGGCCTTCCGCAGCAATTCCCTGGAGGAGAACACGCTGCTTCTTGCCGGCGGCGGGGCTCCGGTTCTCGATTTGTTGCTAGAGCCCCGCAGCCACTGGCTGGTGCGGCTCGAATGAACCTTGAAACGGAAGTGGGGGCGGGCTTGCCGCCTTCGGTCACACTGGCGGCATCCTTGGCCGGCACAACCACCGTTGCGCTCGCGCCGCCGGGAACCACGACATGCAGCTTGAACCGCGCGCCGTCCTTGCGCCACTCGCTGGTCACCGCTTCCGGCGCTGCGCATCGGGTTTTCACAACGCTGGCGTCAAGCTCCCGGCTCCTCGCCGAGCATGCGGGCAAACACCAGCGAGTCGCGCCCGCTGGTCTCGTATTGCCGCCGCCGGGCCAGCGGCAGATCCTCCACGGTGGCGGGACTGTAACCGAGCCGCCGGTTGAAAAAATCCGCCGCGCGGTTGGTTAGGGCGAACACCCGGGGAAATCCCCGCTCGCGTGCCAGCGCTTCGGCGTGCTTCACCAGCTCGATGCCATAGCCTCTGCCTTCGTGCGATTGTTTCACATGCAGGCAGGCCACTTCGGCACAGCCTTCGGCGGGATACTCGTGCAAGGCCACGCAGCCGACCACGTTGTCGTCGATGGCCATGACCCGGAAATCCCCGATCCGGGATTGGATGTCCTCATAGGTGCGCGCCACCAGCTTGGTGCGGCGCACCGCCCGGCCGATCATCCCTAACAATTCAGGAATGTCCTCCTCGCGCAGGGTCCGTATCACCCGGTAGCTGTCGCCATACACCATGGTGCCGACGCCTTCGTTGAAGAACAACTCATCCACCAGCACTCCCTGTCGGCGGCCATTGAGCACATGCACGCGGGGCACGCCGCGCAGGCAGGCGGCCGCGGCGGCCCGCAGCAAGGCGGCTCCGGCGCCCGTCGCGCGGCTGGCAAGGGCCGCGGCCTCGGCCGCGCGGATGGCATGGACCGGTTCGCCGTCGATGAGGATCGCCTTTTCTAGCAAGGCGATGATTTTGGCGACGCCGATTCCCCTGGCGAACTCGACGACCGGGTGATCCAGCGGGCCGGTGGCGGTGGCGTCGATGACGGCGGACTGGCCGCGGCCGAGGATTTCAAGCACCTCGCGGATCGCGTCGGGATCGGTGATGGGTTTGGCCACCCGCGCCGCCATGATCTCGCATTCCAGCGTCCAATCGTAAAGGTCCTTCAAATCGCCGCCCAGCACGCCGAGCACCAGCTTGACTCCCAGGTCTTCGAGCACCGCCAGATCCAGCAAGGTTTCCGCGATCGCCGGTTCCGGCAACAGACCGGCTTCAATCAACACGAAAAACACCTTCCCGCGAAATTGGGGGATATACTGCAGAACTTCTCGAACGTCGCTTTGATGCGCCACGGCTTTATCCTACCCATCGGTCCAGCGACCGCAAGGATGGGCTTCGACAATTTATCCAATGGTGCCAAACACCCGGATCGCGAATTGGACCCGGAGAACATCCGATGAGCCATTTCAAGCGATCGGGTTGAATGGCGTTCGGTGGTGTCATTGGTCAACGATCTCATGCTCAGCGCAGGTTGCGGTGTTCAACCGACCGGAAAGTGAGAAAACGTGATAGCCCCAGGACGGCAGGTCCAAGAAGAGGCCGCACGATGCCAGTTCGCTCCCGTCGCGAACGTAATCGGCCGGCCCCATCAGGTCGTTCAGCCGCATGGCTCGGCCGGCCAGGTTGGGAAACGGCAACCTAACATAGCACTGGCTATGGTGAGGCGCATAGTTGATCGCCACGAGCAACGGATATTCTCCGCCTGCCTGCCAGGCAAATGCCAGGAAGCAATCCGCGGTCCGGTTCCCGTCCCAGGCCGGCAGGCATTCTAGCAGTTGCCATTGGCCGATACGGACTTGGGGCTGCCGGAGCACGGCCAGAAGGCGCCTGTAGAACTGTTGCAATGCTTCCTCGGCGGGCTCGATTGGCGCGCGCACCAGGTGCGGGGAGATGCGCCTTTTGCGTCCCTCAAACTGGCCTTGGTGGAAGAACCGCAGCCCCGGCGATAAGAACGTGACCACGGCGGCGGCCTGATGCATCTCGGGTGGAAAGGCGGCGGCGGCACGAGGCTCGTCGTGGTTTTCCAGAAAGCGGGCCAGCTTGTTCTGGTAATCCAACCCGGCGTGCAGGTGCTCACGTACCGGTCGCGCGTGGCCTTCGCGCAGCCGATCATAGAGACGCTTGTCATAGGCGTAATCGAATCCCTCTTGCAGCAGCGTCCATTCCAAGTCCCAATAGACCTCCGCCATGAACAGAAAGTCGGGATGATCCATCCGGACCTGCCGCGTGGCTTGCGGCCAGAATGACTGCGTCTGGCGGCCCCAGGTGCGTTCAAAAACCTCCGGGAGCATCAGCATGGCCATGTCGCATCGCACCCCGTCGCAGCGTGCGGCCACCTCTAGCAACTCACCAATCATCGCCTCCCGGGTGGCCGGATTACTGTAGTCGAGTTGCAGCGTATCGGACCATCCGGGAAAGCAAGGATCCCGGCCATGGGCCAAAATCAGGTCCTCCTTTGCCCGCTTCAACCGGGTATGGTTTTGTGGCTCGCGTATCAGGTCGGCCTCCGTCCCGGCAACATAATAATCAGGATGTTGCTCCACCCACGGATGATCCAATCCGGTGTGATTGGGGACAAAGTCCAGCATTAGCTTCAGGCCGCGCTGGTGGAGCCGCCTGCGAAGGAGCGCCAGTGCCTTATCGCCTCCCAGGCCGGGATGCACCGTGTAGCCGGTGATCGCGAATCCCGACCCCACAATATCCTCCTCCCGCAAGTCTGGCAGCGTCTCTTGAAACTCTTTCCGCAACTCCGGGTGGCTCCGTGAGACTCGCTGGCTGGCCAGCCCGGTGCGCCACACGCTCAACAACCAGACCCAGTCGAAACCCATTTCCGCCAGGCGGTCCAACTCGGCATCCGGAACGTCGTCCAGCATGGCCTGCCGGCCGAGGACCTGGGACAGTTCCGTCAGCCAGACCCGCGGGTTGACTTGATAGAGCGATGGATAAAGGATTGCAGTCACCGTTCACATTCCGGCTTGATGGTTCCGTCCCACCAATTGATCCTTTGTTTGCCCCGGCATCCGTCCGCATTGGCGGGCCTTGCCGTCCACGGCGATCACCGGACCCTTGCTGTTGATAGGGTCCGGTCCCGCGCCGGTGGCGGGGTAGGGCTTGATCACTTCTTGCGATTGAACCAACTGCCCACCAGATGCCCTTGCTGCACGCCCTTGGTATCGAACAACCCGGCGCGAAGGTGCACCGTCTGATCGGTCGTGATCGGGGCGGTATACGCCTTCCACGTGTTGTTAGGCATGCTGTTGTCCAAGGTGTATTTCACGGTCAGCCCGGTGACTCTCGGCACCAGGGTGATGGTCAACGAGTCGGTGAAAGTATTCTCGTCCCCGGTGAAGGAGCCCTTGGCTTCGATCGCGATGGGATTGACCAGTTTGTCGAGGATCGGATCGGTGTGGGCCAACCGCGCCTTGAACTCCTCGAGGGTGCCGCCGGCGGCGGGGTTCCATGCCTTTTCAGCGACCAGCGCGAGGCGGTCCCGCAGGCCTTGAATCTCGATGTTCTCGGCGTTTTCCCATGAGCACAACTGGGTGCCGATGAGTTCCTTCGCGTCTGTCAGGGTCGTGAACGAGTCGTTGCCGAGGTGGCCCTGGCCGAACATCGGCACCTTCCAGTTGAACAGGAAATCCAACGGGCGTTTGTCGCCGCGCACGATGTAGAGCGGAGTCCAGGACGCGTTGATCACCTGGTAGCCGGCCTTGGCGATGTCGGTGGGATTGCGGCCGTGGGTCCATGACATGACGATCGCATCCTTGGGCAGCGGATAGGCGCCGCCGGGATTCCATGCTTCCTCCCAGACGATGGCCTTTTTGCCGCGCTTGGCGACCACGGCGTGCATGTCCACGATGAATTTGCAATAGAGGTCATGGACGCTCTTGATGCCGAGCTTCGCCTCGGCCTGCTTGTATTCCGGCGTCTGGTCGAGGCCGCCGAGGCCGACCTCGTCCGCGCCGAGATGGACGTAAGGCGTGCTTTGAAACACATCCATCACCTCGTTCATCAGCACGGTGAGGGCTTCCATCGTTTTGGGATTGGCGATGTTGACGGTCGAACCGTTACCGGGCAGCCCGAAGACGTCTTGGGCATCGGCGATGAGCCGGCCGGAATGGCCGGGCAGGTCGAGTTCCGGCACCAGATAGACGCCGCGCTCCTTGGCATAACGTTCCAAGCCCTTGAGAACATCCAGCTTGTAGGGTACGACGTGCGGCATGGACCCCGGTTCGAAACGGGCGAACTCCTGGTTGCTCTTGCCGAGATGTGGAAATTTGGTGGAGGGGAACATGAACAAATGGTCGTCAGATAGATGGAGCTGCAGGTAGCGCACCTTGTACATGCGGCAGAGTTCGATGACCTGTTCGATGCCGCCCGGCGAATGATACTTGCGGGCGAGGTCGATGAGCGCCCCGCGATAGGCATAAAACGGTTCATCGGCGATCTTGAGCCGCGGAATTCCCAGCACGCCGTTGGCGCTCATCAAGGATTGCAGCAGCGTCACGGTGCCGGAGGCCACACTCTGATAGGTGCCGCCTTTCACGATGGCGCCATCCGCCACCTCCAAGGTGTAGGCTTCGCCCTTGAGGGCCGGATCCAACTGCAACACGATATCGACCGGGGCTCGGAATCCGATGGGCCGGGCGCCGGCACCGGAGGGCGTTCTCGCCGCGGTGGCGAGTTCCACGCCGGTGCTTTGCAGAATCTCCCCTGCCAGCACCTTTGTCAACGGTTCGAGTTCCTTGCTGGCGGCCAGAATGCGGGACTCCTTGTTCAAGGCCAGCACGCCTTGTCCCAACGTCACGGTTTTCGGCAGCGGCACGAACTGTGGGGGGTCAGCCGCGGCCAGCGTGGCAGTGAGCAATGGGATGAGTAGTGGAAGGTGATAGGGGAATTTCTTCATGATGGATGCTTTCAGGTTGCTTCAGGGGGATGTTCGCACCACGAACATCGGGTGAACAGTCTAAAATGGCCTCGCGCGGTGTCCAATTCGTGGATATCACAAAGGCGGCGGTCATTTCCTTCCGGTACAGGCTTGCGCGATGCCCTTGGCCACCAGGTCCGCGACCAGGGCGTTGCCCAGCGGGGAAAGGTGGATGCCGTCGTAGGTGAGAATGCCATTGACCTTGTCCTCCGGGTTGTTAGCCGCCAGATAGGCGAACATCGCCTTGCGGATCTCGCACAGCGCGAGCTTGTCCTGCTTCGCCAGCTCACCGACAATCCCGGCGTATTCGTCCATCCCCTTGTCGCAACGGTTGGTGCCCAGCTTCTTCTCGCCCACCGTGCCCGGCGTGCACAACACCACCACCGCACCGGCCTTTTGGCTCATGCCGATCATTTTTTTCAGACCGCTCCGGTAGTCCTCCGCGGTGGTTCCCTTGGCGCCGTGTTCGACGTCGTTGACGCCCAGGAAAATGATCACGACCGTCGGCTTCTCCTTGTCGAGGTGTTCCTGCATGGTGCCCTTCAGATCGCCCCAGGGGGATTTGCCTTCCAGCACCGTGGGCACCCTGCCGCCATTGAGTCCGTGGCGGAAAATCTCGATGCCCAGGCCCTTGGTGGCCGCACCCTCCTTGAGGGATTTCTCGATCAAATCGATGTAGCCGCCCTGCATGGTGATGGAATCCCCAAAAAAGGCCAGCTTGTCCCCCTTGCGCAGGGTGGTTTTCGGCCCGGCCAGCAGTTCCAGGCCGGCCGTGGAGATGGCGGGCGTGTTCGCTGCCGGCGCTTTCGCCGGCGCCGCCTGGACGGCAAGGCCTCCGGCCAGCAGGGTTGCAATAAGAGTTAGACGCGGGAACAGGGGCTTGATGCTAAGGTTCATGGTGTTTGACAGGGTGATGGGACGGAACATAGCGAGCCGGGTCGTGGGCCGAAAGGAGAACCATGGCCTTTTGCGGTGTTCAATCCATGGACATCCGGACGCAGGTTACCGCCCGGTGTTTACGCCATGCGGCGGCGGCCTGTGACCGTCGCAAGTACCCAGGGAAAGTCGAGTTCATGAGCCGCGCTTCCCCGATCATTTGCGATCGCTCACAGAGCGCCGCCACAACTCGTCATTTCATTGTCCTCAGTGGTTTTCAGGGCCTTCAGCGGTAATGTCAGACGGTCCAACCGGAATCCTCATGGAATGATCACCGACAGGCGGCAGAATATCTTCCCGGCTCCAGTTGGCAAGGTGTAGGTCACCTGATTCGCGTTGCTCAGGTCGACATCCAGCGGATTCGCAGCCACCCAGTCATTGTTGAGGGTAGAGGAAATTTGCACCGTGAAGGAAGTGATGATCGCGGCCGGATCACGCGGCCAGGTGACGGTTCTAACTGCTCCGACGCTCACCACCGGCGGATTCGCGGTGAAACCGTCCGGCGCGCCCATGAAGTATTCCACGCCGTTGGGGACGCCGTCGTGGTCATAATCCAGATCCGCCGTCTGGCCGCCGGCGTGGCTTGCCGCCCAGGTGGCATAGCTGGGATTGCCAGACGCCGGACCGCGAATGATTTGAATGGCGCAGAGGCCGTTGTTGTTAGATCCGGTTAGGGCGACGGTGAACTCCGGATCGTTGAGCCCTGCGATGACGGTATAATTGGTGGGGCCGGCCAGCGAGCCGGTTTCCTGCACGAAGCCCACGGCACCGTACGAGGACAGCGTCGTGTTGCCGGTGCGGATGCTGAGGGAGACACTGTCATTGACCGATCCGGTGACGCTGAGCGTGGAAGTGCTAGGACCTTCGTTGTTGCCGTAATAGACCACCACCGAATAGCCGTCGGTGACGTAATCCGCGGGTAGGTTGGAGAAGGTGATGGCGGGCTGCTGGTCGGCGAACGAGTTGAGGAGTTTCTGATTGGGATTGGAGCTTTGTCCTTGGCTCCAACTGTTGCCAGATGTCTGCGTCCACGCGGTGACGCTCGCGCCGGACGGGTTGCCCGAATTGTCGTTGAGGGCAAACGGCACGGTTCCGGGTCCTTGGCCGAGGCCCGCGTGATTGTTCCACGAAACTTGGGCATAGGGCGGAGCGCCTGCCAGATCACTCGCGGCCAAGGTGTCATTGCCCACGCCGTCATAGTTCCAGCCGATGCTGACTAGAGTCGTCGCCACAGCGGAAGTGGTGAAACTCCAGATGGGTCCGCTGGACTGGCCGAAGGAATTGATGCCCTTGACCCGCCAATGATAGGTGGTGGTCGGCAACAGCAGCGTGCCCGGTTGCAGCTCGCTCGCGGTGGGGCTGGCGGTGGGAGTCGCTGGTTCGCTGTCCCCGTCCGGCCACACGTAGACTTGATAGGAAGCGGCACCGGCCGCATTGGCCCAATCAAGCACCACGATGCGAGCCACGCCGGTGGCGGCATCGGCCGGAGTGGGACTGGCCGGGGTCGCGGGAACAAAACCGGTGGTGAACGACCAGAGCGGACCATCGGTGGTGCCGGTGCCATTCACGCTGGTGATCTGCCACTTGTAAGTGGTGCCGGCTTCGAGATTGGCGAGCGGAACATAACTCGTGCCGGTGGTGGTCGCCGTGGCTATCGCAGGCTTGGCTTCCGATGATTTCCAGAGATATACTTGGTAGCTTGCGGTGCGGGCGGAGGGATTCCAGCCAAGCGAGGTGGTGAGCGCCACGCTGCCTGCCGCATCCGCCGGTATCGGGTTGGCCACCGGATCGGGCGCCAGGTTGGCACCGATGCTGAACGTCCACAGCGGTCCGGCGGTGCTGCCCTGGGCACCCACCGCTTTCACCCGCCAGTGATAGGTGGTGGAAAACGCCAGGTTGCCCGGCGGATCGTAGGCGCTCGAGGCAACAGTGGCGGTGGGCGTGCCGGGTTCGGAATTGCCGTCTATCCAGAGATAGAGTTCATAGCTGGTGGCGCGGCTCGAGTCAGCCCAATCCAGGTTGACGCTCGCGACCATGTCGGTGGCCAAATCGGCTGGCACGGGCATTGAGGGCGCCGGCGGCGGCCCGGTTTCCTCCACAATCTGGATGGCGGCAATGCCGTTGTTGTTGGCACCCGTCAGTCCCACGGAAAATCCCGCGTCATTGAGACCGGTGATGACGGTGTAGTTTGACGAGGCAGTCGCCGGTTGAACCACTCCCAACTCCGCCACGTAGCCTACGCTGCTGTAACTGCAGGCCGCCGTGTTGCCGGTTCGAATCGAGCGCGTGACATGGTCATCGGACGTGCCGTTGAGGGTCAGCGTGGAAACCGAGGGGCCTTCATTGTTGCTATAATACACCACCACGTCATACCCGCCGGGAAAGGCCACATCCAAGCCCGTGAAACTCACCGTGGGTTCCCGGTCCGAAAAGCTGTTCAGAAGCTTGGCATTAGCGCTGGCCGAATCGCCCAGGCTCCAACTGTTGATCGAACTCTGGGTCCAACTGGCCAGGGCGACGCCGGTAGCGGTCCCGCTGCTGTCCAACAGACTGTTGATCGGTGTGGCCGGCGCCCCTTGGCCACCGGTAGCGGCGGCCATGTTCCAGTTCGCCTGCGCATAAGCGCCGGCTCCGGCGACATCGGTGGCAAGCAAGGCATCGCCGCGGACGTACTTGACGCCGATTGAGGCGGCGCCATGAGAGGTGGACGACAACGCAAACAGAGTCGCCGCTGCCAGACAGTGAATTCGGTTGGTTTTCATAGTGGTTCGGATCCTGATTGATTCTCAAACTTTGACTGTGAAGCTACTTTCCGATATCCTCGGTGTCAACCCCGCGGGCCTCGGAAATTCATCGCCGGACAACCTGTTTCGCAGGGACAATCGAAAATCAACACTCATCAATCGTCAATCAATCCCGAGCACTGGCCAACTCAACGACATGACCTATCAACCACGACTTTTGGCGTTCGCGGAGTCTACCCCTCGCGGTGCATCTCGCGCACCATGCGGCCCACGCGCTGGCCGGCGGCGTTGAACGCGGCGGCACGCAGATAACCGGTGGCGGTGACCTGGAACGGGCCGGTATAAAGGGTCGAGGTGTTGGTGACGTTGCTGCGGTTGGTGGTGTAGCGGATGGTTAGACCCTGGCCGACGGATCCGGGTGCCAGACTCATGGTGACGGTGGCGCTGGTGGTGAAGATGCGGTCATCGGGACTGGAGAGCCCGGTATAGGCGATGCGCACCGGGCTTAACACCGCATCCAACAGCGAATCGGTGCTGGTGACGCGGGAGCGGAAGTTGTTATAGTCGGCGCCGGCCGCCGGATTCCACGTCCGTTCGTTCATCGCCGCGAGGCGGAGGCGTGTGCTCATCATCTCCATGTCCTCGATCTGCTCAAACGTGGTGAGCTGCGTGCCGGTGACATAACGCGGATCGACGATGTGGCTGACGTAGCTGACGTCCACGCCGGAATACTGGCCGAAGATGCTGCGGTCCCAGGCATAGATCGAGCTGACCGGCTTGTGGATGTCATTGACCAGATAGAGCGGCGACCACGCGGCGTTGACCAGGTTGAGGCCGGCGGCGGGGAACTCGCCGGGGTTATAGCAATCGAACGGCTCGACGAGCACGTCCGTCGGCGTGGGCACTTCCGGCGAGCCGATGATCGCGCTGTTTTCCCAGACGATGGATTGTTTGCCGAACTCCGCCGCGTAACCGCGCTCCAGCGTGATGAACTTGCTGAACACCAGTCCCACGTTGTCGCGCGGGTCGGGCCGCGTGAACCCCCACTCGGCGAAAACCGCCTGGAAGTCCGTGCTGTGTTCGCTCCAAGCCCAGTCCACCTCATCGCAACCAATGTGAAAGTACGGCGTGCTCTGGAACACGGCGCACATCTCGCCGATGAGCGTGCGCACCGCCGCCCGCACGTCGGCCTTGGCGACGTTGATGCTACTACTCGGCTCGTACTTCGGATAATCGACGTCAGTCGAGTTCGGGTCGTGCGGGTAGGTGATTTTGAAGAGTGCGGGATAGGCGGCGAGCATCAGCGAGTTGTGTCCCGGCCCTTCGAGTTCCGGCATGATGTGCACCCCGCGGGCCACCGCGTAGGCCTCCAGCGCCTGCATGTCGGCGAGCGAGTACACCAGGCGGCCGCGGCCGCTGGTGACGGTGTTGAGCAACGGATAGGCCGTGCTCGGGAAGGTGTAGGCCTGGTCGTCGTTGAAATGCAGGTGAAGGTAATTGACCTTGTAGAGCCGGCACAGGTCCACCGCCTGTAGCAGCGACTCTAACGAATGATCCTGGCGCGCCAGATCCAACGCCAGCGCGCGGATGGCCACCGCCGGCGTATCGTCCACCGTCAGGCGCGGACACACCAGAGCGCCGGCATCGGTGTGCAACGCCTGCAGCAGCGTGGATGTGCCCATTGAGACACCGAAGGCGTTGCGCCCGCGCACCGTGGCGCGGGTGTCCACATTCACCGTGTGGCGCTCGCCGGCCAGGGCGGTGTCGAGTGTTAGAACGATGTCGCCATCCGCCGCGGCAGACGTCACGACCGGCAGCGTGCGGGCGTAGGTTGCGGCGATTTCCGTCGCCAGCACGTTGGCCGCGTCCAGCAGCACGGCATCGGTGGCGACGATGCGCGCGCCGGCCGTGATTGTTAGATTTCCGCTCGCCGGCTGCACGTTGGTCGGCCACGGAATGAGATTGAGTCCGGCCGCGCCGGGGGTGGCGTTGATGGCGACATGTGCCACGGCACTGGCGGTGCTGCCGTAGGCGTTGGTGGCGACGAGCTGATAGTCGCCCTGATTGGCGCTGGTGGCGGCGCTCACGGTATAACGACTGCCGGTGGCACCGGCGATGGCACTGCCGTTAAGATACCACTGCAACGCGGGAATCCGCCCGCCCGCGGCCCTCGCGCTGAGCGTGAAGGTCCCGCCGGCCGTAACCGTGGCACCCTGCGGCACGCTTGTGATGCTTGGCGCCATGGCGGCGGTGGTGACTCTCAGCCGGGCGAACAATTGCGTGTTAGACCCTTTCGGGAGGGAGACTGTGACGGTGTCCGCCAGGGCTCCCGGCGTGAGCACGATGCTGGCATTGTCAGGATCAACGGCGGTGGTCCACCCGCCTGCCAAATTGGTGCTGAACTCCACCCCCGGATTGAGAAAGGCCGCCTCATGGGTGCGGGTGAAGGTGAACATCATGTTGTTGCCGATGCTGGCCACGGTCGGCAGCAGCGCTTGTGAATTCGAATTGGCATGGGCGGGGTTGGGTTCGCCACCGAGCACAAATTCAAGTCCGTTAGGTATGCCGTCACGATCCGGATCGGCGCCAAACGCGGCCGCGGCGCCGCTCAACCCTCTGCCGCCGCTGCCGGCCCAGGTGTCGAACGCATTACCGCCACCGCCCAGCGCCGCGAGAATGCCCGCCGCCATCTGATCGGCGATCATCTGGTTGCCGAGGTCGGTCGGGTGAACCCCGTCCTCGGTGAGCAGCCCGAGATCTAACACACCAACGAGACTGCCGTCGAGCCGGATGTCAAAATTGTTATTTCGCCAATAAGAGACGAACGCGCCGCGCAGGTCAACAAAGGTCGCGCCGGTGTCCGCGGCCACGGCGTACACGATGTCGGAGAATTGATCGATGGCCGGGTCGAGGGAGTCCGCGCCGATCGGGGATTCGTTGTGGGCGGCCGGGGTGGCGAATATCAGTTTCACGCCCTTGGCGGCGGCCGTGGCGGCGATGTCGCGCAACGCTTGCTCGTAGGCCGCGGCCGAGGTGCCGCGCCACCAGATGTCGTTGATGCCGATGAAGACCACCGCAATGGCGGCCTGGTCTGATGTTAGAAGAGTGGAAAACGACGCCTGCGGGACGTTGCCGGGATAGCCGTTGTCCGGCGAGCCGTCGCGCACCTGCGCCACGCCGCCGCCGTTGATGCCGCGATTGATCAAGGTGATGGATTTGCCCTGGGTACCCGTGCCGGTGGTGATCGCGGTGTTGAGCAGGCCGATATAACCGTTGAGCCAGGTAATCGAGTCGCCGAAGAACACGATGCGCGTGCCGCTGGCCAGCGGCGTCCCCGATTTCGTTAGATCAGCGCGACCGGTGGAGGTGTAGATGGCCGCGCGGGCGGCGGCGGCGGCGGGCGAGACGTCATAGGGCGGCGACACCGCGGCGATGGTGGCACCGGTGGGCACCACCTCGCCGGTGGCAAGGATCGCGGCGTGATACAAGCCGCTGGCAAAGCCGGCCGGATCCATGAAACCGACCTGCGCGAGCTGGCTGGTTGTTAGGCCGCCGGCCGTGGTGCCAAAGAAGACACGTTCGGCGCCGCCGCCGGTCGGCGAGCCGTTCCATTCGCGGATGACAAGTTGTTTGGCAGGGGACCAGGCTTGTGCCGAGGTATCGGCGAAACGCACGAGCGCCGAGGCATTGCCGAGATAGAGATCGCCATCACCTGCTAGAACGAGGGCGCCCATCGCTTCGCCATGGCCGTTCAGATTCAGGCGTGCCGGATTGGGGCCTCTCAGCGTCACGCTGGCGCCATCCGCCACCTGGTCATTGGCATCCCAACGCAGGATCGCCTGGTTGGCGCCGCCGCCCACCACCAGGTTGCCGGCGATCGCGGTGATGCCGTTAGGCTTGGCCAGGGCCAGCGTGCCTTGGGTGAGCGTGTGGGTTCCTGTTAGGGTGTTGGCGGCGGGGCCACTCAGGAATGACGCGGTGGTTTGCCAGGAGGTGTCGCTGCCGCCGCCGATCCAAATGAGATTGCCGGACCCTTTCAGGATGCCGTCCAGGCGGGTCGAATTGCCGCCCGCGGTGTCCACGGTGAGGGTTTGGGCGGCACCACTGATTTGAAAATATCCGGTCAGGGTTCCTCCCTGGTAGCCGATCTGCGCGTTGCCTAACAAATTGTAGTTGGTCGCGGCAATGCCGCCGCCCAGGTCATCCTTGATGTCTCCATTATTGTAGCCGTCCGGAACATTCACATAATCCAACGGAATGCCGTCCGGCACGACTTCCCCGGAGGCGAGGATCTTCGCCGGATAGGTGCCGGCGGGAAAACCGGTCGGATTGACAAAACCCACTTGCGCCAGTTGCGCCGTGCTCAGGCCCGCCGCGGAGTTGCCGAAAAACACCCTATCGGTGCCGCCGCCGGCCGGGGCACCGTCCCACTCGCGGATGACCAGTGCCATGCCGGTGCTCCAGGTTTCGGCGGCGCTGGCGGCGAAATGAACGAGCGCGGCACCGCTGCCAAGCCACAGTTCGCCGTTTCCTGACAGAAGCATGGTGCCCAGCGTTTCCACATGGCCGTTGAAGTTCAGAACCGCCAGCGACGGGCCTTGCAGGGTGATCTTGGCAGCATCCGCAACCTGGTCGGCGGCGTCCCAGCGCAACACCGCCTGGGCATCGCCGCCGCCCACCACCACCTCGCTCGCGGCGATCGCCAGAATGCCGGCGGGCTTGTCCAGCGCGAGGGTGCCCTTGCTGAGCGTGTGCGTTCCGGTTAGACTGTTGGCGGCCGACCCGCCGAGCATGCAGTCAAGCGCCGCGCCGCCGCCCGTGACGGCGAGCTTTCCAGTGCCGGACAAGTTGCCGAACAACAAGGTCGTGTTGCCGCCGGTGTTGAGAGTCAGGGTGAACGGGTCGGTGACGCTGATGTTGCCGGCGAGGATGCCGGTGGCGGCGCCGAAGGTCGCGTTGCCTAACAGAACGTAATTGTCGCCCGCGTTGCCGGCGCCGAGGTCGGTGGTGACGTCTGCGCTCGAATAGCCCGCCGGGACGTTCACGGTGACCGGCGGCGGCCCGGCCGCCGCCTGAACGATCTGGACGGCGGAGATGCCGTTATTGTTAATTCCGGTCAGCGCCACGGTGAAATTCGGATCATTGAGCCCGCTGAAAACGGTGTAGTTGGTTGAGCCGGCGAGCGAGCCGGTTTCCTGGACGAACCCGACGTTGCCATAGGAGCAGCGTGCGGTATCGCCCGTGCGGATCGAGCGCGACACGCTGTCGTTTACCGTTCCGGTGAGCTTGAGCGTGGAAGTGCTCGGGCCTTCGTTGTTAGCATAATACACCACCACCGAGTAGCCGCTGATGATATAACTGATGGGAATGTTGGAGAAGGTGAGGGATGGTTGCTGGTCGGCGAACGAGTCGAGCAGTTTCTGATTCGGGTTGGCGTTTTCGCCCAGGCTCCAACTGTTATTGGACGACTGCGTCCAGGCGGTGACGCTCGTCCCGGTGGCCACACCGGTGGAGTCCTTGAGTGCGAATGGCACGTTTCCCGGTGCCTGGCCGTTGCTGGTGTGGTTGTTCCAGTTCACCTGGGCATACGGCGCAGCGCCCGCCAGGTCGGTTGCGGCCAGGGTGTCGTTACCCATCCCGTCGTTTTTCCAAGCAATGCTCACTTGAGGCGCAGCCGCGGCGCCCGTGGTGAAGGTCCACAGTGGGCCGGCGGTGGTACCCGCGGCTCCCACCGCGTTCACCCGCCAGTGGTAGGTGGTGGACACCGCAAGGTCGGCCGGCGGATCGTAAGTGCTAGTCGCCGGGGTGGCGGTGGGCGTGGCCGGTTCGGCACTGCCATCCTGCCACAGGATCACCTGATAGCTCGTCGCGTTGCTCGAATCGGCCCAATCCAGATTGATGGTGTTGGCTATCCCGTTGGCAAGGTCGGCCGGTACCGGCGCCGCGGGCACCGAGGGTGCCGTCGGCGAGCCGGTTTCCCCGACGATCTGGATCGCGGCGATGCCGTTGTTGTTCAATGCTGTTAGAGATATGGTCATCCCCGGATCATTGAGACCGGTGAAGACGGTGTAGTTGGATGACGTGGTCGCCGGTTGGACCACGCCTAACTCCTGGACGAAGCCCACCGCACTGTACGCGCAGAGGGCCGTGGCCCCGGTGCGAATGGAGCGCGTGACATGGTCATTGACCGAACCGTTGAGGGTCAGGGTCGAGACCGAGGGCCCTTCGTTGTTGCTATAATACACCACGACGCTGTACCCGCTCGGGAAGGCCACATCCAGGCCCGTGAAGCTGATCGAGGGCTGCCGGTCCGAAAAACTGTTCAGCAGCTTGGCATTGGAGCTGCCAGTGTCATTGAGGCTCCAACTGTTGATCGTCGTCTGGCTCCAACTGGTCAGGGCGACGCCCGTCGCCACCCCGGTGTTGTCCTTGAGGCCGTTCATCGGCGTGACTGGAGTGCCCTGGTCGCCGCCGACCGAGGCGGTGGCCATGTTCCAATTGGACTGGGCATAAGTGCCGGCACCGGCGACATTGCCGGCTGCCAAGGCATCACTGCGGACGTATTTCACACCGATGGAGCTGGTTGCGTGTACCGGGGCTGCGGCACACGCAACGGCGACGAGCAGGGCGGGAAAGGGATTGGTATGTCGATTCATTGGGGTCGGGTTTCAGGGTCTGAATGATCTGTTCAACAACGGCAAGGTTAACAACGGCAAGGTTGCGGTGATGCGGGAGCTGCGGTGTACGCCGTAAGTTACCTGAAGGTTATGTTCCGCGCCACCGACCTCAAAGGGGGAAAATGGCCTCGGAAGGTGTGTAACGATTGGATAACCCGCGCTTAAATTGTGGGACAGAGAAATAATCAGAAATCGTTGTTGACGTGCTGCCGTGAAGCGGTAGGATGTCTTGCGTGACCGCGATTTCCGCCGGCCCAACAACGAAAGCAACAAGCGAAAGACCCTGAACCGATGAGACGCGCGCGCTGGCTGGCACCGTGGAAGGACTCGATTGAGAAACCCGTGATTTACCACTGCGTCACGCGGGTGGTGGAGCGCCGCCTGGCATTCGGAGCAGAGGAAAAGGAGCAATTCCGCACGTACATGCGGATGTACGAGAATTTCTCGGGTTGCCAGGTGCTGGCGTATTGCCTGATGTGCAACCACGTTCACATTTTGCTGGAAGTGCCGCCGATGCAGGAGGGCGGGTTGACAGACGAGGAGTTGCTGAAACGTCTGAGGGCGATCTACCCGGTGGCTGCGGTGAGCCTGGTGGCCAAGGAATTGCACGAGGCCCGCAAGGCGATCCGGGAGGGGCTGGCGGCGGAGTCGTATGTCGCTGCGATTCACGAGCGCTACACCTACCGGATGCACGATTTGGGGGAGTTCATGAAGACGCTGCTGGCACGCTTCACGCGTTGGTTCAACACGCGGCACGAGCGCAGCGGCACGCTGTGGGAAAGCCGCTTCAAGAGCGTGTTGGTGGAGGATGGCATCGCCTCGCGGACGATGGCAGCATATATTGACTTGAACCCCGTCAGAGCGGGGG
>Ga0118677_10005040_pt1 | contig 23491 bp, 7 predicted proteins | sample AliMusrvi5mmetaG_FD_86154 | JGI IMG/M metagenome (GOLD analysis project Ga0118677, IMG submission 86154)
ATGGTGGCGCGTACACGTACGACGTGGAGAATCGCATGATTGGAGGTTCGAACCCGTACGTCGCCTCGGATGAGTACGACTATGCGCCGGATAACAAACGGATCTACAAGAAGACCACGAACAACAGTGGTACGACTGAGTATGTGTACTTCTATAGCGGCAGCAAGAAGCTGGCGACGTATCAGATTGTGTACTACGGAACGAATAACAGCCAGTTCTACTTCGCGCAAAGCTCCACGAATATCTATTTCGGCGGCAAGCTGATCCAGGCCGAAGATGCCCCAGTGGTGACTGACCGCCTGGGCACCGTGATTTGGGACGGCGTGAAGGGCGGGCATAAGTATTTCCCGTATGGGGAGGAGCGGACGAATACGGCGAACGAGAGCACGAAGTTCGGGACATATTTCCGGGATGGAGCTACGGGGTTGGATTATGCGATAAATAGGTACTACATCGGTGCCAGTGGGAGGTTTCTGTCGCCCGATCCATATCGCGGAAGCGCATTGCCTTCAAATCCAGGAAGTTGGAATCGATATGGATATGCAGGGAATGATCCAATAAACAAGAACGATCCACTGGGTCTCTTCGAGTATGACCCGTGGGATCCCGGACCTGGAGGCGATCCTGGCGATCCAGGTGACCCTGGAGACCCAGGCGATCCACAAAAAGGTGGTGGCGATAGTATCGTCCACGTTACAAACCTTAGCAAGAATGGAGAACAGTACCTGAAAGTTCAGGACGCATTTGCGCGAACGCTCGCGTTCTTGGATCCCGATTGTGAGAAATTCCTGGACTCGGGAGGAAAAGATGTCAGATCTTACATCAGTGATTTGTTTACAAATGACTTAGTTGCAGTCGGGGATGTGCAGTCGACTGCCGCCGCATTTACAGGCACTGAGGGGACAGATGTTCCGGTTGGCTATGCAGCTATGGTGTTTAATGCCCAAGGGGCATTCTTCACAGGAACGGCACCCAACTCAACTCCAGGGGTAACAACGACTCTAAGTGTAAACAACGGGACCATAACCGGAGGCACGTCCAAAGCACAAGTGTTTATAATCCTACACGAACTGGCCCATGGTGTCGGAGCGGACGGATTCCAGCCGGATTTGAACAATAAGAAGGCTGGAGCGGCTAATGACGATCTCGTCGCCACGAATTGTAAAAAAACATTAGGTGCAGTCAAATGACGGCAAGACGTGGCCTCGCTATTATTATTGCTGCTCCTTGGATTGTCAGCGCAGAGCCAGAAGTGGCCTGGATTCCTTCCCAAGGGCGGGAACTACAGTGAGCTTCTCCCCTATGCCAAAGAAGAAATCATCTGCGGCCTCACCTTCCGCTTTTGCGCATGCTTCCTCCACTGCGGAGACCGCACCATCGAACAGATGGTAACCGATCACTGCCTCCCTCTTTCAATAATAAAATGCCGCACGGTCTGTACGCTTTAAGAATATGTGCCAGCATAAGGAAGGTGGCATTGCTGATTGAGGAAGGCTTGGAGACGGGCAGTGGAAAGGGCTTGTTGGGGTCAGGCTGATATCTGTCAATTTTATCAGTGACCCGGGCACAGGGGCTGCGCACTACGGAGACGGAGTATCGCCGGATTCATGGACCAGCAAGTCGGAGAGCTCCTTGTGTTTTGCTACCAAATCACTGCGGGCGGAACGGACGGCTACCCTAACATAATAGGATTCCCCACGGGTGCGGGCGATCCGCTCTGTGTCCCGGATGGCGGTCACCACCGCACGCGTGCGATCCAACAGGTCGCGGTCGGCTTTTTCTACGTGGCGGTCAAAACCCTCGACGTTGTTGCGGCAGAGTTCAAAGGTTGTGAGCAGTTTTGGGATGCACTGAGTCGTTAAGTCCTCGTCAGGTTTGTCGCAGATCCATTCCATTGGCTCGAGAGCGTGGCGGAGTTCAGCAGCCAGGACTTTGCGTGTGACGAGCGTTGGACGTTTCCCTTCCGCCTGGATCAATAGCATCCTGGCTGATAGGTGATTGGGTGTTTCCTGGGTGATTTCGGCCAGACGCCCGCGCACGAAACTGTTTGCAATATATTGGCGGATGTCCTTGGTTCCTGCCTTTTCGCGGATCTCCCGGAATTTCGCCAGGACGCCGGCCAGCGGGCTATCTGGTTTCTGGGTCATGATTTCTAATAGTCCTTTGAGGTCCGGAGCGAGCAACACCTCATAATCTAGAAAGAAGCCGGGGTTTTCCATAGCGAGAATAGCAGGCATCAGGGGCTCTGCCTCGGCGGGCAGCACAAGGTGCCTCCCCTTGCCCTTACCCAAGGCTTGGATCTGGTCCCAGAATGCGGGCGGTAGCTTGTAGTCACCGGATTCATCGATTTGTCCGATAACGATCGCATCCGGTTCCACACCTGTAATCGCGGCATTCGCCAGGACCGCCACTGCAGCGCTGATGGTATGTAGCTTTCTGGATTGAAGCGACTCTTCTAACTCTTTGCTGGTGATGGTAACCCGGATGTCCTTGGGCAGATCAGGGTGTTGTTTTTCAAGTAGGTTTTTCAGAGTGGCTTCGACCTTTGTGAAGGTGGTCGAACTCCAGGCAGAGCCGACTGCTATGGAAAAATCATGGTTGCCCGTGTCATCTTTCTCGAGTTTGCTGATAGACATCTGGAGAGGAGCGGGCGTGAAGACCCATTTTGTGACCCCGTCCTTTTTGGTGCGCTTCCATAGCATGGTGTGAACCTCCGCATGGTCAAGAAGCACTGCGGTTTTCCCCACGCTTGTGTCGGTGAATTCCTTTACGCGTTCCTTGGGTGTCTCGGTTTTGGTGATCTCCCTTTGGGGTTCGTATGCCGTTATGGCGGGAATCCATCCCGTCCACTGACCTTTTTCACCTGCATCGCGCAGGCTGGAGGCTTTCGGGTTTTTCGGGTCGGAAATGGCGATGACGTCCTTCATGCAATTGGCGAGCGCCTGCCCGTTGCTGCCTGAATCCGGACTTTCCAGCCAACCGATAGCCTGCCAAACCGCCGCACGGCTGTTCTCAAGTTGAATCAGTTCTGCGTCTGGTTTGTGTCGGTTCTCCTTGTATCCCGTTATCACCTCTCGCGCCCTGGTATTGGCCGGGTCCAACGCCAGGGCCAGCGCCAGCATTTGTGCGGCCGCGCGGCGATTCACGGCTGCATCAGCACCCAAGCCACGTGCCAGTGTCTCAAGATGTTTGGAAAGGCTGACCATCGTATCCGCATCCAGGGGAATCTTGTCACGGCGGAAAGCCACGGGGCCTTCGGCAGGAGGCACGAATAGCGTGAGATCCGCCGCACAAAGCAGGGATCCCGTGCCCACAATCAAGGCCGCGATCCTCAGCAGGGGTTTCCCTATCGGTTTCATCTCTGGCTATTTAGTCCAGAGCCATATCCCCCACAAGCGAACATTGCAGAGCGAGAATTTTTTCCGCATATTGCGGACATGCCCCTTCCACGACCCAATATTGAAACCCGTGAAGAAGTGATGTTTTTCGACACCGACTGCGGCGGAGTCGTCCATAACATTGCATACCTGCGTATGATCGAAACCTGCCGCACGCGCCTCGCCGCACTGATGGGCATGGACCTGCGTGCCATGTCCGATACCCGGGTCTTCCCAGTCGTCACCCGTACAGAGATCGACTACAAACGTCCGGCCAAACTTGGCGACTGGCTAGTCATTCGCGGTCGACTCGAAGAGCTGGCCCGCGCCCGCTTCTGGTGCGCCTTCGAGATGATCCGCGAGTCAGACGGCACTGTGCTGGTTGCCGCCCGTCAGTCACTCGCCCTAGTGGCAATGCCGGAGGGGAGGCCTCTCCGCCTGCCCCCAGAGTGGGTGGAACAGTGGGGGTGAGATGGGGAATTCTGTTGGGGCTCCCTGCCAAATGACATTGGCGGAATCTAAACTCAGATCCCGCGTGACGGATAGGATTCTTAGCCCCATCAAGCCCTTTTCTGCGGTAACGTTGGCAATCTGTATACGCTTGGAATAAGACACGGCAGTGCGCAGGGAATTCACGGGAAATCACGATAAAGTATTCGTGATTTCCGTGTCCTGCACCCATATCTCCCCATAATTACTCCTCGACTTCAAAATGTTATCCTGCTAGTTCATCCCTATCCAATGATCACTGGCAAAATCATCTCCATGAATTACATCCAAAGAGCTCGATGTCTGATTGCTGCTGTCCTTATTGCCACGGTTACTCCAGTCCTTGCGGGGACAGTTACCGCCAACTTCACTTCCGCATCCACCATCCCGGTGACAGCTGCCTCATACACAGCAACAGGAAATAACGTCACTATCTCCCTAGGCTTTGCCCCACCGATTGGAACGAATCTCACCATCGTCAAGAATACTGGACTGGCTTTCATAAGCGGACAATTCTCGAATTTGGCACAGGGGCAGGTGGTGAATCTGACCTATGGCGGCAATAACTACCGTTATGTGGCCAACTACTACGGAGGCACGGGGAATGATCTGGTTCTCCAATGGGGGTTTCAGAATCTGGCGGCATGCGGAGACAACGGCGATGGCCAACTCGGCAACAACAGCACGACTTCCAGCAGTGTACCGGTGCTGGTGACGCAAAGCGGCATGCTTGCAGGCAAAACCGTGGTTTCAGTGGCGACTGGATTTTGCCACAGTCTGGCCCTGTGCTCGGACGGCACGGTGGCGGCATGGGGATACGGCTACTACGGCCAACTTGGCAATAACAGCATGGCGGACGGCATTGTTCCGGTGTTGGTGACACAAAGCGGTGTGCTTGCGGGCAAAACCGTGGTTTCAGTGGCGGCGGGATACTACCACAGCCTTGCCCTGTGCTCGGACGGCACAGTGGCGGCCTGGGGGTACAACGTTGATGGCCAGCTCGGCAACAACAGCACTGTCCAGAGCGGCGTTCCAGTTTTGGTGACTCAAAGTGGGGTGCTTGCGGGCAAAACTGTGATTTCCGTCGCAACAGGATACTTTCACAGCCTTGCCCTGTGCTCGGACGGCACGGTGGCAGCTTGGGGACTCAACACCAATGGCCAGCTCGGCAACAACACCACGACCCAGAGCAGTGTTCCGGTTCTGGTGACGCAAAGCGGCGTGCTTTCTGGTAAAACCGTAGTTTCCGTCGCGGTAGGATACACTTTCAGCCTGGCGCTGTGCTCGGACGGTACGCTGGCGGCATGGGGGTACAACGCCCACGGAGAACTCGGCAACGGCAACACGACCCAGAGCCTTGTTCCGGTTCTGGTGACACAGAGCGGGGTGCTTGCAGGCAAAACCGTGGTTTCCATGTCGGCAGGATACACTTCCAGCCTAGCGCTGTGCTCGGACGGCACGCTGGCGGCTTGGGGTGCCAACAGCTCCGGCCAGCTCGGCATCAACAGCCTGACAAGCAGCAGCGTTCCGGTTATAGTGAACACGACAAACGGCACCTCCGCCCTTTACGGCAAAACCGTGACCTCCGTGGCGACAGGTATGTATCACAATCTCGCAGTATGCTCGGACGGCACGCTGGCGGCTTGGGGAAACAACTACTACGGCCAACTCGGTAACGGCAACACAACCACCCCGGTCAAAGTTCCTATTTTGGTGACGCAAAGCAGCGGAACGGTGCTTTATGGCAAAACCGTGGTTTCCGCAGCGGCAGGAGGCAGCAATAGCCTCGCGCTGGCGGCTGTGCAAAATCCATCTAATCTAGCTAATTTATCTGGATTGTCTTTGAGTTCAGGCACCTTGACCCCTTCCTTCGATCCTGCCACAACCAGTTACACCGCCTCGGTCACCAACGCCACCACTTCTATCACCGTCATGCCTACCGTCGTGGATGCCACGGCGACCATCAAAGTGAATGGGGCCACTGTGGCGTCCGGAACCAATAGTGCGGCAATCCTGCTTGCGGTGGGAACCAACTCGATTACCACAGTTGTCACCGCTCAGGATGGAATCACGACATTGACCTACACGATCACAATGATTCGAGCGGGGGGGGCTGTCACTGCCAACTTCACTTCAGCATCCACAATTCCGGTGACTGCGGCCTCATACACCGCAACAGGAAATAGCGTCACGATCACCCTCGGGTTTGCCCCACCGATTGGAACGAATCTCACCATCGTCAAGAATACTGGACTGGCTTTCATAAGCGGACAATTCTCGAATTTGGCACAGGGGCAGGTGGTGAATCTGACCTATGGCGGCAATAACTACTGTTATGTGGCCAACTACTACGGAGGCACGGGAAATGATCTGGTTCTCCAATGGGGCATACAGAATCTGGTGACCTGGGGATCTAATGGTACCGGCGAGCTCGGTAACGGCAGCAGCATATCCACGAATAGCAGCGTTCCGGTTCTGGTGACGCAAAGCGGTGTGCTTGCGGGTAAAACAGTGGTTTCATTTGCTGCGGGTTACTTCCACAGTTTGGTCTTGTGTTCGGACGGCACAGCGGCCGCTTGGGGATCAGATGGCTATGGAGAACTTGGCAATATCAGTAATACTTACAGCACGTCTCCAGTGCTGGTGACTCAAAGCGGTGTGCTTGCAGGCAAAACCATGGTTTCCGTTGCGGCGGGGACTTTCCACAGCTTGGCATTGTGCTCGGACGGCACGGTGTCAGCTTGGGGATGGAACGCCAACGGTCAACTTGGCAACAACAGCTTGACGAACAGCAACGTTCCCGTGTCGGTGACACAAAGCGGGGTGCTTGTAGGTAAGACTGTAGTTTCAGTGGCTGCCGGATACGATCATAGTCTTGCGCTGTGTTCTGACGGCACAGTGGTGGCTTGGGGAGACAACTACTTCGGTCAACTCGGCAACAACAGCACGACGAATAGTAGTGTGCCGGTTTTGGTGACTCAAAGTGGGGTGCTTGCAGGCAAAACTGTGGTTTCAGTGGCTGCGGGAGCATACCATAGCCTGGCTATGTGCTCAGACGGCACGGTGGCCGCATGGGGTAACAACAGCTATGGCCAACTTGGGAACAATAGCACAACGTACAGCAGCGTTCCGGTTCAGGTATACAACAAAAACGGGGTGCTTGCAGTCAAAACCGTGGTCGCCATCTCGGCAGAAAACTCGTATCACAGCATGGCGCTCTGCTCAGACGGTACTCTGGCTGCATGGGGAGATAATAGCTACGGCGAACTCGGCAACAACAGCACGACGAATAGCAGCGTGCCAGTGCTTGTGACGCAAAGCGGTGTGCTTGCAGGCAAAACCGTAGTTTCCGTTGCAGCAGGAAACTGTCACAGTTTGGCCCTGTGCTCAGATGGCGCAGTGGCTGCATGGGGAGATAACAGCTACGGCGAACTCGGCAACAACAGCACGATTCAGAGCAATATTCCAGTATTGGTGACGCAAAGCGGGGTGCTTGCGGGACAAGCTGTGGTTTCCGGCGCGGCAGGAGGCAGTTACAGCCTGGTGATGGCGGCAGCACCTAATCCCACAGTGCCGATACTGACGGGTCCTGCTACCAGCGCGGCTATCACAGACTCTTCTGCAACTCTCGGGGGAAATGTCACCAGTGACGGGGGTGCCCCGATTACAGAACGTGGAATCGTGTATTCTCTTACCGCCGTCAATGCCGATCCTCAAATCGGTGGCTTGGGTGTGACCCGGATAACAAGTTCGGGCTCCACTGGTGTCTTTACCTTGGGTGTTACCGGTCTCTCGGGGCTCGCGGGTTATTCCTTCAAGGCCTATGCCATCAACGGCGTAGGGATCGCCTACACCACGCCTGCGAGTGCTTTCACAACGCTTGCCGCAGACTTGTCTATCAGCGTGACCGCTGATCCCACGCCAGTCACAATCAACGGCAATCTGACCTACGCGGTCCAAGTGAACAATGCAGGCTCATTTGCTGCTACGGGAGTGAGCGTCAGTGACATCCTGCCGCCGACGCTGGCCTTTGTATCCGCCACGGTGCCTGCCGGGTGGACGGCGAGTTTACCTGCATTAGGCTCTAGCGGGCAGGTTTCATTTGCCAAGACTGCATCAATGGCGGTTGGAGCCACCGCCACCATCACCATCGTCGCCACGGTCAGGACCACAACAACGACAGGCACTAACATCGAAAATAGTGCCACGGCATCCACCACGAGGTTTGATTCCAATCTGGCCAATAACACCGCCTCCACGAGTACCCTCGTCGTTGCCCCTGACCTCTCGACCAGCATAACCGCGTCTCTCACGCCAGTCCCCATCAACGGTAATCTGACTTACACGATCCAAGTAAAAAACGTAGGATCTTACGATGCCAAGGGCGTGAGCGTGAGTGACACCCTGCCGCCGACGCTGGCATTTGTATCCGCCACAGCACCCGCCGGTTGGGTATTGTCGGTTCCTGACGTGGGCTCAAGTGGGCTGGTTTCATTTAGTGATACCGCGTACCTGACTGTTGGCGACACTGCCACCATTACCATCGTCGCCAAGGTCAGGACCTCGACAGCAAACGGCACGAACATCGTCAATGCTGCCACGGCATCCACCATGGGGTATGATCCCAATCTGGCCAACAACACAGCCTCCACGAGCACCCTCGTCGTTGCCCCAGACCTTTCAACCAGCATAACCGCGTCTCCCACACCAGTCCCCATCAACGATAATCTGACGTACACCATCCAGGTGATAAACAATGGCACAGGTGATGCGCCGGGAGTGAACGTCAGTGATATCCTGCCGCCATCGCTGGCCCTTGTATCCGCCACGCTACCTGCCGGGTGGACTTCGTCGCTGCCTGCCGTGGGCTCCAGTGGGCTGGTTTCGTTTAACAAGACCACGTCATTGGCGGTTGGGGACAACGCCACCATCACCATCGTCGCCACAGTCAGGACCACGACAACAACCGGTACATTCATAGCGAATACTGCCACTGCATCCACCACGGGATACGATCCCAATCTGGCCAACAACACAGACTCTACTATTACCCTCGTTGTAGCCCCAGACCTTTCAACCAGCATAGCCGCATCTCCCACACCAGTCCCCATCAACAACAATCTGACCTACTCCATCCAGGTGATTAACAATGGCACAAGTGACGCGCCGGGAGCGAGTGTCCGTGACATCCTGCCGCCGACCTTGGCCTTTGTATCTGTCACAGCACCCTCCGGGTGGACTTCGTCACTGCCTGCCGTGGGCTCCAGTGGACTCGTTTCATTTAACAAGACCACGTCATTGGCGATTGGAGGTGTCGCCACATTCACCGTCGTCGCCATGGTCAGGAGTGCCAATGCTAACGGATCTATCATCGTCAATAGCGCTACGGCATCCACCACGGGATATGACCTCAATCTTGGAAACAACACCGCCGCCGTTAGCACTCCCGTAGGCACTGTGAATCCAACTCCAGTACAACTCGCCTCCACTGCCACGCTCAGTCCTCAGTCCGGCCTGTTCAAGCTCGTCGTCAACGTCACCAATACCACACCACTGCCGATCAACGGTTTCCGTCTGCACGTGGATTACAGCGCGTGTCATGGCGCATATCCGAGTCTGCGACTTTACAACGCATCCAGCCCGTCGGGCAGCTCGGATGTCTATGTGGATTACCCATATCCGGTGGCGGTTGACGGCACGGTGCCTGTGGATCTGGAGTTTTATACCAGCACACGCACCTTCCCTACTCCCTTCTTGCCGGTTTTAACAGTAGAGATGCTGGCAAGCTCTGCCGTTTCCTCCACCAACGGTTCCGGCGTCCAGCCAAATTGCTCCAAACTTGCCAACGGCACGGTGCGTCTCGAGTTTGCGTCGGTCACCGGGCACTGGTATCGGATCCGCTACAGCTCTGATATGGTCAATTGGTTTGACAGTCCGGTGCCCATTCTGGCGGGCGGAACACGCACGCAATGGACCGATACCGGGGCACCACTGACGAATATTTCCCCTGCGGACCCTGCCGTCACCTGTCGCTTCTATCTGATTAATGAAATCAACACTCCTTGATTAACGCTTTGTCTCGATTGATTTTTTTACATCTACCATCATGAACATACACTTGCTTTCACTGCCGCTAATTGTATTGACCACTGCTTTCGCCACGGCTGGCGATGACCCTCAGAGTGATTCCAAGCATTCCGACGTCGTAACCTATCCCGCCGCGTCATCACCTTGGCGCGTGGGTGTAGGTTCTGCACAACTTCTTGGCCTCAAGACCAGCTTCTCCGGTCTCGGCAAGTTCAATAGTCCGTTTGCCGCACAGCCGCTCGGTGGGGGGGTCAACTATGACTACGACAATGGCTTTGTTCACGTCGATTCCTCGGGCAATGCTGGCGCTCAGAGCTGGAACTGGGGCTATCAGAATAGCAGCCAATACCAGTCATCCGGATCTGGAACAATGAATTTTTCAATTACTAACAGCAATGCGGACGGCGCCGTCGACCACCGTGATTGCGCGGATCCGGGCATCGAATTGTTCGCCTACTATGACATGGGGGCTATCGGATTTTCCCCGCTTAAGGAACGAAAGGCCACTTGGGGATTTCGTGGTGGCATCCATTATTCCCATATTGGTGTGGAAAATAGCGGACTCCTTGCCACCAGTCTGACCACTCTCACGGATAGTTTTGGTCTCAACGGCACGGTCCCACCTTCTGCACCCTATTCCGGATCGTTTGCAGGTCCAGGTCCGCTGCTGGGCGACCACCCGCAACGCACAATCAGCGGCGGCATCGGATCTATTACTGGTAACCGTGAATTGGATGTGCATTTGACCATTGCTGATTTCGGAACCTTTCTGGAAGTACCTGTGACCAAGGAATTCGACTTGATGCTCGAAGCGGGTGTCAGCATGGCCGTGGGCTCTGGCTCTTACGACTTCACTTCCACCACCAGTGTCACCGGTCTGGGATCCCAGCTGAGTTCCGGCAGTGACTCACGCACCAGTTTGCTGCCGGGCGTATACGTTGGTCTCAGCGGCACATACGAGCTCACCAAGCAATGGTCAATCCAATGCGCGGGCCGCTATCAGTATATGAACAGCATGGATTTGGAAGCCAATGGCTCAAAGGCATCGCTATCGTTTGGCTCTGCCTTTGTTGTTTCTCTCGGATGCGTGTATTCCTTCTGATTTCAGTCGCCTTAGATAATCAGGAGGATTAGTGTTCATGACAGAGCCCACGGCGGCCACACGTGAGCGGGTAAGCCGCGTCATCGCACACGGGTTATCAATATCCTGGACCGATGAAAGAAAACGGAGACGGGGTTTCCGTGCCAGAATCGGCCTTCTTTCTTCAGCGCACCGGCAAGAACTTTCGGCAATCATTACATGCCAGTGGGTAAACCTCCTCAGGGTATTTCATGCGTGGCTGACAGGATGGCGCTTTACACTGCGTAGCTGCTTCCCAAGTATCTTCTACCTCCAAACACCATCCTTTAAATCCTATGCGCAAATGCAACTGCTCCGGTAACTGCGGGCCTCAATCGTCCGGCCTGTCCCGTCGTGAATTCCTCGAACTGACCGCTGCCGGCGTGGCGGGAACCTATTTGGTCGACCGGGCATCTGGCGCGGACTTCAATCTGCCTGACAATGAATACACCCAGTGGAAAGCCAACCTTTTCGCGCCCGATAAACCGCGCATTTATCTCTCTGATAAACAGGGTGACGCGCGCATGCACCTGGGAGGCATCGGCACCGGCAATGTGGAGATCGGCTCGGATGGTCAGCTCACCACCTGGCAGTTCTTCAATACATTATTGGATGGTTACGTGCCTCTCCATTTTTGTGTGAAGGTGGGCGGGGTAACCCGGCTGCTTCAGACTGGGGGAGGACTTGATGTCCCGCGGGTGAAACAGATCGAGATGACCGGTGACTATCCGACCGCCAGCTTGAAGTATATCGATCCCGAGCTCCCGGTGGAGATTGGGCTTGAGGCGTTCAGTCCGTTTGCGCCGCTCGACACCAACTTGTCCTCCACTCCGCTGGCTGCACTGGTATTCCGTGTCAAGAATCCGACAAACCAGGCGCAAACAGTATCATTGGCCGGGTTCATGCAGAATCCCGTAGGTTATGAGTCTAACGGACTGAGCGAGTGGTCTGCCGGAACCCACCCGGATTTCGGATTCAACGTGAACGAACCATTAGCGGAAGGCCGCGCGCACGGCCTGTATTTCCGAGCCGATAGCGGCCATGAACCGAGCCTTGATAAGCCGGTGCTCATCCTTGCTGGTGCCAACCTCAAGAACCTGAAACACCCGCTTCCAGAGGTTGCAATTGCCAATCTAACGGTTCGTGTTGCCGAGATGATGTCCAAGCCCGAGCAGATCAAGGAAGCACCGCTGGCCAACACGGTGATTTGGATGGAAGATACTCCCGCTGATATTTTTGAAAGTTATTTGCTTGAGGTGCGGGATCTTGTTAAGCAGGGAGCCACGCTGGTCTTCTCCGGAAAGGCCATGCCGCTCTTGAGCAATTATGCCACCACGTACAATGGCAAACCACCTGGCAATGCCGGCCTACGACCGGACATTGTATTTGAGGACTTCGAGGGAGGTTATGAAAAGTGGAAAGTCGAGGGGACTGCCTTCGGAACCAAGCCCACTCAAGGCACGGTTCCTGGCCAGCAACAGGTCACCGGCTATGTGGGCAAAGGACTGGTGAACTCATACATCAGCGGCGATGCCGCCACCGGCAAGCTCACCAGCATACCCTTCACCATCGAGCGCAATTTCATCCGCTTCCTCATCGGCGCGGGCCGCTTCGAGAATACCCAGATCCGCCTGCTCGTCGACGACAAGATTGTGCGCAAGATGTCGGGTAAGGATAGCGAACACCTTGACCCGGCACTCTGGGACGTGCGCGAGTTCATGGGCAAGACTGCCCACATAGAAATCGTAGACGAGGAAGCCGCCCCATGGGGACATATCAGCGTGGACCATATTGTTTTCAGCGACGAGGGAGGCAACCGTGCAGTGCTGGCTTTGCTAGAAGAAATGCTCCCGGCGCGCTTCAGCGGCATTCAGGAAGCCCCCGCCAAACCCGGAAACCCGCATTCGGTGGTGTTCCAGAACGTGGTGCCGCGTGAGGGTGCTGTGCGTTCCAAGGCGGCCAATGGTCTGGATTTGTTAGCCAAGCCGCTCGGCAAGGGCAGGGTGGTGCTTGCCGCTGGCAGCGTCATCGATCCTTCTTTGATGGCATATACCAGCGCGCGCCAGCAGGCATACGCTCTGCTTTGCTCGCTCGTGGGCGCGAAGCTGACCTTATCCGGGAAACCCTCCTCCAAGGCCCCTGGATTTGGCACCCTTGCACTTGCCACGCTGGCCGGAGAACCTAGCGTATTGTTGTCCTTCACAGACTGGATGAAGGCATGGCAGCAGTTCACTAATGATGGTCACTTCACCCCCTTCACTGAGGTGAAGGGCGGCACTCAGCCCACCCAGTCGGGTCAGACGGTCAATGGTGCCTTGGCCACCAGCGTGGTGGTGCCAGCGGGGCAGACAGTAGAGATTCCGTTCCTCCTCACGTGGCACTACCCTAATAAATACAGCAAAGACTATCGCACATGGATAGGCTGTCACTACACCACTCTGTGGCCTAACGCCCGTGCGGTGATGAAGGATGCGGTGGCGAATTTCAGCGCATGGCGTGCCAAGACCGAGTTGTTCCGCAGCACATTCTATGACAGCACGCTGCCGTGGTGGATGCTCGACTGCATCACCGCGAATGCCGCCATCATCCGCCACATCGGCATTGTGTTCCGCATTGCCAACGGTGATTGTTACGGGTGGGAAGGATCTAACGGATGTTGCGATCCTACCTGCACCCATGTCTGGGGATACGAGCAAACGCTTTCGCGCTTGTTCCCCGACATGGAGCGCGACATGCGCCGCATCGACTTCAAACGCCAGCAACGCGCTGACGGCGGTGTGAACAACCGCGTGGAAGTGCCCTCGCCACCGCAACCCTCTGGGGAGCAACCGTTTGCGGACGGCCATGCCAGTTGTGTTCTCAAGGCATACCGCGAGGCGTTGAATGCCCCGGATGACGGGTTCTTCAAGGACTACTGGCCGCAAGTCAAACTGGCGGTGGATTATCTGATAGGACGCGATGCGAAGTCCCACGGCAACCAGCCAGCAGGATATTTGGAGGATGACCAGTTCAATACCTACGACGAGGCGGTTCACGGTGTGAACACGTTCATCAGCGTATATTATCTGGCAGCCCTGCGCGCAGGCGAGGAGTGGGGGCGTCGCATCGGCGATACGGCTACGGCGGATCGCTTCCGCTCGGTGTTCACCAAGGGACAACAAAAACTTGTGGAACTGTGCTGGAACGGTGAATACTTCTATCAGAATCTTCCGGGTTATGAGGGGATGAAGGGGGAAGTGGGTCCCGGTTGCATGGCGGACCAACTGATCGGCCAATGGTGGGCGCACCAGCTTGGCCTTGGATACATCCTGCCAAAGGACAAGACCCAGGCGGCGCTGACTGCTATCTTCAAATACAACTTCAAGAGTGACCTTACAGGCTGGAGGCACGCCCCCCGTGCGTTTGCCGGAGCCAAGGACAAAGGGCTCATTATTTGCACCTGGCCCAAAGGCGGACGCCCCCCGAGCGTGATGAATTACTCGGACGAAGTCTGGACGGGCATCGAATACCAAGTGGCAGGGCACATGATCTACGAAGGCATGATCGAAGAGGCCTTCGCCATCGTCAAAGGCGTACGCGAGCGTTACGATGGCACCCCGCGTGCGCCTATCCAGCGCAGTCCGTGGAACGAAATCGAGTGTGGAGGCCATTATGCCCGCGCGATGGCAAGTTGGTCGCTCCTGACTGGGCTAAGCGGTTGGGAATATGATGGCCTGAGTCACTTGCTCCGCCTGACACCGCGGCAGACACCTGAGGGCTTCCGTTCTTTCTTCACTGGTCCGCAAGGCTGGGGTTCCGTCTATCAAAAATTGGAGGGCCCGGCGCAGAAATCCGGTCTGGTCGTGAAATTTGGCAGCCTGACGCTGAAAGCGTTCGATCTCGCCGTGCTCCCGAACGTGAAGCCGGGTAAAGCTACTGTCACCTTGGCCGGAAAATCACTACCAGCAAAACTGGCGGTCAAGGACGGACGTGCGGGAATTCTGCTAGGATCAGAGACTGTCGTGCACGAGGGCCAGTCCCTTGAGATTGTGCTGGGCTGAATTAGCCTGTGCGTAACAGCAAATTGTTCAAACTGCATCGCCTGCATGAGTGGAACATGCAGGCGATGATTGAGTTGATTTAACAACCGTCCTAGATGCTGAAAGGATCAGGGGCCGTATGGAGGACCTTCCTGCGGGAAGGCCAGATCCTGTACCTCTGTCCAGGACAACACGCGCGGAAACACGCGCACGTCTGTGAGTGAGCCATTGAAGTTGCGGACATTGTCCCACCAGTAGTCTGCTCTACCGACATAGATAGGACCAATGTAGGTGGCAATGTTGACGGCGGCAGCGCGGGTAGTGCTCAGGACTCCGTCAACATAGAACTGCATCTGTTGGGTCGTCGGTGAGAATGTGCCCACGTAGTGGTGCCACTGGGTGATATCGAAACCTGTGGGTGCTGTCCAAGTGAGGCGCACTTGTTGGTTGGTGGCGCTGTCGTAGATGACAAAGTTATTGTCTCTGGTTCCAGCATTGGGGCCTAGGAAGAAGCCCTTGTTGGCATTAGGTCCTTCTTGTGAGACAAGGCAGTCCCATGCATTCCATGTTGCCGTGGCGCTCTTTGCCCAGAGGGCAACGGAGATCGTTGTGGGCGTGGTGATGCTGGGTGTCAAAACACAGTCATTCACACCGTCAAAGGCTAGCGACCCGTTACCCCACGCAGTGGCGGTATTCATGTTGGTGAGTGTGCCGCTGTTGCCCGCTCCTGAAGAATCCCAAGCTATTCCGGACCCTGCGGGTTCATTGAATTCGTAGTGGATCTGCTGGCTGGCACTGATGCTGGCAATCGTCTTGAGTTCAGCGCTGCTCAGCGCAGTGTCGTAAATGCGCACATCATCCAAATAGCCATTAAGGTTGCGGACGTTGTCCCACCAGTAATCCGCTCTGCCGATATAAACAGGACCCGACATGGTGGCGATGTTGACAGCCGCGCTGCGTGTGGCACTCAGAACTCCGTCCACATAAAATGACATTTGCTGGGTCACTGGTGAGAACACACCTGCATAATGATGCCATTGGGTGATGTCAAAACCGGTGGGGGCATTCCAGGTTAGACGCACTTGTTGGTTAGTGGCACCGTCATAGATGACAAAGTTGTTGTCCCTTGTGCCCGCATTGGGGCCGAGGAAGAAGCCCTTGTTGGCATTGGGACCCTCTTGTGATACCAGGCAGTCCCATGCATTCCATGTGGTGGTGGTGCTTTTGGCCCAGCACGTCACAGTGATCGAGGTAGGTGTGGTGACGGTAGGTGTCGTGACTTGGCTGTTCGAACCATTGAAGCCATACGCGTTACCAGTAACACCCGCGACGTAGGTGATTCCTCCGCTTGATGTGCCATTCCTATTATTAGTGGTCGAGTCGTAGACGGTTGTTCCGCTGGTTTCATTAAGGGCGTATTGCACGATGGGAATCGTCATCACGGGGTTCACGCTGGGGTCCTGTGTCAATTCCACACAGAAGTCGTCCGCATAAACAGGCACTCCGCCGCTGGGGACGGTGACGTCCAGGTAGATGTCTGCCGTGGTGTTGGTGGGTCCGGTGATGAATGTCTGGTTGTAGACCGTCCACCATTCCGCATAACCGTTGGGGTCGCCACCAAGGGACACGTCCCGGTTGACAATATTGGCAGTGACAGACAGATCATGCGCTAACCCGTCAAAGTTCCTAACACCAAGCTTGACGGTGGAATTGGCGTCTGTTCTGCGGACTCCTCCGTATAGCTTGTAGCGATGATTGGGCTGAAGCCCGGTCACTGTTTGTTTTACTTCCGTGGTGCCCGCCGTGAATTTCAGGGCATATGCCCCGGAACGTGTCTCGATGTCCTGCCATGAGTTGTAGTGGGGGCCTGCATTCACCGCGACACTGGAGGAGCCTGTAACGACCCAAGGAGCGCCGAGTGGCCCCTGCACGCTGTCCTCAAAACTACTATTAAGCACCAGGTTGGCGAAGGTCATAGGTGGCAGACTAAAGGTGAGTAGCGGATCGGTGGGGACAAGGGTGTTGCCAACGGCGGTCGTCCAGTTGGTGCCACCAGTCTCCAATGCGCCGATGTCTGGCGCTCCGTCCGTGACGGGATAAAGGGCGCCTGTTCCAGAGGTTATACCGGGAATATACACCCCTTGGTTGACTCCTGCCACGTTGGTCATGGCCGTGTTATTGTAGATGTTGTAACGGACGTCGGAAAGAGCCAAGATATTGCCACCCACAATCGCATCGAACAGGTTATTGAAAATATGGGAGCCTGATTCCTCGTTCATCGGGAAACTCGCGAATAGTGAGCCGCCCGGGGTGTTCCAACAGGTGTTATTGAAAACCTGATTGTAATTGTAGCGGCAGTTAATCTGCATGGCTGCCGCCGGAATGTTCCAGATCAGGTTATGATGGATCACCCAATTGCTATTCTGACAATCAAGGTAGAATCCCTGGACCGCTCCGCGGTTGGCTCCCTGGATGGCCACAGAGTCGTGCAGCATGTTATAGCGGAAAACTGAGTTGTCCCCGTCTCCGCCCGAGTAGAACACCGCGCCGTCATTGGTTAACTTCATGGAGTTGCTCATGTCGTTGAATTCAATGATGCTCTTTCTGCCCATGCTCGACATCACACCGCGGCCCGAATTTCTCAAGGTGTTGTGGCTGATGAGATTGCGCTGGCTTGCTCCCTCCCCATACATGCCCTCGGTCACAGGCATATAACCGGTATCATGGAAGTAATTATTGATGACACGTGTGTCAGTCCCATCGAGACGGACTAGTGCCGTGGCATCCCATGCTAGTTCGCTGTTGCGAAGAACGTCCCCAGTGCGCAGGGCAAGGCCTGTGTTTGCGGTGGTTCCCGCCTTCCTGTTGTGGGAGAGGTATTTCATGATAACCCCGTCATAGGTGATGTTCGACGTGCTGGTATTAGAAAGAACTGTGCAGGCAAAAAAATCGATATTGGCTATCTTAATTCCTGTTTTTCCCGATAGGTTGAATCCGAAGTTGCGCCTCTTGATTGACACAGAGGTGGGGCTGGCGACTGAGTAAGTCGAAAGTGTGTAAGTAGACGGGTCATAAAACCATTCGCCAGGGCTGTCCATTTCGCCTTTCAGGCCTGTGAGATAGAATTCATTCCCGGCCGTGATTCCGTAAGCGCTACCCGTAGGGCCATAGATGGAATTGGTAGTGATGGTTTTGGTAGAGTCGTTGTATCCCGTGACACCGAGGGATTGCATAACCCAGGCCGCACCCGCTATCATGTTCACAGTTGCGCCAGTCCAGTAGCCGTTGGCACGGGCGGGTAGTTGCGCGTCAATGAACCATCCATTCAGGTTGTTGGAGTCATAGCCCGCAGAGTCCACATAGGACCAGTCGCCGAGTTCACTATTGGTCGGATGGGGCAATTGGCTGTTCTGCCATGGAAAGGTTCCATTGAGTGATTTCTGGTAGTGATCGAGAGCTTCAGAGGCGGTTATTTCCCTCCCGTAGATGGCTGCCTCGTCTATTCTTCCTGGGAATACGTATGCTGGATTGGTGGGCACTCCTGTATGGTTGCTGCCAAAAAGCAGCGAATTGGTGATGCTCATCGTCTGGGTGTCTGTGCCGGAGATGATTTGGGAACCGTTAAGATAGGCAGTCACCGTGCTGGTCGCGCTGCGGGTCACCACCAGGTGATACCATGTGTTGTTGGTGATCGTTCCCCCAGCGCTGCCGACGAAACCATTGTGGTAAACGCTGATTTTTCCAGAGGTTTGGGACGAGAGGTGGATGCCGAAGTCACCTTCAGGTCCTTTATAGGTGAAGAGATCTCCGCGGGTGGTCGCATTCGTTGGATAGAACCACATCTCAACGGCATAGGCACCCGAGCCGAAGGCAAAAGCCCCGTTATTCGGGACAAGTATTTGGGAGGTGCTTCCGGTGAGGGATACTGCCGTGTTGGTTTGCTCAAATCCCTTGAAATTTGGCGATTGAGGGCCCACCGCGCTGAAGGTAGCCGCGCCGAGGAGCTGAGCGGTTTGCGTGCTGCCAAGCGAACCAACGTTTGCGGCATAGCTGCCTGCGTTTTCATTGAATCTCCAGTATCCAAGAGGTCCGCTGGCTGCGGCAGATTGAGGCAGAGTGAGGGCGGCATTGGGCCAGCGTGCTTCAGGCATCATCTCGTTGCACCGGAAGACCTGGTTTCCATCCCCGGCTGGATTGACTATGCCGGTGGTATCTGCGGTATAGGCCGATGCCCAGTTGACTGTGCTTTTCCACTGGTTGGTTCCATTGGCAGTCCAGCCAGTAACAAGTTCCGTGCCATCGATGGCGACAATCTCGTTGCCATAGGCCTGGAATGTTGTGCCCGAAGCCGCTGGTGTGACTGTCTCGCGATAGGTCCCCCCGCGGATTTGACAGACGTCTCCCGAGGCCATAGTGGTTGCAGCCTTGCTGATGGTTTTCCATGGGGTGGCGTAGCTGCCGTTGCCCGTGGTGTCGCTTCCTGTGGTCGCAACATAATACGTTGCGGCACTGGCGGTAGTATGAAGCCCGAAAAGGCTCGCCAGATAGATAACTAGCGAAACGCGAATTCCGGAGTGTGTTGATGACTGGTACATGGATTTTATGGATTAAACAAATTAAAATTCAATTCTTCTGCTTCTAATGAATAAATCGGCGTGAGGTCAAACAAAAAACCAACAAAAAATTTAATAGCAGGAAATGCGGATAGGGTGTCTGGTTTACACTTAAGGAAAGCTTACGGTTTATGGTTTCAAAATAGAGCCAGACAAAGTGGTGCAAAAATGATGATTTTGGAGCCTGCCAATCAAATCCAACTACCGTAAGCACTTGCGCTGCTCATTCGCCGTCTTTAACTACGGGTTCCGGGTAGAAACCAGCTACTGTGCCAAGGCAGGACGCTGATGCTAGAACGGCGTTTTGGTGTGCGTAGTAATTCATCAATCTTATGAAAACCAAGCAGTATGGCTCACTGGCTCTTGCCCTATTTAATACAATCTTTGCGTTGAATGCGACTTTCGCAGACGTATTTCGAGAAGCCGTTCCTGCCGTAGTCAATCCTGCGCAGCGCTCCGCCCTGCGGCCGACACTGGAACTCAATGGCCGTTGGGACTTCGCCACTGACCCGAAGCTCGCCGGGGAAGTCGGGGGATGGTATCTGCCGGAGAAGGAGATGCCAGAAGCACGACTGATCACGGTGCCCGGGTGTTGGGAAGCCCAGGGCGTGGGCGAGCCGGGCCCTAGCCACACCGCCACCGACAAGCTGGCCTACGAAAAAGCGATTGTTCAATTGCGGTCGGCCTACACAGGCGCTGCTTGGTACAAACGCCGTGTCACCGTGCCTGCGGATTGGCAGGGCAAACAGGTCTGGCTCAAACTGGGCGGTGTGAACTGCCAGGGGTGGCTGTGGGTGAACGGCACACAAGTAGCACATGACCAGTCCTACTGCGGGACATGGAAATACAACATCACCAATCTCGTCACACCGGGCAGGGAGGCGACCATCGCCGTGCTCGTTCGCAATGACCTCCCAAGCCGCCGCGGTGAGTCGAACTGCCTGCGTGCATACGGCGGGCTGTTCCGAGGTGTGGAGTTGGAGGCCACCCCGGCGCTCTCTATCGATAATGCCTTCGTTGAGCCGATTTTCGATCAAAAGAGGGCCCGCCTGCATATCAAGCTGCGCGACACTGCGCCAAACGGGACCAGGGAATCACGTTCCGTTAGGATTCTCGTGAGCGCTGGCAAGCGGGAGACTGGGAAAATGGATCTGAAAATCAATCCCGGTGCCGCCGAGGCCGAGGTCACGGCGGACATCTCGCTGGACCCGTTTCTGCCGTGGTCTCCGGAAAATCCGTTTCTCTATCAGGCGGAAATTGTGCTGGAGCAGGCAGGCAAGCCGGTTGATGGCTGGATTGAGCGTTTCGGCATGAAAAAATACGAGGTGCGAGGTAGTGAGTTGTATCTCAACAACTCACGCTATTTCATCCGTGCCTGCAGCGAAAATCATGTCTATCCGACCACGCTTTGTTCGCCCGCCTCACGCGAGGAACATGTGAAGCGCCTGCGCATCATCAAGTCGTATGGCTTTAACTGTGTGCGTATGCACACCCATTGTGAGATCCCCGAGTATTTTGAAGCTGCCGATGAGGTGGGGATGCTGATTCAGCCAGAGTTGCCTTATTACGGCGCCACCTTGCCGATGGATACGTTGCTTAACCACATGTCCTGCGCACCGGTGACGCCGAAGGAGGATCTGAGAGAATTGGTGGACCACTATCGGCGGTACACCTCGCTGGCCATCTATTGCGGCGGCAATGAACGCAACATGCCTTCGCCTTTGGGAGAGGAGCTTTTCCAGTTGTCCAAGTCGCTGGATGCCTCGCGCCCATGGCTGGCATTGGACGGAGCCTCCAATTACACTGCGACTAACACACAAGTCGACCATTATGGCTATGGAGCGAACGTTGAATTTCTGACAGAAAAAAAGCGGCCGATGATCCGTCATGAATTTTCCAGCATGGGAATCTACGAGGACCCCCGGCTGGAGCCGGAATACGAACGGTGCTGCTGGCTGCCCAATAAGACTCTCCGAGAGGCCAAGGATTTTGTGCGCACCACACCGGGACTCGATTGGAACTGGGCGAGCGCCTGTTTTGACTCAGGCAGGAATTTTCAGGGAATCTGGCACAAGCAACTCATTGAATCCGCGCGACTCGACCCCTTGCTGGACGGCTTCAGCTTTTGGCTGATGAGCGACATGCCACCCATAGGTGTGTGTGGAATTCTCGACGTGTTTTTCAAGCCCAAGCACAGCACGCCTGAATACTTCCGCGAGTTCAACTCCCCGACTGTCATTCTGGCCCGCGCTGTGGGCACGCCCAAACCGGAAGTGCTGGGCTGGGATCCTGCGCGACTGATCCACACCGGCGGCGATGTTCTGGAGGTGGACTGGGTGGTGTCCCACTTCCAACCCAAGCCGGTGGAAAACGGGAACTTGGTCTGGCGGGTTGTTTCTAATAATAAAACGCTGGCCGAGGGGGGAATCACGGGCATCAACGTGGCTGCGGGCACGGTGCCGGTCGTGGGACGCAGCCGCATCGAGATGCCGGTGTTGGCCAAAGCCGTAAGGGCCAAGCTTGAGGTGACTCTTGAAGGTGTTGGGTCTAACAATTCATGGGATCTGTGGATTTTACCGAAGTTCCAGGCTGTGCCCGGTTCTGGAAAGGGTATGGCCGTGTCACCCTCACTTGTTGGAATATTAGAAAAACGTTATCCCGGCCTGGTTGTGCTTGGTGGTCCGGGGTCGCGTGCCGCATTTATCATTGTGGCCCGCAGCCTTGCGGATGACGGAGTGATGGAAGCCCTGAATGCTGGGAAAAACGTGGTCTGTCTTTCGCTCCCGCGTTTTGATCTGCTGCAGCCCGGCACCACACCGGGAGTGTGGGCACCCGATGGAGTGAGCAATCAGGCGGGTACGGCCATTGCAAGCCACCCGGCATTCGGTGATTTTCCTAACACTGGCTGGTTTGACCAAGGATGGTTCCGTTTGGTAGGTCAGGCGGAAAAACTCGATGCCGGGCACAAGCTGCGCACGGTGGAGCCACTGATGGTGGGGCTCGGGCGTAAGACGAATTATGTCTGGGGCATGCTTTCCTACCCGCTGGGATTCAATCTATACACCTTCCAGGCCAATGTGGGCAAGGGTAAATTGCTAGACACGGGATTAAACCTTGTTTCGGATAATCCTGAGGCGGCACATCTACTCGATCAATTTATCCGCTACGCTCGTTCACAGGATTTTCACCCAGAAGGCACGCTGGATCCTGCGCTGTTGCGCGGAAATGTGGGAGATCGTGACAGGCAATAGAGTGGCATAGACTTTTCTGATTTGTATGCGGCTAGTCTCCTTGGTTTCAGATGAACATTCCGCCCGTTTTTTGAGCTGTCACCTAGGGGGGGCAGTGTGACGTTTCCCCATCCATGGGTGGTTATTTCCCCGGTGTTCAGACGGGGTATGATTGCCTGAGCCTTTGAATAAATTCCTGCTTGTAAAAAGGCCGGGAATGCTCTCTGCTAGGTAAATGGAAAAACGAGTGGTCCGGTTCGGACTTGCCTTGGTCTCCGGCGGTTTGGCGGTTCTGGCTTTCCCACCCTTCGGTTGGTGGCCTCTGGCGCTGATGGCGTGGGTGCTCTGTTACATGGCAGTGCGGGGTGCGGGTTTTCAATGGGGATTCCGCTTGGGAATGCTACAGGGACTGGTGCTATACGCGGGATCGCTTTGCAGGGCGTTTGGCTGGAAGGGTCATGGGAACGGGCGGGCGTTGAGGACAAGTTCGATGGCGAGTTGCTTGCGCCCTTGGTAATCGGCGATGAGCGAAGGCAGATTGCGATCTTCATCGAAC
>Ga0118677_10005042_pt1 | contig 23486 bp, 19 predicted proteins | sample AliMusrvi5mmetaG_FD_86154 | JGI IMG/M metagenome (GOLD analysis project Ga0118677, IMG submission 86154)
TTGAGAAACCGCGATATTTACCGTTGTGCTCGGCGGTAATACCTATGCTGGTGCCTTCTGGGACACGAACAAGAGCTGGACCAATGTCTTTTCCGCCTCGGGCACGAGTAACTTGTCCACCCTGTTTACCACCTTCAGCGGATCGGATCTGACAGCTACCGGCAGTGGTTCCAGCGCTATCGCCACCGCGCCCGGACAAGGGTATTTCAGTTTCACCGGCACCACCCTGAATTGGACCGCCGTGCCCGAACCCACCAGCGCCCTGGCCGGGTTGCTGTTAGGTGCCGGCCTGCTGCGGCGGCGGAGGAGATAAACGGTAGGGACAAGCGGCCGGTAGGGACAAGCGGCCGGTAGGGACAAGCGGCCGGTAGGGACAAGCGGCCCGCTTGTCCGTAACTTCACCCCCGAGGGCGAGATGTCATGTTCGGTTCATGCATAGCGCTTCAGCACGCCGCCCGTGAGGGCGGACAAGTGGGCGCGGCGAGGCCGCCACGCCCTCCGGCCACAAACACTTTCCAGGATCACTGATCACTCGTGCCAATTCCGTGCGACCCAATCGGCTTTTTGGATGAAGCGGGAGATGTGGCGGCGCCAGGGTCTGCGATGGATCAGGTGTTGCCAGATCCATTTCAGGTGTTGGGCAGGGGTGCGGATTTCGGATTTGGCGTTCCAGCGGCCGAGGGCGGCGTCTTCGGGTTTTGGCATGCCGGGGAAGGTGATGATTTTGGCGTTGGGCGGCAGGACGGGCGGGCGCAGGTAGCGGGACAGCCAGGATCCCATGCAATGGACGCGGAAATGTCTGGTCCACGGTTCAGGCCAGAATTTGGTGCCGTTCTTGATGTTGTGGGTGACGTAGTTCTGCTCGTATTGATATTTCCGCGAGATGGTGGCGGGGTCGGCCTGCAGGTTTTCCAACATGTAGGAATGCCCGCCGATGGGAAACCGGAACACCGAGGTTTGGCAGGTCTTGTGCAGGCGGTTCAGCCAGTTGCGCGCGGTGATCACATCGCCCGGATCGCCAAACTCGAAATAACAATCGATGTTGCCGACAATGACCGAGTCCAGATCGATGAACAACGCGACGCCGTGAAGGTCGTGGAGGTTCCTGCTCCAGAGCGCGACTTTCGGCCACTTGCCGGGGACGTCGGGCGGGATTTCGCAACCGAGCGGGGGCAGCGGCAGGGTGGTGACTTCCGGCCGGATGCCGGTGGCGTCATCGGTGAAGCAAACCATCCTGAACTCCCCGGTGATGTTGCGCGCCACCATGGCATACAGCACGTTCACGTCCTTGGAACCGTAGGCGGTTCCCCATTTCATGCAGAAAATGTGTTTCATGGGCGGATAAAAATGGCGGAGGTGCGCGGAATCCGCGGTTGGGACTGCGGATTCCAGGTGTTATTTGTTATAAGTTATTTGTTATAATTTAGTCGGGAGCCAGCCGTGGAAATCAGCTTTTTGTCATCGGCCGGTCCACACCGGGGCCAGCCAGGCCACTGGTTTTTTCGGGTCGCCACCGGCCGCATCGCCGCCGCCCGCATTCCACACGCGCAGGAAGAAGAACCGGCCGGTGGTGTCATGGATCGTCGGTGTCCAGGCGACCGAATGGGAGGGTTTGGGATAGTATTCAAGCGCCACGGGGCCGTACTCGTGCAAAATGTCGATCTTGGTAATCATGTCCCTGGTTTTGGCGGTGTCCGGATCGGTGATCAGAATGTTGAATTTGAAAACGTCGGGACGCTTGAGTGTCGAACCCATGATCGCTCCATTCACCGTGTACCGGCACTGGATATTCCCATCCAGCGAGGCATAGGTCCGCCGGTTTTTCATGGCGTCCAGAATCGCAACCTTCGTTTTGGACGTCGCCAGGACAAAGGTACGGGACTTGTAGTAGGTGATGGCCATCAGCCCGTGGTTGTCGTTGCCGCACACGGGTGACACCTTCCAGCCCTTCGCCAGGGCTCTCAAAAATCCCTCATAGTGGATTTCCGTGTTCGAGTTGATGACTTCGAGCATGGTGATGATGTCGTTCACCTCCGGATCGCGGTGGGCCCAGTTGCCAAACTGGTCGATTTCCGGGTGATTGAAACTGGCTACCACCGGACCGGTGCCGTTGGGTTTGATGACTTTGAGCCACTTGTAAAGATAGGGGAGGCTGATGCCAGGCGCCAGGGCGTTGAGGTATTCGCTGCTGTTGATGACGTTCAGGTGGCCGATTCCGCCGGGGCCGTTGTTCTCGGAGTGTTCAAAGCCTGCGAGGGCCACGAATGTATGGTCGGTGGCTTGGGCGGCCTGGCGCTTGGTGGCGACCCAGGCCGGGTTCGTGGGGCAGACAGGTTGGAATGCCGCTTCCTGCGTGTGATCGCTCGTGACATAGAAATCGTAGCCATTGGTTTTGGCTTTGGCGTAATGCGCCGCTGGCGGACCTTGGTATTTCCGCCAGTTCGGCCGGGGAGTCACGCCCTCTGGCGGGGGCTGGGTCTCAGAGGAAAAAAGGTTGTGGATTTTGTTGCCGATCCGTCCGAACCACCCGTCCCGTGGTGGGGACCGGGTGTCGCCGGGTGAGACGCCTGATCCCGGTTTTTCCACGGGTTTGGCGAAATGGGCGCCATGGGACCATGTGTACTGGGTATGTGAATGGGTATTGCCAGAGTAAATATGGTATTCCGCTCCCGGCACGTCGGACTGGCTTGCCGCAGATCCCGTGAGGGTGGCCAGTCCGATCTCCCACCCAACCAGCAAAAAGGAGGAAAACAAGTGAGCGCTTGAGGATTTCATCAAGGTGTTTGGGTGGCCGAACCCGGGGCAGCCAAACTCCGGCGGGGGACCATGTCGAGCATCAATCGCCGGTGGAACCAGCCGAAATCATCTCCACCTCCTGCGGAATCGGCGCGGCAACGCGCAAGAGCAGGGCTTTGGCCTCGCCTGATGAAAGGTGCGGATAGACCGACAACAACCGTGCCAGCAGGCCGGTGACGCGCGGCGCGGCGAAGCTGCTACCACTGGTGACCATGCTGCCGCCGTCCTTCCAGGCGACCCGGACGTTGACCCCGTGCGCGCCGAATTCCACCATGGTGCCGGGATGGTTTTGATAGGCAAGGGCCGGGTCCGGCGCGTTCATCATCTTCACGGTGATGACGGAGGAGAAATCGCCGGGCCATTCCTGGCGATGGTAGTCCTCGTTGTTAGATGCCGCGATGACATGGCGCCCCTCCAGATAGGCGCGGTCCACCCAATGCTTGAACATCAGCACATGCTGGCGCAGCCGGGCGCCGAAGCTGCAATTCAGGATATGGCAACCGCGGTCCATGGCGATGCGCGCGCCTTCGCAGATGGTTTCGCTGCGGGCGGCGTTGCCGATGTCGAGCACGCGCAGGCTGCATATTTCCGCCGCCGGCGCGATCTGATGGATGATGCCCGCCACCGCCGTGCCGTGACCAAAGACATCAATCCCGCCGCCAGCCCGGGCGATGAGCTGGCCGTCATCCTCGATGATGACAAGATCATCGCTGATGCGGAGACTGGCGAGCGCGGGGTGGCTCAGTTCGATGCCGGTATCGAGCACCCCGATACGCACCCCGCGACCATCGCCCGTCGCGAGCGCTTGGCGCGCGTCGGCGGGGGAAAGCCAGCGGGTAGCGTGCGGCATGACTTCAGTGCGCCGCATCGTTGAGTCCCGTGATCATGCCGATGAGGCGATGCTCGATGAGGCACCCCAGCGTGGCCGCCAGCAGGTCGATGCGGGCGACATCATCCGGTCCGAAATCGTCCGGATCCGGCGCGTCGGTGGCGGGTTTGGTCTTGATGATGGTGATCACGCCGCGAACCTCGCGCCCGATCCCCAGCGGGGCGGCGAGCACATTGGTCGGGATCGGCGGATCGGCATCGACGACAGGATCGAAGAACGGGCTTTGGGTGAAGTGGTTCTGACAAAATGTCTGTTCGTTGGCGAAAACGAGTCCGCGCAGCCCTTCATAGACTTGCCGCCGCGTGCCCACCTTGGTCTTGCGCGCCGCGCCGCAAACATAGGCCGCCACGAGATACTCCTTGGCGGGATCAAGCATGGAGATGATGAGCACCTGGGCACGGAGAAACACCAGGGCATCGCTCATCAGCCGCTCTAACAGACGATCCATCAGGCTGCCGAAATTCTCCGCCGTGAGCTTGCGGCAGGCCGCCTCCAACCGTTCGGACAGGACGGGTGCCATCCCGGCCAGACGAGGGTCCGCGAGAAGGGTGAGATGCTCGTGAGCGATGTTCATGGATGAATCTTTACCAGTTACATCTTGGCGATCATCTGGTCCTTGGCTGCGGGCGGGGTCCATTGGTTGACAATCCGCACGACGGTGCCATGCGAGGTGCTGTCGAACATGAACCGCGCGCTTTCGTCCGGCATGCGCACGCAACCGTGGGAAGCCGGGTAACCGGGAAGTTGGCCTGTGTGCATGCCGATCATGGACTCACCGAGGCGCTGCCAGTAGGGCATCGGACTGCCATAGAGCGTGGAGCGTTTGCCCGATTTGATTTTTTCCGAGATCGTGTAGGATCCGCGCGGGGTGACGCGGCCTTTGCTCGCGGTGGAGACAGGGGTGTCGAAAACGAGGTAGCCGTTGACGAAGAGATAGGCCCGCTGGGCGCTGATATCGACGATGACGACGCGCTTGGCGTCGGATGCGGCTGCCAGGCTGCGATTGTAAACGCGCGGTGCGGGTTGAGCGAGTTTTTGCGATTTTACTGGCAGCACCTCGCCCTTGAGGCCATAGTACGTGGCGACTTGGCTGACGGGTTCGCTGGATTTGAATCCGAGGAATTCCAAGGCTCCCGCATGGGCGCTAGGCGCGTTGCCAAGGACCACTGCCATGAGGGCTGCGCCGGTAAGGGCCTCGCGGAGGCCATGGCCTTCCACTTCGGTTTCATCGACCATCATGAAGACGGTGGAATCGGTGCCCCGCGCGGCAATCCATGACTGGTTGGGGATGTCGCGGCGCAGGCATTGCAACTCATCCTCCGGCGCTAACAGCAGGCCGATGAACGAAAGGACCGCGGGGCCGTCGGGAGTCGCGGTCAGCGTGAACAACGGCAGCGGTTGCCCGCTCAAGCCGTCGCACGCCTCGCGCGCGGCCTCGCGGGTGGCGGCGATGAAGATGTGCGCGGTGTCGTTGACATCGCCGAGGTAGTGTTCGGACTCGGTCTGGCGCGCCGTCACCGCGAGCACGTTTGTCCACTCGAGCATGGTTGAGACGGGGCCTGCTGTGATGACCGGCGCGGTGCCCTCGGCGTTGCGCCGGAGTTGTGCGAGGGTGAGCGTGGCATCACCTTCGCTTAACTCCACCATCGGATGAACGCCCTGGGCATCGACTGCAAACCGCGGTGCGCGCGGCCCGACCATGGTTTCCAAAAGCTCCAGCCACTTGTGGCGGGGCGCATCTGCGGCAGGGAGCGCGGGCGTGACCGCGTCCTCGCCTTCGCTCGGTAGCGCGCCGGACGGGACCAGAAACGAGACCACGGCCGGCGATTTTCGCCCTGCCACCAGGCCGGCCGGGCCCGGGAGATCGGGTAACCCGTCGGCACTGCGGGCAAAGCCCAGTGGCTGATCGGCAAGCGGAAGGGAGGAATCGGATATCGTTTTCATGGCAGGTGACGGGTGGGAAGTTCCAATACCCGCCAGCCTCGTAGTCGAATCGCCCGGCCCCCCGCAAGGAAAAACCGCAGGAACGTGCCGGAGCCGAGCAGGCAGCCCAACGCGAGCCACGAGTCCGGTTCGGGGACGCCGCAAGTTTGTGCGCATCAACGCCACCGAACTCGCCTGGCTGGGCTACGAGCGCGCTGAGATCATCGGCCGGAAGTTGTTCGACCTTCTCACGCATCCGAGTCAGGAAGTCTTTCGGAAGAACTTTCCCATTCTCAAGGAACGCGGCGAGTTGCGCGACGTGGAGATCGAACTGGTCCGGAAGGACGGGACGGTATTGACGTGCTGGTGAACGTGACCACCACTAAAGATTCGTCTGGAGCTTTCCTGACGGATCGGTGCATCATGCTGGACATCACCGGGCGGAAACTCCTGGAAGACCGGCTGGGCGCAGCACTCATCGCCGCCGAGGCTGCAAACCGAGCAAAGAGCGAGTTCCTCGGTATGATGAGCCACGAGCTGCGCACCCCGCTCAACGGAGTGCTCGGTTCCGCCGAACTCCTCACCGACACCTCGCTCGACAAAGAGCAGAAATCTCTGGTGGAGGCGGTCAGTAAATGCGGCGAGCACCTCCTGTCGATTGTCCTCCGTGTGGCGCCAGACGCAGAGGGTCGGTTCCTGGACTTCTCGGTCGACGACACCGGCATCGGCATTCATTCCGCAACAATCGGGCTCCTGTTCAAACCGTTCACGCAGGGGGATTCAACAACAACCCGGGCGTTTGGAGGCACCGGGCTCGGGCTGGCGATCTCGAAGCGCTTGGCAGAGGCCATGGGCGGCTCGATCACGGTCGCCTCGATTCCAGACAAGGGCAGCACATTCACCTTCCGCCTCCCGTTGGAAGCAGCGCCCGGTTGTGCTGGAGAGTTGGCCTCCGTGCCGTCCCCTGTGGCGGATTGGCAAACTACCAACCCGCCACGCACGGAGCATCGCCCGCCAGCCCAAACGGGCAAGGCACCCACGCCCTCTGGGGGTGACGGCCTGGTGCTCGTCGTGGATGACGACCAAATCAGCAGCGTGATCGCAGGAAAAATGATCCAGAGTCTCGGTTACCGTGTCGAATTCGCCGCCAGTGGGGACATGGCACTCAAGGCATTTGCGCCGGGGAAATTCTCAGCCATCCTCATGGACATGACAATGCCGGTGATGGACGGCCTTGAAGTCACAGAGAAGATCCGGGAGGTCGAGGCGGCTGCGGGAGGATGCCGTGTGCTGATCGTCGCGTTCACCGCCAACGTGTCGCCCGCCGACCGCAAGCGATGCCTCACCGCAGGCATGGACGACTTCCTCGCCAAGCCGTTCAAAAGGGAGGAACTGGCTGCAAAACTCACCTGCGTTACACCGTAATAAAACGTGGCCGTACCATATGGGAGATGGGGGAGACTTGAATCGCACGCAGCATCGTAACCGGCGATGTTGCGTCTTGTTACGTTTTGGGATGCCTTTTCTCCTCGTTGCGGCACGAAGTTTCGCGGCGAGCCGCAACGCTTCCTAACTTCCAAAACCTAAAAAATCCTTGAAATACAGGGAAAAACCGGGGGTTTACGGGAATGCGGGTAAGGAGAATCGAACTCCTGCCTCAAGCTTGGGAAGCTCACGTTCTACCATTGAACTACACCCGCACAGATCCGTGGCACCGACACTGCGCCCACCTCCGCTGAAAATCAAGGCAATTCCACACGGTGAACCCGATCCAAATATTTTCGGCGAAATCGACAGAATTTGCTTGCTAGTTGCCCGGACCGGCGGTCTGATTGCCCTCGAAAGCGCGGGCATAGCTTAGTGGTAAAGCCCTAGCCTTCCAAGCTAGACATGCGGGTTCGATTCCCGCTGCCCGCTCCATCGTGTCTTTTTTAAAACCGTAAACCTCGCCAAACATCGTGAAACAAACCATTTTTTCCGGTATTTTCCTTTCCACGCTTGCATTGCTTCCGGCGTCCGCAGATGTGGATTGCCTGAAAATTTCGCTTTCGGTCAAACATGCGGTCGCAGCCGAGCAATCGAAGGTCCTTGAAATCGTTGCCACCGAGGTGGGTGCCGCTCCGGGGTGCTCGTGTGAAATCGTCAAGGCCGCCATCCAGGCGTCCCACGCCAAACCCGCCACAGTGGCAGCCATCGTGGAAACCGCCGCCACCGCAGCCCCCGAACATCTGCGCCTCATCTCCCAGTGCGCCGTGGCCGTCGCGCCGGAGGCCTTGGCCCAAGTACAGGCGGTCCTCGCCAAACTCGATCCCAACAGCGGTAAAATCGGTCATAGCGCAAAAGGCGTGGTAGATGCGAAAGACGCCAAGGGCGAAGTCGCCACCATCCCCAACCCCCTCGATTTCCCAGGACTGGGACCGGTCGGCCCGCTCTCCGGCGGCCCGGGTGGACAGCCGCTCATCCCGATCTTCCCGCCTCCCGGCCCTCCGCCAGCTCCCGTTTCCAAAGTGAATCCGCAATGAACGGCTGATTTCCAATTCGCGACTCTTCCATCCCATACAACACATTTATGAAACGAATTATTTCGCTCGCGTTTGCCAGCCTGTTGGTTGCTGGGTCGGTTTCGGCCCAGGGCCTTTACTACACTGGCACGGAGGCTCAGGAATCGATGCCCCTCAAATGGGTGATCGGCTCCAACGTCGTCTATGATGACAACGTGTCCCCCGGCTTTGGCCCGAAACAGAGCACCTTCGGCATCAACCCGTACCTCGGTCTTACATTTGTTTCGATCAGCCCGCAGACCTCGGTGGACGTTTTCACCCGCTTGGGAATGATCTATTATTTCGACGCGCCCAGTTACATGGACAGCGTGAACCCGGAGATGCGGGCGGGCTTCAACATCACCCACCGCTTCAGCGAACGCCTCCGCTTTTCAAGCCGGAACTTCATCGCCTACGAACTGGAGCCGGATTATTCATACGGTTACGCGTCCCAGCGCCAGAACGGCGCGTATCTCCTCTGGCAGACCGATAACTCGCTGGGATTCCGCTGGACGGAACGTTTCGCGACCTACAGCGGCTTCATTCTTACCGGCACGACCTATCCGGATATTGCCAATAACGACCGCTTCACCTGGCAGATTTACAACCAGTTCCGTTATCAACTGAGTCCCCGGACGGTGCTGACGAGCGAATACCGGTACTCCCAGACCACGGGCAACGGCGAGTTCACCGATGTCCAGGACCATTATATCCTGGTGGGAGCGGAACACCGCTTCAGCCCGAATACCATCGGCATTCTTCGCGCCGGCGCACAGCTCCATAGCATCAGTACCGGTGACAGCAATGTGAGTCCCTATCTGGAATTCGCGCTCAACTCGCAGATCAATTCGCATTTCAGCCTGCGCTCGTATGCCCGCTACGGGATCGAAACCTACAACAACATCCAAGTGCTTCCCTCTAACGTAGTGGTTGAATATAGCGATCAGCAGGTCTTCCGTTTGGGTGTTTCTGCGGAATACGCGATTACGTCGAGGTTCTCGCTGAACGGTGGTGTGGATTACCTTCCGACTTCATATGCCGGTGGTCGTACCGTTAATCCACCGCATAGTTCGGTGGCCGACAAGTCGTCCGACATCTACAATGCCTACATCGGGATGTCGGTGAAGTTCACCGATCATCTTACCGGCGTGGCCTCTTACAACTTTACCGACGCGTCTTCGGATTTCGCTGGTGGCACCTACCAGCGCAACCGGATCAGTGTGGGGTTGAGCGCGGAGTTCTGATCGGACTGCCTGCCTTGAACCGAACGCCCTTGTTTGAACCATTATCCGCCTGATCATGACTCCCGCAATGTCGTTCATTGCGGGAGTTTTCATTTTGACTGGAAATCTCCTGAACCTGTGACAAACTGAAGCCAATGAATCTCTCTCCTTCGCAACAAACATCCCAGCACAACGAAACCAGCCTGCACGCGGTGGACTATTGGCAGGTGATCCGCAACCGCTATGGAATCATCCTGCTGACCTTGCTGCTGGTTTTCATGACCGCAGCCGTCATCACCTACGTGATGCCCAAGAAATACGAAAGCGAGGCGACCATCGAGGTCAAGCCGCGGATGCCCGGCATGTCGCCACTCGGCAGCCAGATGAGCGAAATCTCGGGCGCCAACCGGATGACACCGCAATTCTTCGGGACGGAGTTCGAGAAGATCAAGAGCCGCAATTCGCTCGAGAAGGTCGTCGATAGCCTGGAACTGGTCACCCGCTGGAACGTCGATAAGGAAACCGCGCTGCGCATTCTCAAGGGAATCGTGTCCACCCAGAACATCCGCGGCACGGACCTGATCTCGATCAGGGTGCGCCACACCAACAAGCTGGATGCGAGGGACGTGACGGATGAAGTCGCCAAAGCTTACAAAGCCTACCGCACTGAGATCGAAGACCGGGATTGCGACAAGGCGCTGGTAGAATTGAACAAGGCCGTGCGTGACCAGGAGGACAAGGTGGAAGACCGTCGCAAGGTGCTCGCGACCATCGTTCGCACCAAGGGCATCATCTACAAGGGCACCGACTCGTTCTACGGCCAAACCGGCGTGAATGAGGATCAGGGAGCGCAGGACTCGCTCAACGCCTATCAGAAGTTGCTGCAACAGAGGATGGAGTTGGAAAGCCAGATCAATTGTTTGCTCAAGTATGACAGCGATCAGTTGATGGTTTACGCCGGAGGTTTGGATTTGCCCGAAAACATCATCAAAACCCTCTATCCGCAATACAAGGAGGCGTCGCGCCAACTGGAAAGCCTCAAGATCAACGGCCTGGGTGAACAGCATCCCACGGTGCGCGCCGCGCTCGATCAGATCAAGATGATGAAGCGCCAACTCGACGAAGGCGTCGTGAACCTGCGGGCGACCCTCAAGGCCCAGTTGGATTTGGCGGAGGACCGGCTGAAAAGTGTTGAGGGGATGAAGGATTCGACGCGTGAGGACGCAATCAGGCGGGGCTTGGACGCACAGGATTATGTGGATGCGAAGCGGGATTTCGAGACCGACCAGCAGTTGCTGCAGCAGATGAAGATCAAGCAGATGGGGGAAAGCATCTCCCGGAAAATGCCCGGAGAGAGTGTGGTGGTGCATGATCCGCCGGTCATCTCGGAAAACCCCGTGAGTCCGAACGTGACCCTCAACTTCGTGCTCGGCGCGGTGGTCGGGCTGATTTTCGGACTCGGCATCGCGTTCTTCCTCGAATACCTGGACACTTCGGTGAAGAGTCTGGAGGATGTGGAACGATACCTGCAAGTGCCCGTGCTGGCGGTGATTCCCAAGGATATCGGCATTCTTTACAAACAAAGCGGCAACAGTCCGGATGCCGAAGCCTACCGGATCCTCCGCACCAACATCGAGTTCAACCGCAAGAATCCTGAAGACAACGCCATCACCGTGGTTTCCGGCGGCGCAGGTGAAGGGAAATCCACCACCTTGATCAACCTCGCCTATATTTGCGCCCAAGGTGGCTACACCACCCTGATGATTGACGCCGACTTGCGCCGCCCGCGCTTGCATACTTATTTCGATATCAACAACTCGGTGGGTCTAACCAATTACCTGACCACCGAACTGATGTTGGAGGATGTGATTCTCCAGACGCCCGTGGACAACCTGTATTTCATGCCATCCGGGATTCTGCCGGCGGATGCGGCGGGCATTCTCAATTCCCGCCGGATGTCGGAGTTGATTCAGGATGTGAAGCAGCGTTTTGACCTGGTGTTGGTGGACAGCCCGCCGATTCTTGGGGTCAGCGACGCCTCGGTGCTGGCCAGTGAAGTGGACCTTACGATGATCGTGGTCCAGCACCGGAAACTGCCGCGCAACATGCTCCTGCGCGTCAAACAGGCGGTCGAAAACGTGGGCGGCAACGTCATCGGCGTGGTGCTCAACAACGTGGATGTCCGCAGTGACAGCCAATACCAGTACTACACCAGCTATTACACGTATTACGCGCCTGCCGAGGCTCATGCCAGCCAGCCAGCACCCTCCAGTGCGGCTGCACCCGCGCCCGCAAAATCGCAGCCTGCGCCCGTGGCGCGTGGCAACGATTCCGACATCTATTGAACCCAAGACCCATGAATCCGATGAATCTCAGGAAAATCCTCGCCGGACTCGCCGCCTTATCTTGCCTGTGTGCTTCAGCGTGGTCTCAGATCCAACCTGGACGGGCCATCAACATCACCATTTCCGGTGTGCCCGCCGAGGAGAAGGCCCGCTTCGACCTGGTCTATCCGGTTTCCGAATCCGGCATGATCAACATGCCCTTCATCGGCCAGGTGCGGGCCGCCGGCCTGCGTGGAGATCAACTGGCCGCCGCCCTGCAGTCCCGCTACAAGGCTGCCGGTATCTACACCAACCCGACATTCCAGGTGATCGAATCCACCTCGAAGAAAATCGAGGAACAGGTGGTGGTGGTGGGTGGTCAGGTCCGCAGACCGGGGCCGGTGCCGTATAACAGGATGCTGACACTCTATCAGGCGGTCCAGAATGCCGGCGGCCCCACCGAGTTCGGCAGCATGGCGCGGGTGAAACTGTACCGCGCCGGCAACCAGAAGCAGTACGATCTGACGGTACAGAAATTCATGCAGATCCCGCTGGAGCCTGACGACACGATCGAAGTGCCGGAAAAGAAATGGTATAGTGGGAAATAGGCATCCTCGCCAAAACATGGAGTGCCGGGTGTGAAATTTCCCGGATTCCCGGATTGAAACCGTTCGATTGTGATCTAGGATTCCCGCACGGTCATGTTGGAACGAATGAAGAGCGCGTGGATTGGAGGTTGCATCATCATGGGATGCCTGGCGGCATCCGCAACCGTCTCACGGGCGGCCGAATTGCCGGCCGGACCGCTGGCGAACCTGCGGTCCGAGGAGTTCCGCAAACGGGAGAGCGCCCAAGCTGAATTGTTGGCATGGGCGCGCAAACAACCGGAGTCCGGCATGGACGAATTGTTGCGCCATTCGCGGGAAGATGACGATCCGGAGGTCAGGCAACGCTGCCTCGACGTGCTGAAGGAGCTGGTCAATGACGAGTATCTGGAAACGGGAGGCGAGGGTTTCCTGGGCGTCCAGATGGGAAACGCGCTCATGCTGGGAGTGCCGGGAATGCAGGAGCCGTCCGTCACGATCCCGGGAGATCCTGTCCGCCGCAAGGTGGTCAATGTGACTCTGGTGCTTCCCGACTCCGCGGCGAAGCGGGCGGGACTTCAGGCCAATGATCAGATCGTGCAAATGGGGGATCTGTTCTGGCATGAGGGCGATCCGGGTGATGCCTCAACGATCCTCAGGGAGCGGATCCGCCGCTTGAAGCCCAATACCAAGATCTCGCTCAAAATCCTGCGCGACGGCAAACTCATGGACATCGAGGTCAAATTGGGTCGGCGGCCCCTCAACGCGGACATGATGCTCTTCGGCAACCAGCCATTTGATGTCGAAGCCGCCGAACAGGCGGCCAAGGACGCTTACTTCCGACGCTGGCTGGAAGGCAGGAATCCCCGGAAGTGAGCGATTCCGGATATTGGAAATCGACATCCGGAAATCCCGTGGCACTTTTTAGAAACATTCGCAACCCCGCTCCGTTTGACATCCATGACTTCCAATTGGTTCCGAAAAACAGTGGCCGTTGTCGGCCTCGCCACGATCTCCTGTTCCGCCATGGCCCAACAGGCGGATTTCAACGAAGTCGGCCGGCAAATGGCCATCATGTTGCAAAACACCCATTTTGCCAGGCTGCCTTTCAATGAGGAATTGAGCCGGATCTTCCTCGATGATTATCTCAAGGATCTGGATTTCCAGCGGCTTTATTTCACCCAGCAGGATGTGGACAAATTCAAGCAGGACTTTGGCGACAGCCTGCACACGCTGCTCATGCAGGGGAAAATCATGCCGGTGGCCACCGAAATCTATCGGGTCTTCGAGAAACGGGTGGAGGCGCGGGTGGCCCAGACAACCAAGCTGCTGAATGGCTCCGACTTTGATTTCACCAAGAACGAGTCGGTCATGTTGAGTCGGAAAAACACCGCGTGGCCGAAAAACGAAAAGGCGGCCGCCGACCTCTGGCGCCTCCAGATCAAGGAGGCGGTGCTCGCCGAAGTGCTCCGCCGCGAGATGCTCACCAAGCTGGCCAAGGAGCAGGGCAAGGCGGATCCCGGCCGCGAGGACCGCAGCCCGAAGGACAAGATCGCCCTGCGCTACAAACGTTTCCTCGCCAGCGTCAAGGACGTGGACGATGACGAAATCGCCAATCTTTTCCTGAGCGCGGTGGCTCGTGCCTACGATCCGCACACCGATTACATGAGTTTCCGCGAAATGAACCGTTTCAAGGACGGAATGAAAAACGAACTGATCGGAATCGGAGCGCTCCTGCAGGCGGAAGAGGACGGTGCCACCAAGATCATGGGCATCGTCGTCGGCGGACCGGCCGATCAGGAAAGCACCTTGAAGCTCAATGACCGCGTCATCGCGGTGGACTCGCTCAACACCCGCAAGCCCGAGGACATGATCGATATCATGTTCATGAAAATCGACAAGGTGGTGGATCTGATCCGCGGCAAGGAAGGAACCTCCGTGGCGCTCAAAGTGGAACCGGCGGGCGGCCCTCCCGGGGAAACCAAAATCGTGGTGATCCAGCGCGGCAAGGTGGAATTGAAGGACGAACAGGCGAGCGGCGAAGTGATCGACATGAAGAGCCGCAAGGGCGCTTCCCACCGCTTGGGCGTCATCACCCTGCCGTCGTTCTATGCGGACTTCGAGGAGGGCAAGGTCAGTTGCGCCAAGGATGTCGAGCGCATCCTCAAACGCCTCTTCGATAACAAAATCGAAGGACTCATCCTCGACTTGCGCAATAACGGCGGCGGCTCGCTCGAAGAAGTCCGCCGCATGACCGGCTTCTTCATCGAACGTGGCCCGGTCGTCCAAGTCAAAAACACCCTCAGCCGCGTCGATGTCAAGGAGTCCGAAAACAACAAGCCGATTTACAGCGGCCCGATGGTGGTCCTGACCGACAAGTCCAGCGCCTCGGCCAGCGAAATCCTGGCTGGCGCGCTGCAGGACTACAACCGCGCGGTCATCGTCGGCGAATCGTCCACCTTCGGCAAAGGCACCGTCCAACAACCGATGGACATCGCCCGCATGCTCCCGCTGTTTGCCGTGAGAAACCAGGCGGGAACGCTCAAGGTGACGATTCAGAAGTTCTATCGGCCATCGGGATCCTCCACCCAGATGGATGGGGTGAAGTCCGACGTGGTGGTTCCCAGCATGATGGACGCGCTGGAGGTGGGCGAGGCGTTTCTTGATCGCCCGCTGCGTCATGACGCGATCCGTCGCGCTGCGGACTTCCGGCCCTTGGACAGCCAGGCGTTGTTCATTCCGCGCTTGCAGGAGTTGAGCCAGGAACGGATCAACTCCAACAAGGATTTTTCCTATGTGATCCAGGATGTGATCAAAACCAGGGAACGGATCAAGGCCAATACCTTGTCACTGAGCAAGGCCGCTCGCGAAAAGGAACTCGCCGAGTCCGACGCCCAGCAGAACGAACGCAACGCCGAGCGCCGGTCACGCTTCGAGAAAGTGGCCAAGGAGGACAAGCAGAACCTCAAGTTCTTCAAACTCACGCTGGAGGATCTCGACAAGGGTGGTAACATCAAACCCTATGATCCGGCCGACGAAAACGGTGGCTTCATGCGCCGTGCCAAGGACAAGACCGAGGATCTGGATGAAACGCCGAAATGGCCCACGGGCTTGAATCCGGTGAAACGCGAAGCTCTGGCGGTGCTCCGCGATCTCGTCGATCTGTCGGAAACCGCCAAGATGACCGGCTCTATCAAATGAGCGCGGTCGCCGGAATCCTATGATGTCGCAAATCGCGGAGAACTTGCGGGAGGTCGGGCAACGGATCAAGGCCGCTTGCCTGCGGGCGAACAGGAATCCGGCGGATGTCGGATTGATCGCGGTATCGAAAACATTTCCGGCGGAGGCGGTGCGGGAGGCCGCGGCGGCCGGACAACAGGTGTTCGGCGAGAGCCGCTTGCAGGAGGCGGAGCCGAAGATCGCCCTGTTGCCGGGATCCCTGCATTGGCATTTCATCGGCCGCATCCAACGCAACAAGGTGCGCCGCATCCTGCCGCTCTTCGGGGTGATCCACGCGGTGGACTCCTTCGCCCTCGCGTCCTACATGAACGGCATCGCCGCGGAATCGGGCTTGTTTCCCAAAATCTTCCTCCAGGTCAATATCGCGGGAGAGGCTAGCAAGGGCGGCTTCGATCCCGCGGTCCTGCGCGCGGAATTCGCCGGCATGTTAGATCTGGGACGCCTGGAAATCATCGGCCTCATGTGCATTCCGCCGGAGGGGCCGGACGCGGAGTCGGCGCGACCGTGGTTCGTGGCGTTGCGCGAGCTGCGCGACGCGTTGGAGCGTGAGTCGGGAGTGCCGCTGCCTTGCCTGAGCATGGGCATGAGCGGGGATTTCGAGGTCGCCATCGAGGAAGGCGCCACCCATGTCCGCGTCGGATCCTCCATCTTCGGCCAGCGCGCCCGCCGGGTGGAGGGTGAGCTGGGGTAGCGTTGCATGAAGCTCTTCATGAACTGGCTCAGATCGTGCATTCGGTAGATGAAACGGGCGTGGATCGCCGCCACCCGGGACCCGTCCGCCAGTCCCGCTACCACCGCCTTACGCGCCTCCGCCATCTCTTTGCCCACCTCCGCCACCGCAGCCTCCGAACCGATTGCCCGCAACCGCCGCAGCAATTCCCCGTCAGTCAGCCCATCCTCCGGAGCGGGGAACTGCGGATGAAACGCTATACCAAGCCCGAGAAAGTCCATCAGCTGTTGCTCGACCAACTCGGCTTCATCCTCCCCGCGCAACCCCCGCCCGAAATCCGAAATCCCGAGCCTGTGGTGGAGACCTACTGAGAAAATGAACGCAATCTCAACGATTGGGACCAAAAAAACCTTCTAACAGCGGAAGTCGGGTTAAGCAAAATGCATGCCAAAAAGACAAATCATTTTGTTTGACGGTTTCGGTTCTTCAGCCAGCCCGCGCTGCGTGCGTTCTTCACTTACTCGTTGATGACCCTGAGCCGGAGGAACCGCTGGGGATGGGTGGGACCGGCGTCCACCGCGTCCAGGACGGTCTGGGTTTGCCCGACGGCCACGGGGGTATAGGAGATGTTGGTCCACCCTTTGAGATCGGGCGATCCCTCCACGGCGTAGGTGAGTTCTGAGCGGGCACGCAGGAAGGAAATTTGCAGACGCGACCCTGCAAGCAGGACCACGGGAACAGGAGCGGAGGCGGCCGAGACCGGCGAGCCGCCAAGGGCGTATTCCAAGAGGTTCGCGAGGCCGTCATCATCCGGGTCGGCGGTGGCCGCGCTGTCGGCACCGTTCCACGCGATACCGGCGGCCCAGGTCGCGTAGCCGGGCGGCAGCGCGACGAGGGTGATCGTGCCGTTGGTATAGAGGTTGCTCGTATCCCAGGTCAAACCCTGGTAGTCGCCTGTCAGGACGATCTGCGAAAATTGTCCGTTGACCGCTGCGGCGCTGCTCCAGTCGAAAACATGGAATATTTTTCCCGCCCCGCCGAGGTCCGCAGGGGTCACCCCGGTGGCCAGGGCCAGCTCGAGCGTCCCGCCAAGCGTGACCGTAATCCCGGCGTCCATCTGGATCGGCGATCCCCAAGCGGCATCCTCGAAGACCAACTGCAACGTCGAAGAGCCCGACATCACGAATCCCGTCTGCACCAAGATGTTCGGTGGGGATGACGCCTGATCATCCCAGATCCGCATGGTCTCCCCCGCACCGAGAGACAGCCCCTCGACGATTCCATCCGGGCGGATGAAGTTCGCCCGCTGTGCGGCGGTCGTGTAGGTCATGTTGGTCGCCCCGCGCGCGTCCGCTTTGCTGAGGTCCGCGCGGGTGAATGTCGCGGTGGTGAAGTTGGCGTTTGCGAGGTTTGCGTTGGTGAGTGTCGCGTAGGAGAAGTCGCCGCTCGTGAGGTTCTTGCCCGCGAAGTTCCAGCCGGTGAGGTCGTTGTCGCCCAGCCCGACTCCTGTCAGGTTGCCACTTTGGTAACTGGCCGTGGAATAGAGCTGCTCTTTGGTGAAGCCGTTGTATGTTACTCCATCAAAATTCGCGCCGGTGACCGTCGCGTTCGTGAGTTTCGCATCCGCGAGACGCGCCCAGGTGAAATTGGCATTCGTGAGGTTGGCGGAAGTGAGGGTTGCGTTGTTGAGTCCCGCGTCGTAGAAGTTGCCACTCGTGAGGTTCGCGCCGGTGAGATTTGAGTTGGTCAGCGTTGCCCCGGCGAAGTCGGCGTTCGTGAGAGTTGCGTTGGTTAGCGTTGCGTTGCCCAGATTCGCGGAGGTGAAGTTGCCGCTCGTGAGGTTCGCGCCGCTGAGATTTGAGTTGGTCAGTATCGCCGAGACGAAGTTGACGTTCGTGAGAGTTGCGTTGGTTAGCGTTGCGTTGCCCAGATTCGCGGAGGTGAAGTTGGCATTGGTGAGATTCGCGTTGGTAAGCATCGCGTTGACCAGATTCGCGTGGTCGAATATACCGCTGGCGAGGGTTGCGCCGGTGAGATCTGCATTGGTGAGCGTCGCGTAGGTGAAGTTGCCGCCTGTCAGGTTCTTGCCCGAGAAGTTCCAGCCGGTGAGGTCGTTATAGTTCAGCCAGACCCCGGTGAGGTTGCCGCTCTGGTAGCTGGCCGTGGAATAGAACTGTTCCTTCGTGAAGCCGAAACGGGTTGTAAAATAGAAATTCGTTCCATTGATTGTCGCGTTGGTGAAAATTGCGTTGGTTAGCCTCGTTCCATACTGCTTCCCCACTAAGGAGAAGTCAACATTGGTGAGATTCTTGCCAGAGAAGTCCCAGCCGGTGAGGTCATCGCCTCGCAGCGTAGTCCCGGTGAGATCACCTCCCTGGTAGCTGGCCGTGGAATAAAACTGCTCCTTCGTGAAGCCGGGGGCCATGGAAAAATTCGCCCCGTTGATTGTGGCCCCGGTGAGATCCGCGTTGGTGAGCGTCGCGCTGGTGAAGTTGCCGCTTGTAAGGTTCTTGTTTGAGAAGTTCCAGCCGGTGAGGTCGTTGCCGCCCAACCCGACCCCGGCGAGGTTACCGCTCTGGTAGCTGGCAGTGGAATAGAGTTGTTCCTTCGTGAAGCCTGTTGTGTTCACGAAATTCGCCCCGGTGATCGTCGCGTTGGTAAGATTCGCGTTGGTGAGGTTTGCGGCGGTGAAAGTGACATTGGTGAGATTCTTGTCCGAGAAGTTCCAACCGGTGAGATCGTTAGATGACAACCCGACCCCGGTGAGGTTGCCGCCCTGGTAGCTGGCCGTGGAATAGAGCTGTTCCTTCGTGAAACCAACGGAAGTCGTTGCTCCAAAAAACGCCCCGGTGATTGTCGCGTTGGTGAGAACCGCGTTGGTCAGCGTTGCCGAGTTGAGGTTGGCCCCAGCCAGGCAAGCACTGGTGAAATTGCCGCCCGTGAGATTTTTGCTATAAAACAACCAGCCCGTGAGGTCGTTTTGAGACAATCCGACACCTGCGAGGTTGCCGTTCTGGTAGCTGGTTGTGGAGTAGAACTGTTCCTTTGTGAAGCCTCTGGAGGTTGTATTTGAAAAATTCACTCCGGCGATTGTTGCATTCGTGAGAGTGGCGTTTGTCAACGTCGCCGAGGTGAAATTGGCGTTGGCCAGCGTCGCAAAGAATTCGGAAGGCTTGGTTTCGAAGTTGGCGTTGGTGAGATTCTTGCCCGAGAAGTTCCAGCCGGTGAGGTCGTTGTTGCCAAGCCCGACTCCTGTCAGGTTGCCGCTCTGGTAGCTGGCTGTGGAATAGAGCTGCTCCTTCGTGAACCCCCAGTTGGTCGCCCATGCAAATTTCGCTCCGATGATCGTCGCGTTGGTGAGATTCGAGCCGGTCAGTTCCGACCAGGAGAAATCGGCATTCGTGAGGTTCGCGTTGGTGAGATCCGAGTTGGTGACCGTCACACACCAGAAGTTGCCATTCGTGAGGTTTGCGTTGGTAATGTTAGAGTCTCTCACGACCGCCCAGGTGAAGTTGGTTCCCGTGAGGTTCGTGCCGGAGAGATTCGCATTGGTCAGCGTGGCTTCGACGAAAACAGTATTGGTAAGGTTCTTGCCCGAGAAGTTCCAGTCGGCGAGAGTGTTGTTATACATCGCAACCCCGGTGAGGTTGCCGCTTGCGTAGCTGGCCGTGGAATAAAGCTGCTCCTTCGTGAAGTCTGTGTGTCCAAAATTCGCCCCGCTGACCGCCGCAGAGGAGAAATTCGCGTTGGCCAGTGTCGCGTAGGAGAGATCCGCGCTGGTCAGAGTCGCGGAGGTAAAGGAGGTGCCCGTGAGATTTGTCCCGATGAGGCATCCCTTGGTTAGATTGAGCGATGAGAGATCCGCGCCCGGCGCGGCATCGACCCCGGATCCGCCGGGAGTCAGGACGGCGGACTTCTGTTTGCCCTGATAGGGATCGAGCGGGTTGACGTATTCCCATTCGTATATGTTAGCGCGGGCGTTCAGGCTGAAGGCAAGGCAGAGAACCGAAAAAACAGCTTGGGTGGTAAAAGCAGCGGCTTGCCGCTTGGCTTCCCCTGAAGCAAGCGGCGGCTTGCCGCTTCTGCGTTTGCCGGTTCCATTCACCAAGGCGGGTTCACTATTGACCGCCGCCGCGCAATTCCTGATTCCGGTTGTTTTCATGGGTTTGATTATTGGTTTGATTTTGCTTCCTGCTACAAAAGAGACCAAGGGTGGGGATGGCCGCCGTGACCTTTTTGGTCCAGACGGAGTAAATGCAATCGGCGTGTGAATAGGACCTGGAGATGGGTCTGACAAGCAGCATTTTTAGAAGTCCTTTCCACCAGCCGCAATGGCAATGGCGGCACCCTTGGCAAACTGACCACCGCGCCGCAGGTTTCGCTTGGCAACCAGTTCTTCAGTCGGCCCGTGCTGCGCGCGTTTGCCACCTATGCCACCTGGAGCGATGGCTTGCAGGGCGAAATCGGCGGTTCCGACTACTCCGGCCAGAACTCCGGTTGGAGTTGGGGCGTGCAGATGGAGACGTGGTGGTGAGGGGGAGGCGCTCGGTGTTATCTGCAGCGCCCCAGTCGTGGTCACATCTAACATATCATACAACTGAACTGCTACTGCTAGGAATTTGCTTTTGGGGTGAGGGCCGTTGGAAAAGCCGGTGGCAGGCCCGGAGGGCGGGGAAAAAGGGGTTGCCCACCACGCGGCGATGATCGTTCTTGACGGGTCCCACCACGGAATAGTCCGGCAGGTTGCGGCCAAGGGCATCCCGTGCCACCCAGGTATCGGAAAAAAGATCGCGGGTTTCGCGGCCCGGACTCGGCGGATCGGCGGCGAATGCGGGCGTCAGACAGGTTGGCGCAACCAACGCGGCGGCGAACAAGAACGTGAGGCGACTTGCGATGGATATGTGGAACTGTCTCATGTGGTGCATGTTCACCTTTCTTCCCTCCTTTTGGGTTTTATTTGGAAATGTTTGCCGGCACGACGACCACGGTTTGGTTGAGTTCCGGTGCAGTGGTCGGCCATCCCAAAGTGGCCCCGGCGGCGGTGGTGGCGGAAACCCGGTATTCAAAGTCGTCCTGCGCAGCGGGCAGCGTGGCGCGATAGACCGAGCGCCCCAGATGGGTGGCCGGGATGGTCTGCCATTCGCCTTTTCCTAATTGGCGGATGTGGACGGTGACGGATGCCACGGGTTGGCGGTCCAGCGCGAGGATGCGGAGTTGCAACGATTCACCCCGGGTGACGACGCTGCGAACGGTCGGCAGAATCAGGCGGGGTTGGCCGGTATAGTCCATCCGCAGGGCTGTCTCCTTTGGCAAGGGATGTCCCAGGGCCTTGATCAGTTCTTCGTCATGGCCTTCGACCAGGCGGGCGCGAGCACGGCTTTGCTGTTCGAGGTTGGCAATGGTGCCCAATTCGCCCGGCGTGCGGACGATGGCGGTTTGCAGTGCGAGCAGGCGCGACCAGGCGGCGGCAAGTTCAACCCGCGTGGCCAGTGCCTGCTCATGATTTTTCTCTAACATCAACCGATCCAGTTTGCCGCGCAGACACGAGACCTCCGCCATGCTGGCCATCGCCTGATAGGTGTTGAGCCAATAGTCGAAGCGCTCCCTATTACCGGCGCCTTCCACCCGTTCCCGGAGGGCTGCGAGTTCCTCCACAAAGGCGTATTTCGTTTTCACCGTGTCCCAGGGGCTGGGGTTGGCGACCAGCGTGCCGGGGCCACCACCCCATGAGCTGACTTCGGGGACTCCGAGTCCATCCCTCTTTTCAAACCATTGGCCGATGGCTTCGGTCACGTTATCGCCGAAATTGGCGCGGGCGTAGTCTTGATAGAAATCCCGGATCGGCATGACCCGGCCATTGGGGGCGGTCGCGGTGCTGGTCCCGCCGACCACATCGGCTTCGTAGTCGCCGAGCTTGGAACCGCCGCAGTTGATGCGGCGCGCGAAGGCCACGCCGGCAAGTTGGTTGGCGGCTTGGGTCGTGCCTTGAATGGAGATCCCGGCGATGCAGGGAAGTTCGACTTCCCGGGTAAACTCGATCCGCAGCTTGCCATCGGTCACGGCGGTGTCCGGAAAACTCAAGTCAAGGGCGTGGTTTTTGCCGACCCGGGCAAAGACATCCAATCCTGTTAGCACCTGGCGGCCCTGGAGTTTCACACCGAAGACCCGCTTGCCGGCCGCAGAGTAAAAGGGCTCGTTGAATTGCAGGGTGATTGTATATCTCCCGTCCGGCACGGTGAGCTCGTAGCCGTTCAGATCGAAGCGGACGGTCTGGTAGATCGCCGGCGTGGTGGTTCTCTCCACGGGTGCAGTGAAACTGGTGGTCTTTCCACCCAGCGCGCCGTCGCTGGTTTTTGACGGCTTGGCGGGTGCTATGTCAAAACCCGCAGGCACCCACGATTGATCCCAACCGGCTGCGGCCTGAGCGGCGATATTCATCTCCAAAGCCTTGGTGCGCCAGTGGAGACCGAAGAGCCCCGTGCAGCCGTAGCGGCGGGCATCAACGGCGTCGTAGCGCATCCGCGCCACCCATGGTTGCGGGCCGACCATGTTCGGGTCGTTTTCCAGCCAGGGAATGGCCCACTTGGGTCGGTCGGTGATGTTGGCAAAAGCCGGTTCCACGCCATCATGGCCTACATTGCGGTTGATGCATGCCGTCGGGCTGGATTTGGGCAGGATCGCGTCGAGGGCCGCGCGGTCGTGGCCGGGACCGAGGACCCAACCGCAGGTGGCGAGTGGGAGGGGATCGCCAAGATCGTGGAGCGCGCCGAGTGCCGCCTGGATGTCCTGCCGGGTTTTCTCAAACTCGCCCGGCGGAGTGCCGCTCCAGGTCCAACCCTCGGGTGTCCAAAGCCAGTAGTAGTCCACCGGGAAGGCGCGCTTGATGCGTTGGAAGATGCCCTTGTACAGTTCGCGCACGACGGCAGGATCTGCTGCATCGCGGCCCTGGGTCTTCAACTTTTCCTTCACCTGCGTCGGGACGGTGAGCGGCGTCTCGGTGCCCACGCAGATTTTGATTCCGAGCGAACGGGCGAAGCCAAAAGCATCGCGATACATCTCGCCGGTGCGATTAAACATCTCGCTGCAGGCGGCGGGCTCGACGGGCCAGGGGAACACACGTTGCACCTCGGGGCCGAAGGCGTCGATCTCAAAGAGGGAGGCCGCGCCACCGACATACTGGGATGTTTTCATCGGCACGTTGCCCCACCCGGGACGCAGGGTGTTGGCAAAGAAGGCGGGATAGCTGAAGCTCACGCGACCTTGGTCATCGCAGTCCTCAGGAAGGCCAATCCAGACG
>Ga0118677_10005043_pt1 | contig 23486 bp, 20 predicted proteins | sample AliMusrvi5mmetaG_FD_86154 | JGI IMG/M metagenome (GOLD analysis project Ga0118677, IMG submission 86154)
TTAACCCAGCCGAGACCGGAGGAGTAACCCATGAAGATATACGCCTTAAACTGAACCAATACCACATAGAAACCCGACCACTCTGGAAACCAATGCATCTCCAACCCATATTTACACCTTATCCAAGCTACATAAGCGGAGTCTCCGAGACCCTTTTTAACAAAGGTCTCTGCCTCCCCTCCGGCTCCCTAATGACCGAAACCGAACGACAAAAAGTAGCCGACACACTCCTGAACACCATCAACAGGTCGTAGGTTGGGGTGATTCCTGAACCCCAACAAAACAAATAGAGTCGCCCTCTATAACACCGTCAAGCCTTTCTCAGCACTCAGAAAACTCAGTACTTTTTTTCCCCAATGCTCACTAACTCCTCGATCCTTATCACCGGCGGCACCGGTTCATTTGGACAAACCTTCATTCCGTTAACTCTCGCCAAATACAACCCGCGCCGCTTAGTTATCTATTCCCGTGACGAGATGAAACAGTGGGAAATGGCCAAACTTTACCCTGACGATTCAAGGGTACGATTCTTCATCGGTGATGTACGAGACAAAGATCGCCTTGCACGTGCACTTAATGGCATTGACTATGTTGTTCATGCCGCAGCAACCAAAATTGTCCCCACAGCCGAATACAACCCGTTCGAGTGTGTTAAAACCAATGTCCTTGGAGCCATGAATCTTATTGATGCCTGCATAGATCAAGGTGTTAAACGTGTTGTGGCGCTTTCAACAGACAAGGCGAGTAGTCCAGTGAATCTGTATGGTGCAACAAAATTAACGTCAGACAAACTCTTTATTGCAGGGAACTCTTATTCTGGTGGTGCAGAGACCCGCTTTGCAGTGGTACGATACGGTAATGTTATGGGTTCCCGCGGTTCAGTGATTCCTTTTTTTATGACCCTTGCCGAAAAAGGTTCATTACCCATTACAGATGATCGGATGACTCGCTTTATGATTACTCTTGGAGAAGGTGTTGAGCTTGTATGGCATGCGTTTGAGGATACCGTTGGTGGTGAAATTTATGTCAGAAAGATCCCATCGATGAAATTGATTGACATTGCCCTTGCAGTTGCACCCGACGCGCACCACGAAATTGTCGGTATTCGTCCAGGTGAAAAACTGCACGAGCAGATGATCAGTTTCGAGGATGCTCCACATACCTATGAATATGAAATGCATTACAAGATACTTCCGGCAATCCATAACTGGAGCAGTGACCCTCAGCGCATTCATGGTGGAAAAAAAGTTGCTCTGGACTTTACCTATTGTTCCAACAACAATACCGAATGGATGAGCATAAAAACCCTGCAAATATGGATTAGGCAGAACTTGAAAATGATCGGTAAAATATGACACCGATGATCCCGTATGGACATCAGGATATTAACCAAGCTGATATTGATGCAGTCGTTAATGTGTTGCAATCGGACTTTTTAACACAAGGCCCCGTTGTTCCTGCATTTGAAAAAGCTGTTGCAAGTTATTGTGGTGCTAAGTATGCAGTAGCGGTCAACAGCGCAACGAGCGCGTTGCATATTGCCTGTCTTGCTTTGGGAGTAGGCAAAGGTGATGTCGTCTGGACCACACCGATCACTTTTGTGGCTAGTGCTAACTGTGCCTTGTATTGTGGTGCAAAAGTGGATTTTGTGGACATTGATCCCCAAAGTTATAACATGAGCGTTGATCGTCTGCAGGAAAAGCTTGAACAGGCTGAAAAGGGAGGTACCCTGCCAAAAGTCGTTATTCCAGTCCATCTATGTGGTCAACCTTGTGACATGGTGAGTTTGCATGTGTTAAGCCATCGATACGGTTTCAAAATCATTGAAGATGCCTCTCATGCTATTGGTGGTCGTTATCAAAACAAACCTATTGGCAACTGTTACTATAGCGATATTACTGTATTTAGCTTTCATCCAGTCAAAATCATCACAACAGGGGAGGGAGGCATGGCACTGACAAATGATGAGAGATTGGCCGGCCGTATGCGTCTACTTCGTAGTCATGGTATTACAACTGAAGTCACAGATATGTACCATCGTCCTGCAGAAGAGCTATGGAACTACCAGCAGATAGGTCTTGGTTTTAACTACAGGATGTCCGATATCCATGCTGCTTTAGGATTGAGCCAGATGAAGCGGCTTGATGAGTTTGTTGTCAAACGGCATGCAATTGCAAATCGGTATGACCAGATGTTTTCAGATATTCCTGTAGTTACCCCATGGCAACATCCCGACGGTTATTCTAGCTACCATCTTTACGTTATTCGATTGAAGTTTGGTAAAATCGAGAAGACGTATCGACAAGTGTATGATGCCCTTCGTACTGAAGGGGTACTTGTTAATTTGCACTACATTCCTGTGTATCGTCAGCCTTATTATGAAAAGATGGGATTCATCGCTGGATACTGTTTACAGGCAGAGACATATTATTCAGAGGCTATCAGCATACCGATCTATTCTGGCCTGACTGACGTGCAGCAAAATTATGTCTTTGAGACAATAGTCAAATTGCTAAGAGGTTAGGATAATCATGCTGCTTGATCAATTGAATAATATCGTTAAGTCAGCAAAATTGCCAATTATAAAACGAGTCGAGAATAAAGATTTGTGGGAGGAAACATTTCTACGATTACCATATAAGCCTGTAGCTTATTCAAATGCAAGTCTTGACTATCAGCTTGTATACCAGCAGGGTCATGGTGGGAGTTGGTTCGATCTATCTGTTATAATATTTTGGAATAATAAACCTGCTGCTCTATGGCCATTGAGCTTGTCAATGAACGACGGTGTGGCAAAATTGACATCTCAAGGGCTACCTGTTCTTCCTCCTGTGTTTGTCTCGAATTGCCCATTAATTTCTCGTAAGCGAATTATAAAATCATGTCTTGAACTTGCAAATTCAATTGTAATTGATTCTCAAATAAGTGAATGGAGGAGTGGGGAATCTTTTACTAACTCAATTGGTATGAGTGAGTGGCATATGCAGTCTATGGCGCATGGTGCGGTATGTAATTTAAATCATGAGTGTTATATAGATATTCAACTTGATATTTCTGAAATTAAAAAAAATTTTCGGAAAAGTTATAAATCACTTATAGTGTCCGGGCAAAATTTATGGTCTGTTGGGGTTTTTGATTCTGATGGAAATTATCAGGTATGGCAGGAATTTCGAGCACTGCACTGTAAAGTTGCTGGTCGAGTAACTCGATCAGTTGAAACATGGAACTTGCATCATCAAGAAATTAAGAGTAAGCGTGCTTTTCTGGTATGGTTGAGAAACAGTAAAGGTGAAATGGTTGGTGGCGGTTTTTTTAACGTCACAACTGATGAGGGTCTATACGCAGTTGCGGCTTATGATCGCACACTTTTTGATAAACCGTTAGGTCATCTTGTTCAATATCGAGCTATAACCGAACTCAAGAAGCTCGGAGTTAGATGGTATAAAATTGGAGCAAGGCCCTATATTCAGGATAGTACAAAGCCTACTGATAAGGAGATATCAATTGGAAAATTCAAACAGGGATTTGCAACACATATATTTCCGTATTATTGCTTGACACATAAAGCAGTATAACGACATGGGTCATGAGCTTAAAACGATGGCAGTTTACTATGGAATCATATTTCTTGTGGCCTAAACCTAGTTCGAATTTGAGCAGTTTTATTTTTGGTTCAAAAGTTTGTGCGTCAGATATAGAAGCGGAACTCGCAACATTATACCCTGACGCAGTGCCGGTTTTATTTTCAAGTGCTCGTTCGGGGTTGACTGCCATCTTGCAGATGTTGGATATTTTTAGGACGGATATCTGTTGGTGTCCACCTTATTCAAGTCATTGTGTTCTTGAATCGATAGCTCGGCATGCAACGCCATCCACCACAGAGATTGAGCATGCAAAGATCGCTTTGATATATCACCAGTGGGGGTTTGTACACCGCCATGATGGGTTACAGCCATGTACAACGGTTATTGAAGATGCTGTAGATACATTATTTGTGCCAGGTACAAACCCTTTTGCCTGTAAAGGGCGTTTTGTGCTTTGGTCGTTACCGAAGGTGATTGCAACCTTCTGGGGCGGCGTTGTTTTTTGTAGAAATGACGAGGATGCGCAAAGACTGCGAGGAATACGTGAAGATCGTCTTAAATTCCGGACCATTCAGGCGTTATTGCGCATCGCAGGAAATCATTCTGAGATGGCTGGTATTTATTGGCATGGTACTGAATCATTGAATGGAAGTTTGCCTGATTTTGCACTTCGCCAAATAAAAGCTCACTTGAATTCTATCCCTAAATTAGTTCAGTCTAAAATACGCTTGCTTAAGGGCCTTCAATCTGCTGTAAACATAATTTTTCCAGTGGATGCCGGTCGTCTGCCTTCAAACATACCTGTTCAAGTGGCAAATTGTTCTATAAAGTGGTGGGGCTCGGAGTCCACGTTCAGTGCTGGTTTGCGTTCAATGAACTTGACCTGTGATTATTCAAAAAATGGATGGGAAAGAGTTGCGCCGTTACCAGTTCATCAGGATATTTCTTCGTCATTGTTAAAATCAGTTTTTGGTACGCAATTTGAATAGGTATTCCTATGAGTAAAGTTTCTTTTGAAAATTACAAGCATCTTGCATCAATGCAGGATCGCAATAACACTGAAGTCTCTGGTCGGTATTCTTTTCAGTCTGAAGGTGAAAGAAGAATATTGTTTGATTTGTTGAGCAAGTTGGAACTGAAAGTTACCGATTCACTACTTGAAATCGGTTGTGGCCCAGGTAACCTGCTCGTGCCACTTTCAAGTTTTTGCAGAACGTCGACAGGCATTGACAATGAGGCATCGCTCTCTCGTTTAAAGCATCGGTTTGACTCGGAAACTAAGATACATTGTTTTTCCGGTGATTTTCTTGAGATGAGTTTACCTGAAACTTCTTTTGACAAGATTATCATTTATTCAGTATTACACTGTCTAAGTAATATTCATGAAGTACTGACATTTATAACTCGGGCTCTTTCTCTATTGAGCCCGGGAGGACGCATGCTGATAGGCGATTTGCCCAATACAACGAAAAAATCTCGTTTTTTAAGATCAACTGAGGGCAAAAAAATTTCAGCGCAATGGGAAGCACTCGTCAGAGAAGCTGAAACTTATGAGGACGTTGTGTTGAATATTGATACAGAGCTGATAACTTTTGATGATGCTGTTGTGCTTGACTTGATAGCATTTATTAGGAATAAAGGATTTGACTCTTTTTTGTTGCCCCAATCAATCGATTTGCCTTTTGGTGGATCAAGAGAAGATATTCTTGTTTTAGCTTCCTCTTAATGATACAAGTCTTTTTATTGTTGTGAATTTTATATGAACATCGCAATTATTCCCGCACGTGGGCAAAGCAAGCGTATACCAAAGAAAAATATCAAAAACTTTTTTGGTAAGCCGTTGATAGCTTGGTCTATAGAAGCAGCCCAGAGATCAGGGTTGTTTGATCACATCATTGTATCCACTGACTGCAAAGAAATCGCTGAAGTTGCAAAAAACTTAGGTGCTGAAGTCCCGTTTATGCGACCATCTGAGCTCTCAGATGATTATGTTGCCACCGGTCCAGTCATTAAACATGCATTACAATGGGGCATTGAACATCTTGGACAGATTGATTTTGTCTGCACTATATATGCTACTGCTCCATTTATTACATCAGCTGATCTTGTTCAAGGTTTATCGATGCTTGTAAAAAGTGGTCGCAAGATCTCCTTTACGGTTACAACGTATCCTTTTCCTATTCAAAGAGCTCTGAAAATAATGAAACATGGCGATGTCGTAATGTTTCAGAAGAGATATTACAAGACAAGATCCCAGGATTTAGAAGTTGCATATCATGATGCCGCGCAATTTTATTTTGCTACCCCAGATGCAGTATTGAATGATCTACCTGTATTTTCACATAAATCCTTGCCGCTTATTCTGCCCAGGCATAAAGTGCAGGATATTGATACCTTTGAGGATTTTAGTGTAGCTGAGTCCATGTATGCATATATACAGTCTCAAAAGAAGAGAGTATCTAAACTTTGTATTGGTACCGCCCAGTTTGGGATGCAATACGGAATTGCTAATCAAACCGGTCAGATTGATTCTCATGAAGCACAGAAAATATTGCAACTGGCCTCTGCAAATGGCATACACGTATTGGATACTGCAAGAGCTTATGGAGAAAGCGAAGCCACTCTGGGTAAAATTGGAGTTAAAGACTATAACGTGGTAACCAAATTGTTTGCACTGCCCGATGATTGTACAAATGTAGGTGAGTGGGTGAAAGAGCAGATTGCTGTATCTCTTTCTCTGCTTGGTGTTGCTAAGCTATATGGTCTGTTGCTGCATCGCCCGGAGCAGTTGTTAGGTTTGAATGGAAAAAAACTTTATCAAGCATTGCAATATTTGAAAGAATCTGGTGTAGTACAGAAAATCGGAGTATCAATCTATGCTCCTAGCCAATTGGATGAGCTGATTCATCAATATCAGTTCGATATCGTGCAAGCCCCTTTTAATATCATGGATCAACGCTTAAAAACCACTGGATGGTTGTATAAGCTTAAAGATCATGATTGTGAACTGCATGTACGTTCAGTTTTTTTGCAAGGCTTATTATTGATGCCATTCGATGCCATCCCATCTAAGTTTTTAAAATGGAGAAAGTTGTGGAAAAAGTGGTATAGTTGGCTATCGCAAGAGAATATATCACCAATCCGGGCTTGTATAAGTTTTTTGCTAACGTATCAAGAAATTGACAAATTTATTGTTGGAGTGGATAGTACTTCTCAATTACAGGAAATTATTATTGCATCCGGAAGTGATATAGTGCATAGTAAGCCTGATTTTCATGTTGAAGATGAAATGCTTCTCAACCCATCCTATTGGTCACAATTATGAATGTCATATCTGTCATTCAGGCGAGAATGAGTTCAGTCCGATTGCCAGGAAAGGTTTTAATGCAGTTGGTGGGTAAACCAGTGCTTGAGCATGTAGTAACTCGTATACAGGTATGTACAACAATATCCAAAGTTATCGTTGCCACATCAACTGATCCAACAGACAACATTATTCAGTCATGGTGTGAATCACAAGGTATAAGCTGTTATCGAGGCAGTCTTGATGATGTTCTCGACAGATACTATCAGGCCGCTAAAACTGATCACCCCGATGCTGTTGTGCGTATTACTGCCGATTGTCCTGCAATCGATCCGACAATTGTTGACGAAGTTGTTACCGGCTTTTTGGAGGGAGGGTATGATTATTATGGTCTCTCAGGCGAATTTCCCGATGGTCTTGATTGTACAGTTTTTAAGTTTGCCGCACTTGAGCGGGCTTGGCGCGAAGCCAGGTTAAAGTCAGAGAGAGAGCATGTTGGGCCCTATCTCGAAAAACATCCCGAACTTTTTAAGAATGGGGGGTTGAAAAAATTTACGGGACTATCACACCATCGCTGGACACTTGATGAACCCCGGGATTACGAATTTCTTCAGGCTGTTTTCGCCAGGCTGCAGAGGAGTGGTAGTCTATTTCTTGCTTCCGATGTGCTCTTCCTTTTGGAGCAAGAACCGGACCTCATGCTTATCAACAGCGATATCATTCGAAACGAGGGATATCTTCGGTCACTAAAAAATGATAATAAAACAATGTATACTCTTGAAGAACTTAAACAAAGTCAAGGTGTAGCACTGTATAAACGAGCAATAAACCTTATTCCTGGAGGCACGCAACTTCTCTCAAAGCGTCCAGAGATGTTTGCTCCAGAAGTATGGCCCTCCTATTATTCCAAAGCCAAAGGCTGCAGGGTATGGGACATGGATGGACGGGAGTTTATCGACATGTCCATCATGGCAGTAGGTGCCTGTATTCTTGGCTATGCAGATGATGAAGTTGATGATGCCGTTGTCAATGCTCTTCGCAACGGGGTCAACAGTTCTCTTAACTGTCCCGAAGAAGTCGAATTGGCCGAGGCGCTTATTGCTCTTCATCCATGGTTCGGTATGGTGCGCTATGCCAGAAGTGGGGGAGAGGCCATGGGAATGGCCATCAGAATTGCTAGAGCACATACCCATCGTGATCTTGTCATGTTCAGTGGCTATCATGGCTGGAACGATTGGTACCTGGCCGCAAATTTGGCAGACAGTGCCGGTCTCGATGGTCAACTCATGCCAGGTCTTCAACCGAACGGAGTCCCAAGGGGATTAGCCGGAACAGCAATGCCTTTTGATGCGAATAATATTGATTCACTGCGCGAAAAAATTAAAGGAAAGGAAAAGCAGATTGCCGCAATTCTAATAGAACCAGCCAGAGGCGAAGATGCTCCGGCCGGATACCTCAAAGCATTGAGTGAGCTGGCTGCAGAGATCGGTGCTGTTCTCATTTTTGATGAAATTACCAGTGGATTCCGGATGTGTGCCGGTGGCATCCACCGTAACTATGGTGTATATCCAGACATTGCGGTACTGGCAAAATCCATGGCCAACGGCTATGCAATGTCGGTGGTTATGGGTATTGAAAAGGTTATGCAGGCAGCACAATCCACCTTTATTTCCAGCACAAACTGGACCGAGCGCGTTGGCCCGACTGCAGCTCTGGCAACGGTAAAAAAGTATCAAAGATTAAGTGTTGAAAAGCATCTCATTGAAACGGGGAATAGGGTAAAGCAGATATGGAGAGATGCGGCTGAACTGCATAAATTAGAAATCAAGGTAACAGGATTACCATCACTTGCCGCGTTTTCCTTTAAGAGTACTAATGCAGTAGAATTGGAGACTCTTTTCACAATTGAAATGCTCAAATGGGGATTTTTAGGGTTTCGGCAATTTAAGCCATCTCTCGCACATCAAAGCGCAGACCTTGACAGTTATCAAAAAGCTATACACGATGTATTTGCTCTTTTAGCCGCCGATAAAACTGCAAGCCAGCTTCAAACACCAGTTCACCACTCCGGATTTCAACGATTAACAAAAGAATAATTTTATGTCAGAGGCCTTACAGAGTAAAGAATGGATAGGTCATAAAGGCGAAGTAGTAGCATCTCAGAATGAGTTTGATGTTATTGACTGCCAGATCTGCGGATTCAAGCATAGTCCGAAGCAGTCCTCAATGAAGTGTCAGCGTTTTCAAATGCAGCCATACCGATTATACTTCCAAGGCATCAAGTTCAGGATATCGATACTATAGAAGATTGGCAACGAGCTGAACTGATGTTTAAGGCATTGTACAGCATCTAATTAACCGATTGATACTAATCATACATCACTCTAAAGAATAACTTCAAATGAAACGTTCATCAGTTCCATTACCATGGGCAAAATTCAACAGCTTTGTCGGCAATCATAAGAACCAAGTACTGGTAGCGTATAGACCATGCCCTATCTGTGGGAGCCTCGAATGTAAAACCATACTTGTTTTTGACGATTTCCAGTTTTTTAGTGATTCAGTAGAGAATCCTAAACGAACAGAGATTAGAGAAGTACAATGTCAGAAATGTCATGCTGTTTATTTGAATCCCTGTTATACATCGACAGGCTTTGACATTTTATTTGCAGAGGCAGGGCAAAGTTATGGCTCAACACAAGGGCGTCCGAAAGAACAGCAGGGTTGGCTGGCTAAGAGAGGGTTACTCGACGAAGGTTCTGTATTTCTTGATGTTGGTTGTTATGATGGTCGTTTTTTAGACCGTTTGCCTAATAATATCCGTAAAATTGGGGTAGATATTGATGCGCCATCAATTACGCGTGGTCAAGAAAGGTGCGGTGATAATATTGAACTTATTCATGGTGCATTTGAAACTTTTCAGTCTCCCATTGAGCCAGATGTAATAAGTCTTTTTCATGTACTTGAGCATCTTGCAAATCCCTTTGAAGTTCTCAAACATATGAGATCAATATCGCATCATGAAACAAAGCTAGTCATAGAAGTACCCGTTCTTGAAAATGGGAAAACCAATGATATAAATGGTTTTTTGTCAGTCCAACATATGACCCATTTTAGTATGCATAGTCTTGGAAATCTCATGAAACGGGCCGGATGGGAGATTTTGGAAAGACAACAGATGCCGGACTATAATGGGCATCGCATTTTGGCCAAGCCAATAGCAACGTCTGATGATATTATAGGAGATGTAGCTGATCGAATAAAAGTATCTGAATATTTTGAACATTGGCATCAAAATCTTGCAGTGGTTGCACGAAAATTAGAATCTTGGCCTAAAACAACACGAATGGTAGTTTGGGGTGGAGGTATGCATAGTGAATTTCTCTATCAAGTAACACCACTGTTTCATCAAGACCATGAACGTGAGTATGTGATTGTTGATAGTGATCCTTTAAAACAAGGTAAAACTTGGCGTGGATTGCATATACATTCTCCTGAAATTCTTGGAGAAATTGATTGGAACGATTGTCTTCTAGTTATTTCAAGCTATGGGGGACAAGAGAGTATTGCTCAAGCAGCGGAGAAAATGCATGTGCCGACTACTGTTATTAAACTGTTATATGATTCTGTGCGAGTGTATTAATTAATCCGGTCAACAATAAGCTATTGTGCTATTATTTATAGTGTACAAATAAACTTGTAAATAAATTACTATGGATTTTATAAAAGTATCCAACCCTATAAATGTAATCAGTTTTCTTGAGTCAAACAGGAAAGTTATTCTTTTTGGTGCTTCTCTCTCTGGTACATATGCTCTCTCGGTGCTTAAATCAAAGGGAATAGAGGTGCTTTTTTTTTGTGATAACGATATATGCAAACATGGGAATTCCATTGATGGCGTCGTAATATGGTCACCTAAGAAATTACTGGAATATCCAGATATACCTGTTCTTGTTAGTAGTGACTATTATGCTGATATTTTTGTTCAATTAAAAGAAATTGGCGTTAAGAGTTTATTTTATTTTGGGTTCTGTTTTGATTTTAATAGGTGGTTTGGGCATTTTAACCCTCAGGGCCTAGATGATGCAATGGCTCGAATTGAATATGCTTTTCAGCTTTTTGATGATAATCAATCTCGTTCATTATATAATCATTTAGTTAAATTTCGTTATTCGTTAGGGTCTAATGGCGGAACCTCATCTCTATTTGAGGAGTATTTCCATCCATATGTACTGCCCCGGGTTGGTGATACCATTATTGATGGAGGGGCTTGGGAAGGTGATACTGCTTTGAAATTCAGTAGTGAGCTAAAAGGAAATTGTCATATTTATTCATTTGAGCCAGAAAACGAAACATTTAAAAGACTTACTCAGAATGTGATTTCAAATAATTTATCTTTGTCAGTATTTCCAGTAAACAGTGGATTATATTCTAACACTTCATTCTTAAAGTTTAATACTGACAAAGATAACACGATGCAGTATGAGATTGATGAATTTGGCACATGTGAAATATATGTTACAAGTATAGATGAATTTGCACAAATAAAAGAGTTGCAAATTGATTTAATTAAGATGGATATAGAAGGCAGTGAAATTCAGGCACTTAAAGGCGCTGCGAACACTATTTCAAAATCTCAACCCCGCCTGCAAATATGTTCTTATCATAAATTCGATGACTTGTGGGAGGTGCCAATTTTAATCAAAGAACTTTGTCCTGAGTATAAATTATATTTAGGTCATCATTCTCAACATTTATTTGAAACAATCGTTTACGCTTATGTTTAATCATATGTCTGAATATAAATATTATGATTTATGACTGAATTTGCAACGCTTATTAGGAGAGATGCCCTGGCATTACTATACCATGCCAACTCAGGTCATCCCGGAGGTTCTTTATCTTGCGCTGATTTTATTGCATATCTTTGGAAATACGAACTGCCTTATCAAACAATCGATTGGCAACAACTCCATAGAAACAGATTAGTGCTTTCTAAAGGGCATTCTGTTGCATCTATTTATGCGGCTGCAGGGAGAAGTGGGCTAATTGATCCTAAGTATGCCACAACTTTACGTCATCTCGGAAGCCCTTTGCAAGGTCATCCTCACGTACTTAATACACCGTGGGTTGAAACCAGTACAGGTTCTCTTGGTCAAGGTCTTTCTGTTGCAGTTGGAATGGCATTAGGGTTAAGGTATCAGAATATTGACTCTCGTGTATATGTTATTATTGGAGACGGCGAAATGCAGGAAGGTGAAGTCTGGGAGGCCGCTATGTGTGCTGCTCATTATAGGTTGGATAACCTTTGTGTAATTGTTGATTACAATAAGTTGCAAAGCGATGACCTCAATGAAAATGTTATGGGACTTGAGCCTATTGTTGATAAATGGAAGAGCTTTAATTGGATAGCTCAGGAAATAGATGGGCATAACAAGTACGAAATAGAAGCCGCTATTAATAAAGCAAAAGATTATAAAGGCCAACCCAGCATCATCATTGGTCATACATTGAAAGGAAAGGGAGTCTCTTTTATGGAGGGCGTTCCTTCGTGGCACGGTAGTGTTAAGATTACAAGTCAACAACTCGAACAAGCCTTGTTTGATTTAGGAGCAACTCCTCTTCAGATTCAAAGTTATTTAAACGGTACTTTTTGGTATTGAAGCTATGACACAAAACAATGATCCATCTTTAATTGCTTATTCAGGAGATTCTCTAAGGGAAGCTTTTGGCTTAGCCTTATCGCAGTTGGCTGAGCATTATCCTAATGTTGTTGTACTTGATGCTGATGTTGCAGGAGGGACTGGAGCGCATCATTTTTTAAAGGCGTATCCTGATAGATTCTTTCAGTTTGGGATTGCAGAACAAAATATGATAGCCGCCGCTGGCGGAATGGCAAGCACTGGACTAATTCCCGTTGTTACAGCGTTCGGTGTTTTTTGTTTGCGGGCCTATGAGCAGGTAAGGCTATCGGTAGCTTATTGTAAGCGAAATGTAAAAATTGTCGCAAGCCACCCTGGTCTTGATGTTGGCCCGGATGGAGGTTCTGCACAGACATTAGAGGATATTGCAGCCTTCAGAGCTATTCCGGGAATGACAGTAATTTCTCCAGCCGATTCCCTTGAAGTAGCTTTAGCAACGCGAGCGATACTTGATTTTGACGGTCCAGTTTATATGCGAACTGGCAGAAGTCCTTCGCGTTGTATACTACCTTTGGATTATACATTTAAGATTGGAAAAGGTCAAGTATTGCGTGACGGTTTTGATGTTTCAATTATAGCATGCGGGGTCGAAGTTGCCCGTTCTTTAGATGCCGCCGCCATTCTTGAAAAAAGAGGCGTATCTGCCCGAGTGGTCAATATGTCAACTATAAAACCTATTGATGTTGATCTGTTGGTGCAGTGTTCAAGGGATACTGGTGCTATCGTGACAGCTGAGGATCATAATGTTATCGGTGGATTAGGTGGCTCTGTAGCAGAAGTTATTGTACAGCATGCACCTTGTCCTATTGAGTTTATAGGGGTTCGAGATACATTTGGTGAATCTGGTGAGCCGGAGGAATTAGCTGAAAAATACCAATTAACTGGGCAATATATTGCAGATGCGGCCTATAAGGCAATTGCTCGTAAGAATAAATTTTAAAAATGATGCACGATCAACGTATTGCTTTGGTTACTGGTTCAAGTCGCGGAATAGGTAAAAGTATTGCTGTAACGTTAGCCTCTTTAGGTTATCCTGTTGTCATAACCTACTGTACAAATCGAGTTAAGGCAGAAGAAACTGCAAGCCTGATTATAGGAAACGGCGGTAAGGCTTTAGTTGTTCAAATGGTTGTCGAAGATAGAAGTAGTGTCAATGCCGCATTGCAAAATGTCAGATTAAAATGGGGTAAAGTTGCAGTTCTGGTGAACAACGCTGCTATTGCGCAAGAGAAGCCTTTTGAGACCATCACGGATGCTGATTGGGATAACATGTTAAATATTAACCTTCGAGGTTCTTTTGTATGTGCCCAGGAAGTGTTGCCTGATATGCTGAAGCTTGGTTGGGGGCGGATCATAAATATTACATCAATTGGTGGGCAATGGGGTGGCGTGAACCAGATTCATTATGCGGTCTCTAAAGCGGGATTAATAGGATTGACGCGTTCTTTAGCAAAAGTTTATTCAAGCAAAGGAATTACAACTAATGCTGTTGCTCCTGGCTTAGTGGATACGGAAATGTCAGCTCAAGAAATAAATACAGATGCAGGAAAAGAAAAAGTAAAAAATATTCCCATTGGAAGAATTGGGCATCTTTCAGAAGTTTCTTCAGCTGTAGCATACCTTGTTAGCGAAGATGCTGCATATATCACAGGTCAAACAATCAACGTTAACGGAGGGATGTATTTTGGCTAAAACCCTGATGATTGTCGGGGCAGGGGTGGAGCAGGTTCCTGCCTATGAGGCGGCCAAAAAACGTGGTCTTATTATCGTAGGTACTGATATGGATTCCTACGCTCCGGGGTTTGATTTAGCCGACTATAAAATTCTTGTTTCTACCCGTGATGCTGATGCGACTGAAAAGGCTGCCTTAAAGTTTCATCAGGAACACCCAGTGCATGGAGTAATGACGATAGCCAACGATGTGCCGTTTACTGTAGCTCGTGTTGCCCATTCTTTAGCTCTACCTTCGATTTCCTTGGAGGCCGCAACATGTGTTACGGATAAACTGTTGATGAAAGAGAGATTTGTCGCAGAGGGTGTGCCTTGTCCATGGTTTGCAAGGGTCGATACCGCAACACAGTTACGCGATTACCTTAATGATGACTGTAAGCAGGATTTTGTATTGAAGCCGGTTGATGGAAGGGGTGCCAGAGGGGTATTACTCATTAATAGCGAGGTCGATTCGGAATGGGCTTTTGGAGAATCAAAGAGTTGGGGGGATTCCGGGCGGTTGATTCTCGAAAAGTTTATTCCGGGAATGCAGCTCTCCACAGAATCTTTTATTCTTGATGGAAAATGTTTTACTCCCGCTATTGCTGAACGAAACTATGCCCGTCTTGAGCAGTTCAGGCCAAATATTATTGAAGATGGAGGTACAATCCCTGCTCCTCTCGACGCAAAAACCAGGGAGTTGATAGATGACGTTATCCTTCGGGGGGCAGCTGCAATAGGTATTACTGCTGGCATTGTTAAAGGGGATATTGTTATAGATCATGCGGGTCAACCGCTGATTATTGAACTTGCTGCTCGACTTTCAGGTGGATGGTTTGCGACACATCAGATACCTTCGGCTACTGGAGTCAGTTTAGTAGATGCAGTTATCTCATATTCTTTGGGAGAAACTGTTTTTTCTTCCAAATTGATTCCACAATTTCATCGAGCTACGGCGATTCGTTATTGGTTTCCCCCTGATGGGATAATTAGTAGTATAGAAGGAGAAGAGAAATTGAGGCAGATCCCAAGCTTGCTTTCTTATGGTTTTTTCCGCAAACAGGGTGAGCTACAGCCCAAGATTCGCATGCATTCTGATAGATTTGGATATGTGATTGTCTCTGGGGATAATCGAGATGAGGTTCTGATTCAGGTAGATCAGGCACTTAAATGTATTTATGTGAAGGTTGAGGAATGATTGAATTTGTCGCTGAAGTATCCAGCAACCATGATCGTAATTTGTCAAGATCGATCGATTTTATTGATGCTGCGGCTAATGCTGGATGCTCTGCAGTAAAATTTCAACTGTTCAAGATTGATCAGCTTTTTTCAAGAGAAATTTTAGACCGTTCGGAGAGGCATCGTAATCGTAAGCAATGGGAATTGCCGCTGGAATTTGTTCCACAACTTGCTCAACGTTGTCGTGAGGTAGGTATTGATTTTTCCTGTACCCCGTTCTATCTTGATGCTGTTAGTGAGCTTGAACAGTATGTAACTTTTTATAAAATTGCATCCTACGAATTGCTTTGGGACGTCTTGCTTACTGCATGTGCACGAACAGGCAAACCGGTGATTCTTTCGACCGGAATGGCAACAATGGACGAAATCAAACATGCGGTTGATGTGCTTCGAGAGAATGGTTGTTTTTCGCCTACCTTGCTGCATTGTACATCAGCATATCCAACTCCATACCAAGAGGCGAACCTTGCTGCCATAGAGACCATCCGACATGCAACCGGCTGTGAAGTAGGTTGGTCTGATCATACGGTGGAGCCAGCAGTTATTTATCGGGCGATTCATCGTTGGGGTGCACAGGTAATTGAATTTCATCTTGATCTTGATGGTAAGGGAGAAGAATTTGGAGCGGGCCATTGTTGGCTGCCTCATCAAATTGGTGAAGTTATTCGAGAGGTAAATAAAGGGTTAGAAGCTGATGGCAATGGTATCAAGGAACCTGTTTCCTCTGAACTTCCAGACCGTTTGTGGCGCGCAGATCCTTCTGATGGACTGCGCCCTATGAAAGAGATTCGTGCTCAGTGGGCACTGCAGAGTCAGGGTGATCTTGCATGAATGTTCTGATTGTCTGTCATGCTGGTTCATCTCTGGGACTTGGACATTTGACGCGCTCACTTGTTATTGCTAAAGCTTTTCGTGAGCATCTTGGCGCTGAAGTCCACCTGTTGATACAGGGGGAAACGATTCAACGTACCGATTTAAGCGAGTATGATCATATGTTTATAGGGCTTGGGAACAATTTGCTTGAATCAGTTTCGGAGTTTGCTCAGGTTACTGCCGCCAAGGTAGTTGTATTTGATTTGCATCCACGTTTGGTTCCCGCTGATATTGATAGACTTTTGATAGAGTTGAGGAAGGGTCATTGCAAAATCATTAGTGTGGATGGCTTTATTACACATCAAGGTAATTTAGATTTAGTTTTTATACCCTCATTTGGTTTTTCGCCCCCAGAAGGGTTTTGTTGTGCAGTACCCGTTTTGTATGGGTGGGACTGTTTTCTGCTGAATGTAATATCTCCTTTTTCTGAATGGATGTATGGCAAGAAAGTTCTTGTTTTGACCGGGGGGACTGATGCCACTGGTTTGGGAAAGTCATTGCCAATGTTGTTGAATGAAGCTCTGTTAGTTGACACTGAACTGCATTGGGTAACGGGGCCTTATTCCGAACAACCGGTGTTTCCAGTTTCTCCAAAGTTTTCGATAATGAATCATCAAGCGCCATCTCGTTTGGACGATCTTATGGTAAGTTCAAATTATGCCATTACCGTTTATGGCGTAAGTTTTTTTGAGTTGCTCTATTATGGTGTGCCGACGGTTGTGTTTTCTCCATACGGGAATAAAGACGATGCGGAACTCGCAGTAATTGCCGCAGAAGGGGTTGCCTTGGTAGCCAGGGATGAAATCGATGCAGTGGATAAGCTAAAGAAATTAATGTATAACGATCTGTTGGCAGCTTCTTTTTCACAGTGCGCTCGAAAGAAGTTATCAGTACAGGGTGATCATAAATTTGTGCAGGCAGTTTTTGCTATGATGGATTAGGTATGGCGCAGGGTTATCTGATTTTTCACCTCAATTTGGCATTCTCTTCGATAAAGACAGAGTCTCGTCCGGAAGTAATCAGCAAGTGCTACTGGCCATTGCTTGAACTTGCAAAAAAAACAGGTATCCCCATAGGAATTGAGTTGACTGGATGGACCCTTCAGCAAATTGCTTTACTTGATCAATCGTGGGTTGTGCGGTTTCGACGGATGCTTGCTGCTCATCAATGCGAACTGATCGGTAGCGGATGGTCTCAGATTATTGGGCCACTGGTTCCTTATGAAGTGAATCACTGGAATCAGAAGCTTGGACTTGATGCTTATCGGCAGTTGGTGGGGGTAACTCCTCGGATTGCGCTCGTTAACGAGATGGCCTTTTCGTCCGGTATGGTTGATATCTATGTGGAAGCTGGTTACAAAGGAATCATTATGGACAGGGATAATGTTCGCCTTGCCTTAGGGTTGGATAACGCACCACTTTCAGCAACTCCAACCCATGCCTTGGGATGCAGGGAAAAGTTTTTGCCAGTACTATGGTCCGATTCAATCTTGTTTCAGCGTTTGCAACGGGTTGTTCATGGTGATATTCCAGTATCTGAGTATATGGAGTATGTGCAAAGACGCGTAACCAAGGACCAGGCGTTGTTGCCTATTTATTGTAATGATGCTGAAATTTTTGATTACCGTCCAGGTCGATTTACCGTTGAATCAAAACTTCATCAAGAAGGTGAGTGGGAACGGTTTCAGCGTATATGTAACAGGCTGAAGGTAGAGAAGATCGGACTTGAATGGTTAAGTCCTTCACGGGCGTTGAATATTAATACAGTTACTTCAAGTCCAAATATTGCTCGTTTAACTTCTGCAAGCCATCCAGTCCCTGTGAAAAAACAGGCAAAATACAACATCACCCGTTGGGCTGTTACGGGCAGAGACGATTTATGGTTGAATACTGTATGTCATCAGATACACCACTCTTTAATGCATAAAGGCTATTCTTCTGATGAAAATTGGAGGGAACTCTGCGAACTATGGTCGAGTGATCTGCGCACGCACATTACTGCCGATCGATGGAAAGAAGCTCTTGATCGTGTTATTAATATACAGGCAGGTCAAAATTTTAATGAGCAGTTTCCTTCTGCAAAAATCGTCAATAAAGATATATGGGAGGAAAATGTTCAGATTGCGCAGGATGATGAAGGGATATTGTGGTCAATAAAGACTCCTAAAGTCCATCTTGTTGTAAATGCACGGCGAGGCCTTGCCATTAAATCTCTGTCATTCATTTCGCATAACTTTGAACCTCTTATTGGTACCTTACCGCAAGGATATTTTAATAATATTGCTCTTGGAGCGGACTTTTATTCAGGTGGAGTTATCATTGAGGTTCCTGGAGAGCAAAGTCGCGTTACCGATCTTGAATGGGTGGTGCCAAAAATTATGCATAAAGATAATGAATTGTGGATTAGCGCAACAGTACGTCTTATTCATGGAATACTGGAGAAAACTATTGCTATTAATGTTAAAAGCGAGAAGGTAAGGTTAACATATAATTTTGAGCAGTTTGAACGCCCTCTCGGAATTGTTCGTGTTGGCATTATTACTTTTCTACCAGAATATTTTTTATCACCAATTAGAGTGAGTTGCGTTAATGGGGGTAAATACGCTGAATGCTTTGACCTTGATCAAGAGGTTAATCATGGGCAACCAGCATCAGCATTAGTGTCAAGCAGTGGTGCTTTTGGTGCGACGGATGGTCGTATTGTTATGGAGGATAATGCAAAACACAAACTTGTTTTTTCTTGGAACCCCGCAGAGTGCGCCGCTATTCCAATGTTAAAATATCATCAATCTCAAGGTTGTTATTTAACACGATTATCATTTTCATTATGCGAATTGGATGAGACTTCCACCGGAGAGGGCAAGTTATTACCGTTTTCATTTGATTTGAGCGTTGCATGATTGCTAAGTATTTATGGTTTGAGAATTATTAAAATAGGCTTTAGAATTTACACAAAAATAAACTTAAAGATTATTTGAAGCGATTTCTTATTACTACAGCATTGGAAGAAACATGGACTGATGACCAACCAGTATTGTTTTTAGGTGAGTGGTGTAGGCTCTATTCTCGTAAGGAACGTTGGTTAGGTATGAATGCGAAGGTTTTACCATATCATTGGGATAAACGTCATAAACTGTATGAAGACTATAAATATTTGAAAGTTTTTTATGAGAGAGCATTGAATGACTTGTCAAATCAGTTAAATCAGATACATGGTATAGACTACAGTCGGCGGTACTGGCGTATTTTTATAGGTCCATGGTTGGCGTATTTTATTCATATTCTGTTTGATCGTTGGGTTTGTATACAAGAAGCAATAAGTAGTTATGAAATAAATGGAACAACTATTCTTACAGGAAATGAAAACGATTTAGTACCAAATGATATAGCTGATTTATGCAATCAATTATCTGGTGATGAGTGGAATCAATATATATATGCTTCTATATTAAATACATATAATAGTATATCAAAAAATCAAATAATATATAAAAATAAAGTAACTAATATAAGGAAATCCACTAATTTAACTTACGATATTTTTAATAAAATAACGTCTTATTATGCTAATATTACTAAACAGTTTATTAAGGACCATGATATATTTTTAATAGGAACATATCTTCCATTTCTAAAAGAAATAATACTCTCTGCACATATTGGGCAGATGCCACAGTTCTGGAGTTATGTGAAGCCAGTACAAGTAACAGTGGAAGGAGAGAAACGAAAATGGAAGATAAATGACTCTGGTCAAAATGAGTTTGAAAAGTTTGTGTTAGCTATGATTCCAAAACAGATACCGACTCTTTATATAGAAGGTTACAAGCAATTGGTTGAGCAGACACAACAGTTGTCATGGCCAAAATGTCCAAAGGCTATTTTTACATCCAATGCTTTGTGGCATAATATATTGCCTATGGCATATATTGCTGAAAAGGTTGAGCGTGGGACACCTCTCATTTATGGTCAACATGGTGGTTATTATGGGCAAGCTTTGTTTACCTGGTCAGAGGAACACGAGCGAAAAATATCAGAAAAATACTTAACTTGGGGATGGAAAGATAAACTTACGGAAGGTTCAGCAGAAACGATCCCTGTAGGCATTATAGTAAAGACAATAAAAAGAAAAAAAGTTCTAAAAAATAACCAAAGAGACTTACTTCTTATTCTTGCTTCTGATTCAAGATATACCTCTTTATTGCATTCAGCGAGTGGAACTAATATAATATATAAATATATCTCAGATTGTTTAAAATTTGGTACAGCTCTTATAGGTTCAGATGCATATAAATCATTATTGGTAAGGATGTATACTCATGAATATGGTTGGGGCGAGAGAGAGCAATGGAATGATATTCATCCAAATGTAAGGGTTAATTTAGGGGTTAAGTCAATATGGAATCTTGTAAAAAAATCAAAGCTGGTTGTTTATACATACAATAGTACTGGATATTTACAATTTATAGCATCAAATATCCCTACAGTTGTATTTTGGGATAATAATACAGCGCCTGTTCGAAAATCAGCTATAGAATATCTTGCAAATTTAAAGCGCGTAGGTATTTTTCATGATACTCCTGAGTCTGCTGCAAATCATGTTGCAACTATTTGGACTGATGTAGAAGGTTGGTGGAATAGCTCTAAAGTTCAAAAAGTATTGGAAGTATTTAAAAAAGAATATTGTAATAAATCTACTAATGTGGTTAAATGTATTCAGACTGTATTAAATAATGAAATATCAAAATCTTAATTATTATATCTGAATTAGTGATAAATAATTATATGGGTGATAATTTGGAAAATAATGAAGAAATAAAAGTTGATGTTTTAATGGTGACATATAATCAAGAAAAATATATATCACAGGCGATAGAAAGTGTTTTAATGCAAAAATGTAGTTTTAAATATAGAATAATAATAGGTGAAGATTGTTCGTTTGATAATACATTAAATATTTGTAAATATTATGAAGATAAATATCCTGAAAAAATACTGTTAATAAATAATAAAATAAATATTGGTATAGCAGCCAATTATAAAAATATTTTTAATGCTTCAAAATCTAAATATATAGCTTTATTAGAAGGAGATGATTATTGGATAGATCCATATAAATTACAGAAGCAGGTTGATATTTTAACGTATGATAATACGATAGGACTTGTGCATACAGGATATAATGTTATATATGAAGATGGCACTACAAAAAAAAGACATATATTAGTTGATCATATAAAACTTAAGGGTAATATTGTTGAGAATCTGTTGTATGAAAATTGTATTGGCCCACTGACAACATGTTTTAAAAGCGAAATAATAAAGAATTATATAGATTTTAATTATTTCATAAATAATAAATATAAAACAATAGATTACGCAATATGGTTGGAAATATCAGCAAACTCAAAAATATATTATTTGGATGAAGTTACTGGAATTTATCGAAACATAAAAAGTTCAATAAGTAATACAGTAAATGGAAAGGATATTATTGCCTTTTATAATACAGCATTTGATGTTTATAATAAATTTTTTACAAAATACCCTCAGTTTTTGTATTGCAAAATGAAAGTAATAAACGCTTTATATATATCGATAATCAATTCATTAATTTTAACAGAAAATTATGATTATGCTCAAATGTTTATTTCAAAATTAGAAGTAAATAATCTCACAAGTTTATTGTATAAGTTTACTTTTAAAAAAGAAATATTTTTGAAAATGTATAAGTATTATCGAGAAATAATGAGCAATATCAAACAAAAGGCTCTCCGCATAATTTAGTGGAATGAGGGGATAAAATCGTAGACTGCTGTATTTCAACCCTAACCTTCGAGATGCAAAAACTAACTGAGCATTACCAGCAATTACTGGGATTTCCTGCCATCTGGGAGGTAGATAATGTCAACCTTTCCGTCTCTGGTCTGAAGATAGAAGTTCACCTCCGTTTTGTAGGAGATGAAGTAGTATGCCCTCAATGTGGGGTGCGCGGGAAAGCCTATGACAAGGCACCTGAACAACGTTGGCGGCATCTTGATACCATGCAATTTGAAACAATCATTATAGCGTGCATTCCCCGGTGTCAGTGCGAAACGTGTGGTGTAAAGACCATAGCAGTCCCTTGGGCAGCACCCCATTCCCGTTTTACACTCCTGTTTGAAGGCTTTGCCGTTGCTCTACTTCAGCACTGTGCCAGTGTGCAAGCGGCCTCAAATATCCTTAAGCTTGATTGGCATGCTGTCGATCAGATCATGAAACGCGCTGTAAAACGAGGCCTTTTCCGCCGGAAACCCGATAATGTCGTGCATGTCGGTATGGACGAAAAAAGCTTCCGGTCAGGCCAGAAGTACATCACCATACTCAATGATCTTGATAAAGGCCGAGTGCTTGATGTCATTGAGGATCGTACAATAACGGCGACGAAAAAGCTGTTGGGAACCCTTTCAAAAACACAACGAAAGGCTGTTAAGTCGGTATCGCTTGATATGTGGCAAGCCTTTGCTACAGCAGTACATAAACTCCTTCCAACGGCTGATATTGTTCACGACAGGTTTCACATCAGCAAATATCTTAATGACGCAGTGAACAAGGTTCGGCATCAAGAATCACAGGAGCTTAAGAAAGATGGGGATACAAGTTTGGTCGGTTCAAAATACACCTGGCTTCGAAATCCTGAGAAAATGACCAAGAGCCAAAAAACGCGGTTTAACGAGTTGATGGCATGCGAATTTAAGACCGGTGTGGCTTGGGTGATGAAGAACATTTTTCGGGATTTCTGGAACTGCTCTTCAGAACTCAGGGGAGAGTTATTTTTTACGTACTGGTGTGAGTTAGTCGACAAGACAAAACTGAAGCCTCTGATAAAAGTGAAAGATATGATGGAACGTCATAAAGGTAACATTATCAATTACTGTGCGCTGTAGCCAAGCCTTACAAGAGATGAGGGAAGGCCCCTCGCACTCGGCTTGCAGGAGCAGGGTGCAAACCACCGTAAGCGGCGTTGGTCAAAAGCTCTCGTCGTGAGCATTACGGAAAAGTCATCGTAAAGATGGCAGGTGTGAACCAAGGAAGACGA
>Ga0118677_10005044_pt1 | contig 23480 bp, 11 predicted proteins | sample AliMusrvi5mmetaG_FD_86154 | JGI IMG/M metagenome (GOLD analysis project Ga0118677, IMG submission 86154)
AAATAAGATATATATATAAAATTAATTTAAAAAGGTGTTTACATGCCCGGGATAAGCAATAGAGATTCTTTTTTTAAAAAACTTCATGATTTAACAAATCTACTCGATAAACAGAAATCATTCCCTACAGAAAATGCTAAAATTAAAAAACTTACCGAATCTATTTTTGACTATATCCAAAAGCATCCCGAGTTAAAAAGTGATCTGCAAGTGAAAAAAGCCTATAAAAAAATAGCATCTTTAACAAGGCAACAAGACCCATCGACTGAAGGAAAAACAGATCGTATAATTGCTCATAGGATACCCTCTCGATCTTTCCCACCTAAGCCTCAATCAAGAGTAAACTCTACACTTCCACTAACGACTGCTGCTGCGGAGTCTGCACCGCAGGGAAGTTTTATAGTCGATAAGGGTGCGGAAGGGAATTGTGCATCCCTTTCACTTCTAGATCAGTTACAGCAAAGAGGAATACTTAACCCATCAAATCATAATCCCTTTACCTCCCAGGAAGAAGTTCGGATCTGTGTCAGTAGTTACTTACGCGAGCATCTAACAGATATTAGCGATGAACTAGCAGGTAATATTTATCAGTCTCTACGTGAAGCACAACAAGACGGAATTTTTCTTTCTTCTGATCTTCAAGCTGTTTTAACAGCAGAGGCTGCTTCTAGCTCTCCACTATCTGATAGAAATAAATTAGTCCTACTTACCGGCTATGCCGATTTAATCGAGACCGATGGCTTCTGGCTCGATAAAGGCTTTTTTGAAGTAGCTTGTATCGCCCTAGGAACACAAATCGTCATCCTACGTCTTGAAGAAACTTCTGATTTAGTTGTTTATGATAGGTTCCCAAGAACGTATATCGACCCTGCTAGATCTCTATTTATTTATTACAATGGCGTGGCAGGCGGAGGCGGAGGAAATCACTTCCAAAGCATCGGTTTGAGCCATAAACAAAAATTATCTACCCTTGTAAACAAAGATAATGAGCAGAAAGTAATCGATTTCATCGAGGGAGTCAAAGAACAAAAAGACCTTCTAAAAACTAAAGAGCAGAGACGCTCAGGACTCACCGTCTATTTACAAGACCTAGAGAGGGTTTACCCGGAAGCCTATCAAGCGGTCTGGAGCTTAATAAAGGAAAAATCAAGGACAAATGTTAGAGAAAGTGATGGTATATCGAAGAATGTAATGTCTCTACTTTTCACCCTTTCAACAAGAGCCATCCTAAAAAAAATCCAAGAAAAAAAAACCTCTCAAGCAATACCTCAAACTCTAGGTCTATCTTCAACAGCAGAAACTACAAAACCCAAAGCACATCCTGTTAAACCCTCTGAAGTATTTACGCAGAAACTATTAGAGCAACCAGTTATCCCTGCCACTCGACATCTGGAAATACCCCCCTCCACTGAAATGACAGATTCCGAACCTCTACCTAATGAGTCAACTTTAGGTAGTCCTCGGCATTCTCTTGCGACCCCAACATCAGCAAGAATCCTTTTCAATCTTCTTGCTGATGAATTTGGAGCAAACTCGGAGCTAGAAGGGATATCGCCAGGTAAAATTTTACTCTATGTAACCGATTTTATTAGGGAGCAAAGGTCCCTTACCTCTAGTTTTACAGAAATCCTCAAGGAACTTGAAATGGCCTGTAGAATAGAAAGTGAAGGTCTTTCAACTGTTCTTCCTGAAGCTCTAGCTGCTAATAAACCCTTTATTTTTCCAGCAGGTTGGATAGGTTTTCCTGCGGGTCATGTTGTTTATTATGAAGTATTCCCCCAAGAAGACGGCACTGTCGACTTCAGGATCTTTAATACCGGAGCAGGAATCGATGAGCATCAAAAAGTACAAGTGGGAGGTAAGAAGAAAGTAGCTTACCTTGAGTGGAAAGGAATCTCTCAATCTAGATTACTTGATTCTCGTTTCTCAAGAATTATAAAGGAGCTGAAGACTGAAACGGAGTACTTTGATCCAGAAAACCCCTATTATAGACAAAAACAAACAGACTATTCCGCAACCGATATATACAGAACCTTAAAATCTTATTTACAGCCCACATCTATAACCCACGGCCTTGATGCCCCTCTAATGGAGCCTCAAAGGGCGGGAACCTGCGCATGCAGATCTCTTTTTGCCTTTTTAAAAAGCAAAATGCCATTAGAAGAATACCAAAGGCTTAAACTTGACCTTAGAATAGGGGCTCTTAGCGGTTTTATAAATAGCCCAATAGAATCGACTTCTTCTGATGTGCAATATCACCTTGTTAATAGAGCTACAGAAAAACTTAGTCGAAGAGTAAGTGACCTATTTAGGAAAAGGGTTATTGAAACTTCTACCCTAATAGCAGCTAAAGAACAAGTTGAAAGAGCTGACATGTGGCTCACTGCACATAGAATCAAAAAACCAGCTGTTTCTATGGAGCAAAATTCAACTCAGCCTATGAATATACTTGCATGTGACCTAGCGCCCCCTATAGTCGATTTGCTTGCAAGGCCAGAGGGAATACCTCCTATTGAGACCCCCCTTTCCCCTATTTTAAGTCGTATTGCTCTTTATCCTCTCAATAATCCAACTACCTTCACAGAAAATATTCAGAAGGTAAGCGCTATCCTAAAAGAGGCTTATGATAACAAGGAATACAGAGCTGTACATTTTGCGATTATAGAGCTAATCAAAAAAATTCCCTTGGATGAAAAATTTTGGAAAGAAATCAAAAAGACTCAGCCAGAAATAGAAAAGGCTATCGATGAAGTTGCTATACTTTCAGAGCTTTTTTTTAAAAGCTGCTATCGGATTAAAGATTCTAGCCCTATTTTCCGTGAAAAACAATATGCATTAACTAAACTCTTATTTACTCAGCAAGGCTTAGCTCGGCTTCTTTCAGATAAGATTTCTTTATGTTGTTCCTATGCCAAGTCCCCCTCTTATTACATGCTGGAATTAGATCCCATAATGGAAACAAGAATGGATGCTATTCAAAATGATTCTGATAACGCCACGTTCTTTTCCGAATACACATATGCCTGTCAGGCCCCCCCATCACGCCTTTGCTATAGCACATATAGTCCAATAAGGACACCTTTTATCGCGTTGATTAAAGAGAGATACCCAGAGATACTTGTAACGATTAAAAAGGAAAACCCAGGATTTGATACAAAAAAAGAAGAAGAGCAATACATGTTAATCTTTCTAAGTGACCATCTGCCTTCGTGGATACAGTCTCTTAAAAAGAGTTCCCTCTGCCTTGCCTTCCTAGAAAATGAACCGATTGTCCCCTTTGAAGATCAGCGCGTTTCTTTAGATTTCAAATATGAAAATAAAGGTCATGAGATTTTCATCTCTTTAGAAGGAATAACACCTCAGAATTTCACCCATCTGAAGGAAGGGTTAGAGCAAGCAACTCCTTGTTGGTCTGGAACCCAAGCACCTGTAAAAGAACCTATGATCAGGGATTTAATTCACTTACTATCTTATTTAAAAAGGGAAAATTCCAATACTTTAGAAAAAGCGTTATATAGCACAGGCAGTCGTTCCATGTCTATTTTCGATTTTAAACATAAATACGCTTCTCGCTTTAGTGAAAGTACCCTTAATGAACTTCTCCACATTTTTACAAGCAATAGCCACGGCCTGATCGAAACTCTTGCCTATTTTACCCGTTATCCTGACAAAATTAGAGATCTTGATTATCAGCAGGTCTTTCAAATAGCGTGCTTTAATCTTAAAGCCTCAAAGCAAATTGAAAGTTTTACAAACCAAATTTTTAGCTTTCTTACAAAACAGATGACCTCAGCTCATAATGAAGAAGATGTTAAGAGCCAAGTCTTCTTGCAACGTATGGGACGCTATTTTAGGCGGTATGAGTGCGCAGCTCCGGACAAAACGGATGATCTTCTCCATTTACTTACACTTGAAAAAACATCTCCCGAAGAAAAAAGCCTCATTTATGCAGAACTTGCTGCCGCTTTAGGGGAACGTTCAACACTTACCGATAAAGAAGCTACACTCCTACTCAAAGCTACGGCATGGATTGAACATGCCCCTATCCCAACTCATTGGAAAGACCCTAAAACGGCCTATGATATAGAAAATGCCTTATGTAAGCATGCAGAAGCTCTTAGTAAGCTCCTCCTTCCAGAAGGAATCCCAAACACTCCCCTTTTAAATGAGATCTATATTCTGATTAATGAAAAGCTGCCGCCAGCAGATCTTACATGGGAGTCGATCCATACAGAGGGTATGAGCCCGAGATTTAGTTCAAACTACAAAGATTTTTATGATCTTATGAGTAGGAGGCTTATCACTATTGGTCTAGAGGGCTATATTCCTCTTGACATTCGGGATCAATTGTATTTTAAAGAGCTCTTTCCTCATCAGGTTAAAGGGATAGCATTATCAAATGACGTTTACGAATTTACCCATGAGGGAAATAGAGTTATTGTTAGAAAAACTGAGCTTGGATTGAGCTTTGAGCTGTATACTAAAGAAGGGCAGTGGCTTCGACTTATTCCCAACGACCAACTTACAAGCGTTGGTAACCAAACGGTCACTTCGCCACTTGAAAGTCGATATCTTGCTGATAAATACCATGTCTGGCATTCAATTACAGATCCGACCAAAATTTTTCTCTTCGATAAAAAAACAAATACCAAAACTCATGAAATTGGCTACTATAGTGGTTATGTCGCAATGATCCTCCGCCTTTCAGATTACGCAGTTTTACATAAAGCATCGGGGCTATTAGCCCATTTTGAAGATCCTTCCTATATACAAGAGTGGTACAAAGGGGATAAACGGATTGAGGTAGAGCTACCTCGTTTTAACCTATCGTTTACACCGGATGATATGGGACGCCTTGAGTGCAAACAGCATCCAGGCTTCTTTTTAAGTGAAGATCCGAATTTACACGCAATTGGTGAGTGTAAGTATGCTCTTATTTTAAAAGATAAGGATGGTAAAATACGAGTTCTTCTTCCGAACCAACATTTAGAAAAGCCCCCCTCTCTAGAATCGCTTGAGCCAAAGTTTATAAGGAATCAAGCTCTTAAAAAGGGAGAGACTGCTGATTTCACCTATTTCACGTATAATTTGACTTCTAATGGACATCTCGAATGCTCTTCAAAAGAAGGCTATTTTACCCTCGCTCAAACTCTTGCTGTCCACCATGACTATAAAAAAGCAGCTTATTACTTAAGAAACTACGGGAAGAAATTAAGCGCCTATTCTCCCAACGAAATTCAGGCTCTAGAAGAAATCGTAAAAATAAGTAGTATCACGGGGGACAAATCAGGTGAGCAAGGAGCCATAGCCCTATATGCAACCTATTTACTAGCCACCAATAAAATACGATCCCCCGATGCAATCAAAGCTCTACCTGACCTATATACGCAGTATCTTCTTAGATTGAGCAATATCACCGCATTGAGACTCTCCACGGATGAGGAGCTGCACATACTCAAAAGCTTACTAACACAGCCCCTGAGTCCAGAATTTGCCACAAGGCTTTTCGAGCTAAATCCCACATCTCTCCCTCTCATAGGAACTATCCTCCCTACAAAGCCTTCTGAGATGTTTAAATCTATAGACTTAAGGCAAATAAGATACATATATCAAGATGAAAAAAAACCGCTCCCTCCCGATTTTTTACAGATGAGATATCCACTAATTACAAGACCCGCAGATTTCATTAAAAAACATCTTGTGGAGCTTGTTAAACTAGCGATCCAAGGGTCCTCTGAGGAAAAAAAATGGATTGAAACCGCTAGCCTCTTTCTTAAAACAAATACCAAAGATCGCGATAATGCAAATTTAGGCGGAGTATTCGAAATCATTCTAGAAAACCCCCAGCAATTTGACCTCCCCCCAGACCTAAGCTCGCCCTCTCAATCTATTGAGAATTGGTGGCATAAGACCTTAGATAAAGCCCAAAGTCTTGTACCCCCACAGGCTATATCATCTACCCCAACTTTAGCTGCCCCCTCTCCCCTCTTCTTAACACCGAGGACCGACCGCGATCCCATAGAGATTCCTGATTTTCCGTTTAGATTTACCCCAGAATCATCTCTGAATTTAATCGAAATAGAGCCTTTTTCTACATGGACTACAGAAAGCCTTCACCCTATTTCCGAAAATTCTGAGTTAAGAGATTTTCTTTCATCTCAAAGATCGGATGATCCTGTTGAATCAGCCGAATGGACCCGTTTACAGAAGGATGCCGAGGCTCTTGCCGCAAAGCCTGGTAAAACTCTCTATACCTTTAAAACAGAACTCCCCGCAATCACACCTGTTTTACAAAGAAAAAAAACTGAGATCGAGGAATCTCTTACTACTTTACAAACGGCTATGATTCAATTAGCAGAGACCCCACCTAGTGATCCTGCAAAAAAAGCCCTGTTCCTTATGCAAAAAAGGGGACAACAACTTCAAAAAATTACCCTTGATGATATTTTTATTAGTCTTGCTCTGAAAGACCCCAAAAAGCTCCTCGAGCAAAACCCCCATTTAAGCCAAGAGAACCTTAATAGTTTATACACCCAAGCATCACAGTACCTACAACTAGCAAGCAAAGGCATCCAAGTAGAAAGGTGCCTATCCCTTTGCGATAAAATAAGCAAAGCACCGACAGAAGAACTGAAACAAGAGCTAGGTCACCAACTAAGCGCAAAGCGCTGCTATGACATACAAAAGCATACTGAGTACCTCGTCTTTGAGTACTATGCTGGCATCATGATGCGGGAAGATCAAGTAGGTAAACTAAATGACTTTTTAGAAGGGGCGGCCTCCAATCCTATTATGGAGATGATCATGGGATCTGGCAAATCGAAAGTGCTCCTACCACTGCTAGGCCTACTAAGAGCAGATGGCAAAGCCCTATCGATGGTTGTGGTTCCCGCTCCCCTGTTTGAAAGCGTCTCAAGCGATACCCAAGAGATCCTGCAAAAAGCATTCTCTAAATCTCTAACAACCCTACATTTTGACCGGAATTCCACCTTTACAAAACGCTCACTCGAGGAAATTAACACCTTCCTAAGAACAGTCATCAACAAAAAACAGTGCCTTATTATGACCTCTAAGAGCATCCAGTCTCTTATGTTAAAATTCATCGAATACGCAAATACCATGAAAGAAAAAGGCTCATCTGAAAGCGAAGAGCTCAAAGTGATGATCGATATTATTTCCCTGCTGCAAGCAGCCGGCAATCCCCTTATCGATGAAGCCGATACTGTGTTAAATGTCCTTCACGAAGTAAGCTTTAGCCTAGGAGAAAAAGTCCCTCCCAAAGCAGAAGAGATTGAGCTTATTGGAACACTCTACGAGCTTCTTTATTCTGAACCAATGTTAAAAAATATTGCACGCCTTGAAAGCGATCCTCATCCTCTTGAAATAAATCCTATCACTGCAGAACCTATTCCTCCCCTCTCCGAAGGACTTTATCATGAAAAGTTAAAAAGACCTTTAGCTAGAGCTCTTATTGTGGAATTAGTTCTCCAAAAGAAATTAGCTCATGGTGATGAAGTAGAAGCTTTAGCCTACTTATGTCGCGATGAAACAAAAGCCTTTGAATCTGAAGGGTTCTTTAAAAGACAATGCCCCCAGGTTCAAAATCTATTAGCCCTTGCCGCCGAAGAACTCTGCTCTCTTCTTCCTCATACTTTATTAAAAACAACTGATGAGCGGTATGGTTTAGATCAAGGAGTTATTGCGATTCCATATTCTGCAGCTAACACACCAAGTCATGGGTCTGTATTTTCGAATCCTTACATCACGATGAACTACACTTTCCAGATCCATGCTAAAAATGGAATTCAGGAAGATACCTTGATTCAAGTACTCCAGCAGCTAAAAATCCAAGCAGATATTCAAATGAGAGATGACGGAATTTCGCTAGAAGAAACTGCAGCATATCAAGCCTTTTCCCATTTAAAAGGGGATCTTCAGATTCCCTTTAACCAAAATCTCCATCCTAGAGATCTTAGATCAATCCAAGTTCGAATCAATGCTGATGCAACCATCCGGCAGGAGCTTATTAAAAAACATTTCCTCCCTCAGATGGAACTTTTTGAAAATAAGCTTGCCTGCAACCCTATCAACCTCATTGCTCTTTTTAGTAAGGTAGCCGGCTTTACCGGAACCCTATGGAATGCCGGAAGCATGCACAGTAAGCTTGCAGCACGACCAGAACCCGGAACGGATGCTAAAACTCTCGCCCTGCTTATGGAAAAATGTCAAGGCCCCGCCGTAATTATCCCGAAAGTGGCAGGGGAATCGATGTTTGAGGATTTGCCCCTTCATGACGCTCTGATTGATGCAGGTGGGTATTTTAAAGAAGGGGGCAATGTTGAAATTGCTAGAAAAATGTCCCTCAAATATAACAAGCCTGTTGTCTTCTATAATTCAAAAGGGGAACAAACCGTTACCTATCAGGGGAGCGAAAGTCCTTTAAGCGGATCTACTTTTAAAGAAGAGCAGCGTTTAACCTTCTATGACCAAAGCCATACTACGGGGGCTGATGTCAAACAAAAGGGAGCTGCTGTTGGGCTTGTAACGATCGGGCGAGGGATGCTCTTGCGCGATCTTTTACAAAGCGTTTGGAGACTTAGAGGTCTTGAAAAAGGGCAAACAGTCCAATTTGTCATCGATGAAGAAGTCGCTTCCATTATCAAAGCGCAGCTGGGGATTGACGCTGAGGAAATCGGCTTCAAAGAAATTCTACAATTTGTGATCCAAAACCAAGCAAAGCAGCAAGGGGATGACAACTTTAAAGCGTTTAATCAAGAGCTGGAAAATCTTTCCCAAAACCTACTACTTGAGGTAATGACAAGTTCAGATTACTCTGCAGAGCAAAAGGAGCAGGCATTTACCTATTTATCTGCCACATGGATCAAACGCGCAGATCAAACTCCAACTGAGCTATATGCAAAGCGTGCATTTAAAAGACCTTCTAGAGAAGTCATTCAAGAAGCCGCAAAAAAATGCTCAGCTCAGTTAGATGCAATCAGTAAACATCTCCCCTTCCTTACAATAAAAGCAACAGCCCTTAAGGACGAAATTCAAGCCCTTCAAGATCTTGCTGAAACAAGGGTCCACTCTCAGGTGATTTCTACTCAAACTGAGACAGAAGGAACCGCTGAAGTAGAGCAAGCAGCTCAAGTAGAAACTCAGGTAAGTACCGAAATTGAAGCCGAAGGGGACAATCAATTAGAAGAAATAATCCTAGGATTTGTAGACAAACCCAATTGGAAGCGCGTTGCAACTCTTCCAGCAATTCCCTCAGGTTCTCGTAAGAAAGGAATAACAGAGATGGATGAAGCCAGAGTGGAAGAGGGATTTAATTTTATCCCTCTTTTTCCCTTAGCAGATCAAATGAAAATGGAGCCAGATCTTGAAATCTACCAAGCCTTATTTAAAGGAATTGATATCTCGATCAACGTTCTAGAATGGAAGCAAGGAGAACCTGAAAAAATGTGCCTTTTAGGAGCACATAGAACCCCCTTTAATCATCTAATTATTGAGAGAGACAATGTCACCCTTTTTTCTCAACTTGAAGAAATAACAAACAATCCTAACTACTACAATCTTACCCTTGGTTTTAAAGATCCAGCTAGACAGTTATCCCCTGCTGCCTTTGAAAAGATCGTTAAACTGAAATTCCTCAATGGAGAAAGTAGTTTTACCAAAAAAGAGATTGCCGTTTTAGAAAGCTGGCTTACAAAGTCAGGTGTGGATAAAATGGAAACCCTATACCTTAAGCATATTTTAAAATACCAACATGATAAAAAGATTGCGTTTGAAGGGAGTAATTTAGAGCGGCTTTTTAAAAAGCTAAAAGCGTAATGTCACGGATAAAAAAAAGGGCTTAAGAAGTTTTAACACCTCTTAAGCCCTTTAGATTCAAAATGGTCTATATCACTTAGTCAAAAGCAAATACAAGCTCATCTTCACTTTCACGATCGACAGACTTTGCAATACGGTCATTGAATTGCACAAATCCTGTACCACCAGGGATCATATGACCCATGATTAGGTTCGATTTGAAGTCGAGAAGATAATCTGTCTTACCTTCACATGCTGCATCAGTAAGAACACGTGTTGTTTCTTGGAACGATGCCGCTGAAACAAACGATTCTGTACCAAGAGATGCTTTCGTGATACCAAGAAGCACTGGCGCTGCTTGAGCAGGTCTTCCACCCTCGTCGAGGGCTTTCCTGTTCATGTTATGGAAGCGCTTCTTATCGATATCTTCTCCGTAGAGCAGTGTTGTATCACCTGGCTCTGTGACACGCACTTTTTGGAGCATCTGACGCACTATGATCTCGATATGCTTGTCGTTAATATCAACCCCTTGGAGTCGATACACTTCTTGCACCTGGTTCACTAGATACTTCTGAAGCTCTCTGACTCCACAGATATCAAGAATCTCTTGAGGAACAACGAGTCCATCTGTTAACTGCTGACCTTTTATCACGTTATCACCACGTTGGATGATAAGGTGTTTTGTCAGAGGTATAAGATGCTCTTCTTCCATACCAGAGTCTTCATCACGAACAACAACGATACGCTTATTCTTCTGAACACCACGGAAGTCAACAACACCGTCGATCTTAGCGATCTCTGCGGCATCTTTCGGGCGCCTTGCTTCAAATAGCTCAGCTACTCGAGGAAGACCACCGGTGATATCCTTGGTTTTAATTGCTCCTCTTGGAAGACGAGCAAGTAGCATACCAGCTGTTACATGATCCCCTTCTCCTACAGAGATAAAGGCTCCTGACGGAATAGCATAGGTACCAATAAGTTCTTTGCATTCTTTATCTGCATAAATAACGATCTGAGGGTGGAGCTCTCCACGGTGCTGCTTAACAAACAGCTCAGCCTGGCCAGTCTGTTTATTAACATCGCGCTGTGTAGAGATACCTTCAACAAGGTCTTCATATTTTACGTAACCGGGTCTTTCGCAGATAATTGGAATGTTGTGTTGCTCCCAATGACCAATCTTGGTTTTCTTATTAACAGAGGCTCCGTCTTTAAGTAGGATACGTGTACCCAACTCAATATTGAACGACTGTAGAGGTTCAAGGGATTTTGAAGAAAGAAGCTTCTTGTACTCATCAAGACTGCGTCCTTCATCTCTTACGAGGTGAAGTGAGCCGTTCTTGTTAAGGGCAAGCCAAATACCTTCCTCATTCTGTACAGTACGAAGATCTTGGTATACCAAGATACCGTCGTGCTCAGCAACAATCTCAGGACTGACGCTTGCGGAAGCAATACCACCCAGGTGGAAGGTACGCATCGTAAGCTGAGTTCCTGGTTCACCAATCGATTGAGCAGCGATAATACCGACCGCTTCACCGAGGCCAACCATCCCACCGTTTGCAAGATTGATACCGTAGCACTTCGCACAGATACCGCGCTTAGATTCACAAGTAAGAGGAGACCTAAGTCTAATAACCTCGATACCGCAATCGTCAATGGCTTCCGCTTGCTGCACTGTTAATACATCACCTAGACGAGCAAGAACTTTCTTGCTGTCGCCCGGCTGAACAATAACTTCACAAACAGCTCTGCCAAACAGACGGTCTTTAAGAGGAAGTAATTCCTCTTGACCTTGTTTAATTGCTGAAATTTCGATACCATTTAGCGTACCACAGTCAGGCTCTGTAACGATAAGGTCTTGAGCTACGTCCACAAGACGCCTTGTGAGGTATCCTGAGTCAGCAGTTTTCAAGGCAGTATCGGCAAGACCCTTACGAGCTCCGTGTGAGGAAATAAAGTATTCAAGAACACTTAATCCTTCGCGGAAGTTCGCAGTAATTGGGGACTCAATAATCTCACCCGATGGTTTAGCCATCAGACCACGAAGTGCTCCAAGCTGTTTTACCTGAGTTTTGTTACCACGAGCTCCCGAGTCCATCATTAGATAGAGAGGGTTAGACTCATGATCTTTTACTTCAGCAATAAGCTTAAAGAGTTCTTCAGAAAGAACATCGGATACTTCCGTCCAAATACTGATGATTTTAGAATGTCTCTCACCGTCTGTGATGATACCATTCTCATACTGCTTCTTAACCACTTCAATACGGACTATAGCATCATCAATAACTTTTGATTTATTGCTTGGTACGCGAACGTCGCATACACCCATAGAGAGAGCCGCTTTTGTAGCTTCAGCAAATCCAAGATTTTTACAGTTATCAAGGAACCGAACAGTCGCTTCAAGTCCTACTTTTTTATACGTTTGAAGAACAAGTTCACTCATCTTCTTCTTACGTAAAGAGTAGTTTTGGAAACCGAGTTCTTTAGGAACGATAGTATTAAAAAGAACCCTTCCAGGTGTCGTTTCGATAATACCTTCTTCTAGTTTCAACTTGATTCTTTCATGAATTCTGATACCACGACCAAGGAAGTCTTTTCTTCCATTGGTAGCTCCTTCTGCATGCCAGTTCCAGCTTCCTGCTGCATTCAATGCGAGTAGAACCTCGTCCTTATCGCGGAATGTTTTTATTTTCAGTCCGTATTCTTCTGGATTGTACATAGGGTCTAACATCAAATAGTAGAGCCCTAAGATCATATCCTGAGAAGGAACAGCTGCAGGTTTTCCGGAAGATGGAAGGAATATATTATCCGGTGCCATCATCAGAAGTTTGGCTTCAATCTGTGCTTCTATAGAAAGTGGTATGTGTACGGCCATTTGGTCACCGTCAAAGTCCGCGTTAAACGCAGTTGTGACGAGAGGATGGATACGTATCGCTTTTCCTTCTATTAGCACAGGCTCAAACGCCTGGATACCCAAACGGTGGAGAGTAGGAGCACGGTTAAGGAGCACAGGGTGCCCTTTGATGATCTCTTCAAGTACATCCCATACTTCTGAAGCTTGTTTTTGGATAAGCTTCTTTGCAGAACGGATAGTATATACGTGTCCTAAATCCTTAAGTCTCTTAACAATAAACGGCTCAAATAGCTCAAGAGCCATTTGTTTTGGAAGACCACACTGGTTAAACTTAAGATCTGGTCCAACGATAATAACCGAACGTCCAGAGTAATCCACACGTTTACCAAGAAGGTTTTGACGGAAACGACCTTGTTTACCTTTAAGCATCTCAGAAAGAGCTTTAAGAGGACGGTTTCCAGCTCCCATAACAGGATGTCCATGACGGCCATTATCAAAAAGGGCATCAACAGCTTCCTGGAGCATTCTCTTCTCGTTTCGCACGATCACATCAGGTGTCTTAAGCTTAAGAATCGATTTAAGACGATTGTTACGATTGATAACACGTCTATATAGATCATTTAAGTCCGATGTAGCAAATCTTCCACCATCTAAAGGAACTAAAGGACGAAGATCCGGCGGTATAACAGGAATAGCTCCCATAACCATCCAGTCTGGTCTGTTAGGAGAAGAAGTAAATCCTTCTACTATTTTTAGACGCTTTGCAAGCTTCATTCTAGCTTGCATAGACTTCGTTTTCTTCAGCTTGTCTTTTAAGTCGGAAACCATGAATTCGAGGTCTTCTTTTTCAAGAAGATCACGAACAGCATCTCCACCCATTCTAGCAACAAATGAATCAGAACCCCATTTTTCTTGGGCTTCACGATATTCAGTGTCGTTAAGTAGCTGTTTCCTTTCAAGTGTTGTACGACCAGGATCTGTTACGACGTAATCTTCGTAATAAATCACACGCTCTAGATCATTTGTAGACATGCCAAGGATATTACCAATCCTAGAAGGCATCGTCTTGAAAAACCAGATGTGAACAACTGGAACCGCAAGCTCAATGTGAGCCATTCTTTCACGACGAACTTTAGAAAGTGTTACCTCAACACCACAACGATCGCAAACGATACCTTTGTGTTTGATTTTCTTATACTTTCCACACGCACACTCCCAATCCCTAGTCGGACCGAAGATCTTTTCACAGAAAAGACCCCCCTTCTCGGGCTTGAAAGTACGATAGTTAATCGTTTCTGGCTTTTTGATTTCACCACGTGACCAGTCATTACGAATGACATCTTCTGATGCAATCTTAATGGTCAACTTATCGAAATGGGAACCACGGAATTCTTCTTCTGTCATGAATGTCTCCCCGATTAAACTTCTTGAGCGCTTTCAGCGCGTACATCTAAGCACAGACCTTGCATCTCTTTAACGAGAACGTTGAAAGACTCCGGCGTGCCAGCATTCAGTATGTTTTCACCTTTTACGATTGACTCGTAAATGCGTGTTCTTCCCGCAACGTCATCAGACTTGACAGTAAGCATTTCTTGAAGAAGGTGGGCTGCGCCATAGGCTTCTAGAGCCCACACTTCCATCTCCCCAAATCTCTGACCACCCATCTGGGCTTTACCGCCGAGAGGCTGTTGAGTAACAAGTGAATAAGGTCCAATCGAACGTGCGTGGATCTTATCTGCTACAAGGTGAGAAAGCTTCAGCATGTAGATATATCCAACAACAACACGACTGTCAAAACGCTCGCCAGTACGTCCGTCATATAGGTACATCTTACCATCTTCAGGGAGACCTAAGTCTTTCATCATAGCCCAAATACGAGACTCTGGAAATCCTTCAAAGACAGGGCTCTTTACATAAATGCCTACTTTCTTCGCAGCAAAACCGAGGTGAGTCTCAAGCAGCTGTCCCATGTTCATACGAGACGGAACGCCGAGAGGGTTTAGGATGATTTCAATGGTCTGTCCGTCTTTGAGATAAGGCATATCTGCTTCAGGAACAATTTTTGATACAACGCCCTTGTTACCGTGGCGTCCTGCCATCTTATCTCCGACTTGAAGCTTACGTTTACAAGCTACATATACTTTCACTTGGCGGATTACACCAGGATCAAGCTCTGAATCCCCTTTACGCATGAATTCAATTTCAGTCTTGTGATGTGTTTGAAGAGTCTGCAACGCGACATCGAACTCTCTTAAAAGATCTTTAAGAGTGCTGTAGATATCGTGGTCAGACATAATTAGGTCTTCAAGCTTCTCATTTTCAAGGTTTTCAATCATATCTTGCGAAATGACTTCTCCCTCTCTAATGATAACATCACCAGTTTTTCTATGCATAATCGGACCTGGAGCTTGCTCATTCATTAGAAGAGCTCCTAGTTTCTCATGGAACTCCATGATAAGCTCGGATTCCTTAGTCTTATAGTCAGAATGAATGTCCTTTATCCGTGTAGCTTCTTCAACAAGTTCATCATCCGTTTTTGATAGACGATCTCTCCTGCTAAATACCTTAACGTCCATTACGATACCTTCGGTACCTGGAGGGACTGTCAAGGAAGCATCCTTTACATCTGCTGCCTTTTCACCAAAGATAGCTCTAAGAAGTCTTTCTTCAGGAGCAAGCTCAGTTTCAGACTTAGGAGTAATCTTACCTACAAGGATATCACCAGGTTTAACTTCAGCACCGATACGGATAATACCGTCATCGCCAAGATTTGCTAGAGCCTCTTCCGAAACATTCGGAATATCTTTAGTAATCTCTTCTTTACCAAGTTTAGTATCACGAGCAGTAAGTTCAAACTCTTCGAGGTAGATAGAAGTATAATAATCTTCCCTTAAAAGTTTTTCAGAGATGATGATAGCATCCTCATAGTTGTAACCACACCATGGCATAAAGGCCACAAGGGCATTTTTACCAAGGGCGATCTCCCCTTTATCGGTTGCTGGTCCATCAGCTATAATATCTCCAGCAACAATTATATCGCCAACCTCACAGAGAGGAGTCTGGTTGATACATGTACCACCATTAGAACGCATAAACTTCTTGAGAACATACGTTTTTTTAATGGAGAGATTTGCTTTTGAGGCTATAACTATTTTATATCCATCAACATACTCAATTACGCCATCTTCTTCCGCAACAACCACAGCACCTGAGTCTCTTGCAGATCTAAGCTCTAGACCTGTTCCAACATAAGGAGCATCTGTTCTAAGAAGAGGTACAGCTTGTCTTTGCATGTTCGATCCCATAAGGGCTCGGTTAGCATCATCGTGTTCAAGGAACGGAATAAGTCCTGTAACGATAGAAACTAGCTGCTTTGAAGAAACGTCCATGTGAGTGACTTTTTCTTGCTCGATCTTCATCGATTCACCACGGAAACGTGCCCAGCAAAGAGGCTCTTCAAACATGTTATGTTCGTTGAGTAGAGCTGAGGCCTGAGCTATAACACAGGTCTCTTCTTGGTCAGCTGTCATGTACTCGATTTCATCGGTAACAACACCATCACGAACAATACGATAAGGTGTTTCGATAAAGCCGAATTCGTTAATTTTAGCAAAACAAGAGAGGGAAGTGATCAAACCAATGTTTGGTCCTTCAGGTGTCTCAATAGGACATATCCTTCCATAGTGACTTGGATGAACGTCACGTACTTCAAATCCGGCTCTTTCTCTATTTAAGCCACCTGGCCCAAGAGAGGAAAGACGTCTTTTGTGAGTAAGTTCAGCGATAGGATTTGTTTGATCCATAAATTGAGAGAGCTGAGATCTTCCGAAAAAGTCCTTTAGAACACCAGCGAGACCCTTTGCAGACACAATCTTACCAGGTGTAAGCGTATCAGATGAGAAGTCGAAAATGTTCATTCTCTCTTTAATAATTTTTTCCATCCGTGCAAGACCAATTCTGCACTGATTTTGGATAAGCTCACCAACAGAACGAACACGTCTATTTCCAAGGTGATCTATATCATCTACATAAGCTGATTCTTCTCCCTTCTTAAGACGTATCAGATACTTAATAGCACCAATGACATCCTCTTTTTGGAGAGTTACGTTCTGTAGCTCTTCATCAGAAATGGTTTTACCAAGCTTCGAATTCAACTTATAACGACCTACTTTTCCTAGATTATAACGCTTAGGATCAAAGAATAAGCGCATAATAGCTGAACGAGCGTTGGATAGTGTTGCAGGTTCACCTGGGCGAATTTTACGGTAGAAATCTTTAAGAGCAGATTCATAAGAATCTGTTGGATCTTTTGCAAGCATTTTAATAATCGGGCTTGTCTCATCAGCATCTTCTGCTATTCTAACAGCCTGAACACCAGCATCAAGCATACGCTTAAGCATTGCTGTGGTTAGCTTTTCTGAAGCTTTACCAAAAACCACACCGCTTCCTTCTTCAACAACATCTTCAGCAAGAATTTTTCCGACAAGCTTTGTAAAGTCTTTATCAGATTTAATTTTTACTTTCATTGTGCTAAAAAATTCTTCGATGATATCTGCATCACTTGAGTATCCAAGTGTACGAATAAAGGATGTAGCAAGAATCTTACGGCGGCGTTTCTTTCTGTCGATATAGATGTAAATAAGATCATTTGTATCAAACGCACCTTCAAGCCAGCTTCCTCTATAAGGAATAATACGGAAGGAATAAATCATCATCCCTTTGGAATGACGTTCTTCTTCAAACGCGATACCAGGAGATCTATGAAGTTGAGAAACAATAACCCTTTCAGCTCCGTTGATGACAAAAGTACCTTTATCCGTCATTACAGGGAGAGTACCCATGTAAACTTCTTCTTCTTTGATACCGGTTTCATCAGTTAGTCTAAATTTAACTTTGAGGATGACGTTAAAGGTAATTCCTCTGCGGATACATTCTTCAGGACTATATTTGGGAACTCCCAAGCTATAGGATATAAACTCAATAATGGTTTTTTCGTCATATGACTTAATCGGAAAAATTTCAGTGAAAACTTCCTGCAGACCCACACTTTCTCTTTCATGGGGAAGCTTTTCAGCTTGCAAGAATTGAAGATAGGACTTGATCTGAATTTCAATGAGGTTCGGAAGATCTATAATTTCTTCTTTTTCACGAAAACTCACCCGATGAGGCGACTTTTTAAGCATCGAAATAGCTCCTAAACTACTGATTAAAGATAATTCAAATGAGACTTAAGCTTTTTCTTATACCAACACGTAAGTTACTAAGGTCGTGTTAATATGAAAAAAAATAGCCCATTTACAAACGCTCCAGAGGGAAAATCTACTCAAAACAAAGAGCAGAAGTCAGCCAATGACTACTTCTGCTCTGGAAACACAAAGTAAAAAGAATCTCTTAGAGACCTTTTAGTGTAACTTTACCACCGGCTGCAGCGACTTTCTTAGCGATATCATCTGCTTCAGCTTTAGGACATGTTTCTTTCAATACTTTCGGAGCACCGTCAACGAGATCTTTCGCTTCTTTTAAGCCAAGACCAGTAATTTCACGAACGATTTTGATAACTCCAATTTTCTTTTCAGCTGATGAAGCTTCAAGAGTTACTGAAAACTCTGTTGACTCAGCAGCAGCGGCAGCAGCAGGTGCAGCAGCCATCATCATAGGTGCAGCAGCAGCAGCAGCTTTAACGCCCCACTTATCTTCCAGAGCTGTTTTAAGCTTGGACATATCGAGAACGCTGAGTTTGCTTAATGTTTCTACTAATTGCTCAATTGTATGTTCTTGAGTACTCACGATAAACCTCTTTAATTACATCTGTTAAAAATTTTTGGGGTTGTTAAGCTTCAGTGCTTTCTACAGTTTCGCTGCTTTCAGCAGATTCACTGAGTTTTGCTTTATTTTCTAAACAATGTAAAACACTGCAGAGAATAGCTTCTACAACGGCTAATGTTTGGCTCATTGGTGCTTCGAAAGTTCCAAGGAGTTGTGCTCTCATTTCATCTTTGGCTGGGAGCTGTGAAATCAACTCTACGTCTTTTGACGAACAGAGTTTACCTTCGAAACTACCACCTAAAACTTCCATCATCCCGTCGTTCTCTTTGCGGAACTGGTAGACAACTTTAGTTGTTTGTACAGGATCTTGCTCCGCAAAAATCACTCCAATATGACCTTGGAGATCAGTACGATCAATAGTTAACCCTGATTGCTCTGCAGCCTTGACGAAAATGCGCTTTTTGACAACTTCAAAGCTTCCGCCACTCTTTGCTACATTAAATCTAAAATCCGCAGCTTTATTTGGATTTAATTTTTTATAGCAAGTATAGACGAATGCTTGAGAAGAGTTTAATTTCTCTTTGATTTCATTAAGTAACAATGCCTTTTCTGGTCTCATCGGTTATACTCCCTGAATCTCAGGTACAGAATGAAGATCGATCTTCAGTCCAGGACCCATAGTAGATGATATAGATATCGACTTAATAAATTGTCCTTTTGCTGTAGTAGGACGAGACCTTGCTACTGCAATAAGGAAAGTAGAGATATTCTGCATCAACATTTCTTTTTGGAAAGAAAGTTTACCGACCATATTGTTGACGACACTACTCTTGTCAGTTTTAAATTCAATTTTACCAGCTTTCACTTCTGCGATAGCTTTAGCGACATCTGTAGTTACTGTACCTGCTTTAGGAGTAGGCATGAGCCCACGAGGTCCTAAAACCTTACCCAGTTTTCCGACCTCACGCATCATATCAGGAGTTGATATAACACCTGTGAAATCTAGCCATCCGCCTTTTACTCTCTCTAGAAGTTCTTCATTTCCGGCAAAATCAGCGCCAGCATCTAGTGCTTCTTTGATTTTCTCTCCTCGTGCGAACACAATGAGAACCATTTTCTTCCCTGTACCGTTCGGTAATGATACAGTTCCGCGCACCTGCTGATCTGACTTTGACGAATCTACGCCCGTTTTCAGCGCAACTTCCACCGATTGATCAAATTTGACCGGTGGACACTTTTTTAATACTTCGATAGCTTCTGCAATCGTATAAGCCTTATCAGCTGTTACATGCTTGGCTATCTCCCGAAATCTTTTGCTTTGATGCGTCATTTATTAACCTTCAATTATATCCACTCCCATCGAGCGGGCAGTTCCCATGACAAGCTGCATTGCAGCCTCTTCAGTGCTTACGCGCATATCGCATGATTTAGATTTTGCAATCTTTCTCACTTGAGCGTTTGTAAGTTTACCGACTTTGTCTCTGTTGGGCACTTTGGATCCCGACTCTAATCCAAGCTCTTTAAGAATCAAGCGTGAAGTAGGAGGTTGCTTTGTAACAAACGTAAAAGTTTTATCTGCAAATACGGAAATCACAACAGGTAATAAATCCCCTGCTTTGTCTTGCGTTTTCGCATTAAACTCTTTACAGAAAGCCATAATGTTTACACCGGCTCCACCTAAGGCAGGACCAATAGGAGGTGCTGGGTTGGCTTTCCCTGCAGGTATCTGCAGTTTGATGATTTTAACGAGTTTCTTTGCCATTTTTATTCCTTAAAATACAATCAAAAAATCTTTATAAAACTTATAATTCAACAGGAGCATGTTCTACCTGCCAGAACTCTAAGTCATCAACACGCGTTTCTCTTCCAAAAATCGAAACCATTACACTGAGTCTTCCTTTATCATGGAATACATCATTAACAGTACCAATAAAGTTCACGAATACGCCATCGATAATTTTAACCTTATCGCCAACACCAATATTGTGTTTTTGAACGATACTTTGTTTCTTTTCTTCGAGATCATTTAATATCGCATCGACCTCGCTCTGAAGTAGAGGAAGAGGCTTTTCCCCACCCAAGAACTCCAGGACACCATTAGTGTTTTTAACGTACATCCAAGAATCATCAGTCAGAGTTAACTTGACCAGGATATATCCAGGCCACATTTTCTTTTCGCTGATCTTCTGCTGCCCTTTTTTCACTTCGGCCACATTTTCTGTGGGCACTAGCACTTCCTCAACAAGCTCGGTCATCCCCTTAGAGTCACGATTCTCTTCTAAGGCTTTTTTGACCTTTTTCTCTTGTCCGGAGATGCACTGAATCACATACCATTTATGCATAAGTCCCCTTCTTGATTAGCCAAAAATAAAATGTACAGTAGTTTTAATCATCTCTAAGAGACCTTTAACACCAAGATCTACGAGATAAATAGCAAACCCAAAAAGGAACATCGAAAGAACTACCATTTTGGTAGACAATTTCAATTCAGCTTTAGAGGTCCAACTTACCTTTCTTAACTCTTCCTTCATCTCATGGATAAAGGCAAATAGCGATTTTCTTTTCGCATTAGACGAAAGGTTAGATGCTTCACCGTTTAAGGGGCTTTCACTTAATTTTACGTCCATAATGCTCATAATGAATCAAACTTTGCTTAAAGTTACGTTTATTAATCGAGTGCGGAGGGATTCGAACCCCCGACCGGCGACTTTGGAGATCGCTGCTCTACCAGCTGAGCTACACACCCAGAGCAATTAGCTCTTTATAAATATAGTCAGGTTCTTAAATTTTAAGAACCTGACTAACATAACACTTTACTAACAAGTATTATTTAATGATCTCAGATACAGTACCTGCACCAATTGTTCGTCCACCCTCACGGATAGCGAATCTCATTCCTTGCTCCATTGCGATTGGGCTAATGAGCTCTGCTGTGAACTCAATATTATCGCCTGGCATAACCATTTCTGTTCCTTCTGGAAGAGTTACAGAACCTGTTACGTCAGTTGTACGGAAGTAGAACTGGGGTCTATATCCTGTAAAGAACGGCTTATGACGACCACCTTCTTCTTTCGTAAGAACATAAACTGTTCCTTTGAACTTAGAATGCGGCTTACATGTGTTAGGAGCTGCAAGAACCATACCACGTTCGATGTCGTTCTTTTCAATACCACGAAGCAGGATACCAACGTTTTCACCAGCACGAGCTTCATCAAGAATTTTATTAAACATCTCTAAGCCCGTAGCAACACTTTCACGTGTATCGCGGATTCCGACGAGCTGAAGCTTGTCGTTCACTCTCACAATACCTCTTTCTACACGACCAGTAGCTACTGTACCACGTCCAGAGATAGAGAAAACGTCTTCGATTGGCATAAGGAAAGGCTTATCAACTTCACGAGCAGGCGTTGGAATCTTTTCATCCACTGTTGCCATAAGCTTTTTGATGCTTTCCACGTATTCTGGAACGCCATCAAGCGCTTTAACAGCAGAACCACGAATGATTGGCACGTCTTCATAACCCTTCGCTGATAGAAGCTCCTGAAGCTCCATTTCAACTAGGTCTACAAGTTCTTCATCGCCTTGTCCGATCAAATCCATCTTGTTCAAGAAAACAACAATCGCAGGAACACCAACTTGGTGAGCCAAAAGAATGTGTTCTTTTGTTTGAGGCATAGCACCATCTGTTGCAGCAACCACGAGAATCGCTCCATCCATTTGCGCTGCACCTGTAATCATATTCTTTACATAGTCGGCGTGACCTGGGCAGTCAACGTGCGCATAGTGACGAGAAGCTGTCTCATACTCAACGTGAGTAGAGTTGATAGTAATACCACGAGCTTTCTCTTCTGGGGTATTGTCGATGGAAGCATAATCTCTAAATTTTGCTCCGCCTGCTTCAGCCAATACTTTAGTGATCGCCGCTGTAAGCGAGGTTTTGCCATGGTCAACGTGGCCGATAGTGCCTATGTTAACGTGGGGCTTATTCCTTTGAAATTGTTCTTTTGCCATTATTTCATCCTCCGGTTGGCTCCAGTATAATGAGTTTGTTTGAATATATCTTTGTTGACTTAGATCTTTTGCCCAGAATAGGAATCGAACCTACGACCGCTGGCTTACCATGCAAGTGCTCTACCACTGAGCTATCTGGGCGTCTCAAAGCAACGCAAACACCTAGTTTTAAGTCGAAAGCATATAAGTTTATTCTGCAGAGCAAATTAAATCAATATCATTCGCTTTGCACACACTTTTTTTGAGTATTCAACCTGCCGGAGGGCTTACCTCTGGCGGTATATGATCCTTGCTTTGGAAAGGTCATAGGGAGACATTTCCACAGTCACCACGTCCCCTACAAGGACGCGAATGTTTCTCATACGCATTTTTCCGCAGAGGTGAGCTATTACGTGCATCCCATTTTGTAGGATCACACGAAAGTTCATATTGGGAAGCAGCTCTTCGATGGTACCATCGACTTTGATTGTATCTTCTTTTGGAAAGTCTGAACTTCTCTATCAAATGTAGTTTTCTGAATATTAAAATCAGCTTCAAGTTGTTTTTTTTCTTTTTCAAGATTTTTACGTAATTCAACAGTGAGTTCATAATTAGTGATTACTGTATCAAAATTTATGAAAACAATTGATGAAGATTTTAAGTCTGACGAAATATTTGATTTATTACAACATGATTGCGGTTGTTTGCATTTTAAAAATGACAAACCTAAAAAAACAAAAACTGCAATGATTAAAATGATATTTAAAAATAATAATAAAACAAATTTTGTTTTAAATGGATTATTCTCCTCTTGATTTAAAGGATCATTATTCAGATTTTCAATAGTCATAATTAATGTGGTTTAATTTTAATTGCCGACTTCAGACATAAATTTAATTCTGAGTAAACGAATTTCTTCTTCAGTAAATTCATCTTCTCCCAGTTCTTCTAGTGCATCAGCGACTGAATCAGATTGAGCTTCTCTGAAATAATCAACTATTTCTTCTTGATGATGAATGTCAATATATTGATTAATATAATATGAAAGATCAAGTTTTGT
>Ga0118677_10005045_pt1 | contig 23480 bp, 10 predicted proteins | sample AliMusrvi5mmetaG_FD_86154 | JGI IMG/M metagenome (GOLD analysis project Ga0118677, IMG submission 86154)
ATTCAACACCGCGTTAGCCGCACTGGCTGGCGCTTATGCCTTGGCTGGAGCGGCCCGGGCTGATGAAATCGTCGTGAACGGCGGCTTCGAAACCCCCAACCCAAGGAGCGCCCAGGTTTGGGATGATTCGCTAAGCAGCGCGTGGGCCGACGACCCGAGGCCCACTTCTTGGGTTGAGTTGAGTGGCACTGAGGCACCATTGAATCAGGTTGGCGGCACGCCCTACGCGGAATGGGGCGTTTTGACCGCCAAGCTCCCGCCGACGGCTGGTTGGCTCCCTGCCACCCCGAATGGCGGATCGTGGGCATTTTACCTGCAGGCCTATGGCGGAGGCTACAATGGGACCAAGCAGGATTTGGGCACCCTCACTGCGGGGACCAAGTACACGGTTAGCGCGGACTTCGCGAGAAATTCCGGTGGCAGTTTGATGAACTACGATTTTTTCCTCTTGGATGGTACTTCAAACACGGCTCTCGCAGGTATCGACGAGTTGAGCGGCGGGGTTCCAGCCGTTGGCACGTGGGCCAACAAGAGCTTCATCTACACGGCCACTAGCGGTGTGGCTGGCCACGAATTGTGGATCGTGTTGCGGGCGCGGACGGCGAGCGACTCCATCCGTGGGGGGATTGACAACGTGAGTGTGATTGCCACGGCTGCAACTTTGTCCTCCAAGGATATGATTTCCTTTGATATCGGTTCATCGGTTGGGGTGATCGACAACGACAATCACACGGTTGCGGTGGAAGTGCCTTATGCCACGGGTTTGAGTTCGCTCACCCCGACGATCGAAGTTTCGCCCAATGCGGGCATCGTGCCGGCTTCTGGAGCGGCACAGAACTTCACCAACCCGGTGACGTACACCGTGACCGCTGAGGACGGTCTGACCCAGACCTATGTGGTAACGGTCGCCGAGGCTCCTAACAATCTAGTGCGGAACGGCGGCTTCGAAAATCCAAATCCCCGGGACACATTCTACAACGGGTTGAATGCCTCGTATGCTAACGACCCCTGGGCTGCCCACTGGGCGGAGCTCAGCGGTGCCGAGCCTCAATTAAGCCAAGCCGTAGGGGCCTTGGGCGGTGGGGAGAATGGCGTTGAGACCGCCATGCTCCCGCCAGCTTGGTCTTGGCTTCCTGCAAATGCAAACGGCGGCGTGTGGGCGTTCATGCTCCAAGGCTACGGCGGTGGCTACAATGGCACCAAGCAGGATTTGGGCACCATTGTTGCAGGGACCACTTATGCGGTTAGCGCGGACTTCGCGCAGAACGGAAATAACCCGATGAACTACGATTTTTTCCTGATGGATGGCACGACGAACAGCGCTTTGGCGGGCATCGATGAGTTGACTGGCGGGATTCCTGCCGCTGGTTCGTGGACTAACAAGAGCTTTACGTACACGGCTACAGGTGCCGATGCCGGCCACGAATTGTGGATCGTGATGCGGGCTCGGGTACCTTCGGGCGACGCAATCCGCGGGGGGATTGACAACGTGAGGGTCGTTCCCACAAGCGGTGGTAGCACTGCGACGAGCTACGCCACCTGGGCGAGCGCCAACGGTGCGAGTTTGGATCCTCTTGTGGATTCTAACGGAAATGGCGTTGCTGACGGCATTGAGTTCTTCATGGGCGGAACCCTCGCCAGCCCGGCGATGCTGCCGCCCTTGGTGAACACCGCCGACACTTGGTCGTGGTCCCTCCCGTATGATCCGAATGCCGCTGCCAGCTACTTGTTCCAGGTATCCGATGACCTGAACGGCTGGACGGACGTGGTGCCGGGCCCGACTGAAACGAGAATTGTTGTCACTCCGCCTGTGTCACCCGCGACCCTGGGTACGGTAAAATTGATCCTGCCCGCTGGCACCGGCAGGAAATTCTGCCGCCTGGCGATAGCTACTAACTGAGTCGAACGACTTGCTACTGCAGAACTCTGGGTGGTGTGAGAATCGCCCGGAGTTTATGGTTTCCCCTCAGGGATCTCACAATCACCCATATACCGCTTTTGTCACATGCTGCCACAAGTGCTTGGCCCCGCCCGCCGCGTTGCCAAAAATGACCCAATGATCGCTTACCCGCTGAACCACCTGTCTTTGACGCTGTTGAAGGGCGGTCGATGCCTAATGTTGCCCCAAATCATGCTACTCATTGGCATGGCCATGCTGGGACTTGTCCCGGGTGCATTTGCCGAACAAGATCAGGGGCGACGGATTGAGGCGTCTTTCAAGAAGGTTGACATCGAGGCTTGCTATGTGAAAGGCCCGACCTGGCAGGATACGTTGCGGGCCTCGATTGAGAAAATGCGTAACTCGAATCCGACGTTCGCGCTGGGCAATTGCTCGTTGAACGATTGTTGGTTTCGCAATGGTCCGCATGCCGTTCCGCCGGGCAAACAGGCGGCGGAAATGGATTTCAAGGTGGCGCTAACCAAGCTGGATCTTGGGGCAAAGAAGCCCGACGGCAGCCGCGTTTGGGAGTATGAAGGCCCGGTGCCTGCCGGGCAGCCGTATGACCTGAAGTTGCCCGGGCATTCTAGCGTCTTTCATGGTAGGCAATTCGAATCCGAGTTTGCCGGCCCGATGGACATGAATCTGGGCAGTGACGTGCCGCTGACGATGTGGCACAACGGCGAAAAGATTCATGAGGTTAAGCCCGGCGAGACGGAGTTGTGGAAGCCACAGCGTTTGACCCTCAATATCTGCAAGGGGCGAAACGAGATCATGATTCGCTTTGACAACGACGGCAGCGCCAAGACGACGCGTTTCCATATCTTGTTCAACAATATAACGACCCAGTGGACGCCGCTGGTCGAGCAGATGCAGAAATGGGTGGCCCGGGATTTTACCTCGCCGTTGGATATCTATCAACAGCGGGTGGATTTCGAAGCACGCATTTGGCTCACCCCTTGGAATGCCACCGATGAACAAGTGGCATCGAGAGAGCTTGCCCAACGCTATGCCCGGGTGATCGCCCACCGCGATTTCCGCGACGCGCTGGTCGCCGTGGCGGATGCCGCCAAGAATGCTGCGGACGTCAGCGCCGTGCGTGCCGCCTGCTACCATGTGAAGCTGTTCGACTCGCTGGCATTCCGGCTCGACTTCGAGGCGCTGCGGCGTGCGATCACCGACAAGATGAAAGATGCCGCAGTGATGAGTTCTGCCGTGGCGAAATCCTCCACCGAGCGCGTGGATCAGTTAGAACAGGCCATCACCTCGCTCATCGAAGCCAACCTCGGTTGCCGCACGCTGGCCGGATTTTCCAAGGAGAGCGTCAAGACAACCCAAGCGATGACGCCAGAGACGTTCGACAAGTTCTGCTCGCTCGTCGGCCAATGGAGTGCGCTCCAACGTGACGTGATGCTGGCCAATCCCGCCATTGACTTTGATCGTGTGTTGTTGCTCAAGCGGCCCAAGGGAAACCTCGGCCTGCCGGAAAACTGGCTGGGTGCCGGAGCCATGTCCGGCGACCTCGATGACGAGCTGGTCACCATGAAATTACGCGACCCGAATGCAGAATTGGTGAGTGCCTATAAGCCCGAGGGCGGCCACAAATCCATCTCCGACGTCGATCTGAATTGGGACGGTCGGCGCTTGCTCTATTCCGCAGTGAGCAAGGACACGGGCACTTGGCAGATCTTTGAAATGGAACTGGATCCCGTGGCCGGCAAAGCACTCGGGTCTCCGCAGCAGATCACGCCGAAGATGGGCGAAGGCGTGAAGAATTACGATGCCTGTTATCTGCCAGATGAGCGGATTTTGTTTTGCTCCACGGCGGTCAAGCAGGGGGTTCCATGCCTGGCTGGTGCCGACGAAATCGCCAACATCTATCAACTATCGAAAGACCGCACGACGGTCAGGCAGCTTTGTTTCGACCAGGATCACAACTGGAATCCGACCGTGATGAACGACGGACGGGTTATGTATTTGCGCTGGGAATATATGGACACGCCGCATTATTTCACCCGTTTGCTGTTTCGGATGAATCCGGATGGGACGGGCCAGACATCGTATTACAAGAGCAACCTGTATTGGCCGAATTCCATCTTCTTCGCCCGCCCGATCCCGGGCCATCCGACGAAGGTGGTGGGCATCGCCTCCGGCCATCACGGCGTCCCGCGGATGGGAGAATTGGTGATATTCGACCCCGCCCGAGGCGACCGTGAAATGGAAGGTGTCGTGCAGCGGATCCCCGGCTTTGGCAAAAAAGTCGAACGGGTCATAGCAGATCAGTTAGTAAACAACTCCTGGCCGAAGTTCCTCCATCCCTATCCGATCGACGAGAAAAACTTCCTGGTCGCGGCTCAGTTGTCGGAGGGTTCCAACTGGGGGCTCTATCTGGTCGATATATTCGATAACATGCTCTTGCTGAAGGAGTCCAATGAGTTCGTGTTATTCGAGCCGCTGCCCTTCCGTTCGACCAAGAAACCGCCTGTGATACCCGACCGCGTGGATCTCGCCCGCAAGGACGCCACGGTCTATATTCAGGACATCTATAACGGCCCCGGCCTGGCAGGAGTGCCGCGGGGCAGCATCGACCGCATCCGGGTGCTTGAGCTGCATTTCAATTACTCGGGCAAAGACATGGGCGGATATATCAACGCGGCCGTCGAGGGCGGCTGGGAACCGAAACGTATTCTCGGCACGGTGCCCGTCGAGAAGGACGGCTCGGCGATGTTCCGGGTCCCCGCGAACACGCCGCTGATCCTCCAACCGGTGGACCGGCAAGGCCGGGCCTATCAGATTATGCGGAGTTGGATGACCGCCATGCCCGGTGAGAACGTCTCCTGCATCGGCTGCCACGAGGGCCGGGGCAGTTCGGGTGCGTCGCGCAATTCACTGGCCTCCGGCAAGGCCCCCGCCGCGATCGAGCCATGGTACGGCCTGACCCGTGGGTTTGATTTCCTGCGTGAGATCCAACCGGTGTTAGATGCCAAGTGTGTCAAGTGTCATGACGGCACGAAGACGGACCGTCCGAACTTTGCCGACAAAAAACACGGATCCAATGAGTTCTATAAATCCTATCTGGCGCTGCATCCTTATGTGCGCCGCCCGGGACCCGAGGGCGATTATCACATGCTCAAACCGCTCGAGTATCATGCATCGACGAGCGAGTTGGTGCAAGTGCTAGAGAAGGGGCATTACGAGGTGAAACTCACGGCGGAGGAGTGGGACAGGCTCGTCACTTGGATCGACATGAATGTGCCCTGCTTCGGGACGTGGTCTGACCGCCTGGGCAGCACCTATATCGCCAAGCAACATGAGGAACGCTCGGCCCTCCGCAAACTCTATGCCGCCATCACCGATGACCCCGAACTTCCGCTCGGCGACCCGACAGCCCCGCTCAACCTGGAATTCCTCGCCCGGCCCAGTTTGAAGCGTACCAATCCACCGGCGATTCCGCCAGCGCCACGCACCGCACCCGTGGCCGCCCGCAAGCCGCCTCCGCAAGCCGCGGGTTGGCCGTTCAAAGCCATTCCGTCGGGGGATTGGGTCACCGTAGATCTGACCAAAGACATTCATCTCAAGTTGATCCAGATCCCCGCCGGGACCTACGTCATGGGGGCCGATGACGGGTTTGCCGATGAGGGACCGAGCCGGGTCGAGCGGATCGACAAAGCGTTTTATATGGCCACAACCGAGACAACCAACGAGATGTATGCCTTGTTCGATCCGGCACACGATACCCGCTTCATCGACCTGCCGGGCTTCGGCCTGACCCGCGAAGGCCTGCCGGTCAACGGCCCGCAGCAGCCGGTTTCACGCGTCACTTGGAACGAAGCGGTGGCGTTCTGCAAGTGGTTATCTAGCAAGACTGGCGATGTCTATAGTTTACCGACCGAGGCCCAATGGGAGTGGGCGTGCCGCGGCGGCACCGATACGCCGTTTTTTTATGGCGATGTGGACACGGACTTCTCGAAGTTTGCGAATTTCGCTGATGCGTCGATCATCGAGCTCAGCGTCAGGGAATTCGGACGGCCCGAGTTGGAGGATTTTATTCCTCGTGACAGGCGCTTTGATGACCACCATTGCGTCACGGCCAACGTGGGATCCTATCAGCCAAACCCATTCGGCTTGTTCGATATGCTCGGCAACGTCTCTGAATGGACCCTCTCGGATTACGGCAAGTGCGGTGCAGGATATGACCGCAAGGTGGTTCGTGGCGGGTCGTGGGCGGACCGGCCGAAGAAGGTCCGCGCGTCGTGGCGCTGGGGATATTACCCATACCAGCCCGTTTTCGACGTCGGGTTCCGGGTCGTCCGCGTGGAGACTCGCAACCCTCAGCCATCACGTTAGCCGCAAGGATTTGCCATCCACCATCACGACATCTAACAAGTACGGCAAATGGGTGTGGGCGGAGGCGGTGATCGACGGTAAGACCGTTGTCGTTTCATCTCCCGCCATCAGCGAGCCGGTTGCCGTCCGCTACGCTTTCACGAACTCTCCCGGCAACGCGAACCTCTACAACAAGGCTGGACTTCCTGCTTCACCGTTCACCTCTGAGAAATAGACAAACGACTAGAGAACCCCCATGCATCAACACATATCCAATCATTATCTATTCCTGAAAATCATCGTCACGGTTGTGGCCGCCCCCGTGTTGTTCTGTTCGTCCGCCGCGCGTGCCGCAGATGAGGAGGCCGCCAAAGCTGCGGCCCACGAGGCCCAGGAAGCCGCCGCGCGGGTGGTGGCCGCCGCCAAGGCCAAGGCGACCCAGGACCACCTTGAAGGCTGGGAGATGGGACCCTTTGTGAAGCATCCCGAGCCGGTTCTGAAGCCGAATCCGGAGTCTGTCTTTGACTGCCCGATCATGGGCAAGGGGATTCGCTGGGAGGAGATGAACACCTACAACCCTGCCGCCGTGGTCAAAGACGGCAAGGTCTATCTGTTCTACCGCGCCGACGGCCACAACCCGGAGTGCGGCTGGGGCAGGGTCTGCCGCATCGGGCTGGCCACCAGCGAGGACGGCATCCATTTCACCCGCCACCCCCAACCGGTTCTCTATCCGGAAAACGATGAGTTCAAGAAATACGAGTGGGCTGGCGGTCTGGAGGACCTGCACATCATCGAGGGCGAGGATGGGATTTACTATATGAATTACACCACCCACACCAGCAAGAACGCGCCGATTGCCGACACCCTGTCCATCGCCACCTCCCGCGACCTGGTTCACTGGAAGAAGCACGGGCCGGCCTTGCTCAAGTTCAATCCGGAAAAAGTCTATAACTCGCGCAGCGGCGTGGTGGTTTCGCGCCGCGTGGGTGACAAACTGCTCGCTGCCAAAATCGACGGCAAATACTGGATGTTCTACACCCACGGCTGCACGCTGGCTTGGAGCGAAAACCTCATCGACTGGCATTGGGTCGGCAAGTCCGGGTGGCCGCGCGGGGCCGAGGCCGGGGCGATCGCGTTGCTGCGCGACGACGGCATTCTGCTCATGGCGCAGACCGGGGCTGGACCGCTCGGCGGCTGGTGCCTCTGGCAGCAACTGCATGATCGCGCGGATCTAACAGACAAGCAGATCCCCAACAACGGCATTCTCAAGGAACAGAAGGACCCGTTCCTATGGCCGGAATACGAATGGGAAATCAAGGGCATGACCGGCTACACCACGGTCTCTAACGCCTTGGTGCCCTTCAAAGGCAAGTGGTTTCTTTACTATGGCGCCGCTGATACCTACACCGGCGTGGCCACCTGCCCGCTCAAGAATTGACCCAATCATCATGAAACGATGCCCCGCAATGAACCAAATGCTAGAGCATTCCAATGGGCACATGAACCCAGTCCTGCGCGGAATCGTGATCGCAGTTTTTGCCGTCGCGGCACGTGGCAGCGGAGAACCGTTGTCTCATGATGCCGGGGCCATTTCCAAGGCGGAAGAGGGAGTGAAATCCGAGATTGCCGTCGCCGCCGCCGATCCGAACAGGCCGGTCTATCATTTCCTGCCCGAGGCGCGCTGGATGAACGATCCCAACGGTGCGTTCTTCGCCGACGGCTGGTATCATGTGTTCTATCAGCTCAACCCCTACGGCAACCAGTGGGGTCACATGCACTGGGGCCACGCGCGAAGCCGAGACAACGTCACTTGGGAACACCTGCCGGTGGCCGTTTGGCCGGACACCGCCAAGGGCGAGCATCATTGCTATTCCGGCAGCGCCGTGCAGGACGGCGATGGCAACTGGCAGTTATGGTACACTTCCGTCAGCGGGATTGGCCCCGATTTCTCCGTCCCTGGAAGGTTCAACGGCCAGGTGATGCTCAAGCCCCTGGACAAGGACTTCATCACCTGGGGCAAGACCACCGACGATCCCGTCCGGAAACCGACTTTGCCTAACGATATAGACGGCTACGGGTGGGACAACTACTTGCGCGATCCGTCGTTCTTCAAGACTGCCGGCCGCACGTTCATGTTGTTAGGCATCACCGGCACCGACCGTGTCGGCGGCAACGTTGCACCGATCTACGAGGCAAGGAACAAGGCCCTGACCGAGTGGACGTATCGCGGCAAAATGACCGACTATGCCTGGGATTGCCCGCAGATGATTCCGTTCGGGAACCAGTGGATGTATGTCATCACTCACGACCCCGCGCCGCAATGGTCTGTGGGCACCTTTGATCCAACGACCGCGAAGTTCGCCAAGGAGAAGGAAGGCAGGCTCGACCGGTCTGCGGAATATATGACCGTTAGTTTTGCCACGGATAACCTTGGGCGGCACATCATCTACTCGTGGATTCACCCCACGAAGGGCAGCGGTTGGGCCAACTGCTTTGCGCTGCCACGCGTGGTGACACTCGGCGAGGACGGACACCCCGTGCAGGTGCCGGTGCCGGAACTGGCCAAGCTCCGCGGGGAACATATCGGCGTGAAAGACCTGACCGGGACGAGGGTGTTAGACGTAAAAGGCGACACCCTAGAGATCAAGGCCGTGTTCGAGAACGCGGACAAGGGTGCCAGCGGGTTGCGGGTACGCCGGTCGGAGGACGGCAAGCGCGGGTTGGAGATCGGCTATCGGGGCGGCATCCTCGACGTCTTTGGCACAGCCGTCCCCATCGCGACAGAGGGAAACGGCAAAGCCCTCACCCTGCACGTCTTCCTCGACAGGTCGATCATCGAGGTCTTCATCAATGGCGGCAAACAAACGGCCGCCAAGGTAGCGGGCCCACCGGCAGGAGACTTGGGAATCGAAGCCTTTACGGACGGGACTTGCTCGGTCGACGTATGGCAACTAAGAAGTATTTGGTAACGCAAATGGAATCATGATCGTCAAACTCGTCATCTCGCTGTTGCTACCGATTGCCATCATCACCCTTGTGATTGGCAAGGAAATCGTGCCAATCACGGTGCCAACCCGCCTTGGTTCACTTCCTCTGCTCCTGCTGTCCGTCTGTTTGGCCCTGGTCGGTCGGGTTGCGGCGGCGGAGACGCTGCCGCCGCCTCCGAACGAGCCTGCCACGGTCGAGTGGAATGCCGGCCAAGGGGTATTGAAACTCCGTTATCACGGCGGCGTGATCCTGAATGCAACCCTTCACGCCGAGGATGCGACCGGCAAGCCCGTGGCAGGCGTCGCAATCCAATCCGACCCGTCTGCAACCACAGGCGAGAAGGTCGAGCAGCGCCTGAAGTTCACCTTGGAGGAAGCGAAGGAGGGCGTGACGGTGGTGTTGCGCGGTACGGTCACCGGCAGTGGGGAAGCCTTTCCCGCCGAGACCGCCAGCGAGGCGCAAAAGCGCTTCCCGTTGGTGCGCACCAGTGTGGGCATGAGCCATTCGTTGCGCAACAACGCGGTGTATGATCGACGTTGGGACTGGATGCTCGCCGGCCCGGCCGACGGTACCACACGCATCGAACCCGAAATCTCTAACAAGGAGCGCTCGGCATCAGGCGCGGACGCATCAAGGAGTGTTGGCGTCCCGCCAACCTCTTCCGCAAATGCAACGCCTGATTCGGGGCGGGTTGATTCCAACAAGCAACCCAACACCTTCACCTGGGAAAGTCGCGGCGCGGCCATCGAGTTGGTGTTCAGGCCCAGGTTCTATCAGAAACACAAGGAGCTCGCATATTTCGAGCCGTGGACCTATCAGGTCTGGAAAGCTCCCGTTACCGGCTATTGCACCTGGTGGGCGTACAAGGATGGTTTCAGCCAGAAGACGCTCGACTCGGTGGTCGATGTCTTTGTGGAAAAGCATCTCCCCGATTTTGGTTACAAGTATATCCAGTTGGACGACGCCTATCAAACTGGTTGGGGCGGATGCCCGCAAAACTGGTTGACTTGGAACGGGAAGTACCCGGGTGGGGCGGAGTATGCGGTCGGCAAGATCAAGGCGGCCGGCATGATGCCCGGCATCTGGGTCAATCGCCTGCACCGGCCGAGTGATCCGCACATCACCGAGCTCGGCAAGCAGCATCCGGATTGGTTCATCCGCAAACCGGATGGCGATCCAACGATCAACGGGGATTGGCAGACGATGTATATCTTAAACACGAAGAACCAGGGTGCGATTGAGGGGATGGTTCGGCCGACCTATCAAGCGCTCCACAGGCAGGGCTGGGATTACGTGAAAATCGACGGTGCGGGTGACCTGCTCTATGCCTCTCGCAAACCTGAGTGCGCAGGAGATTTCAAAAAAATCGGCACCACTCCGGAGGAATCGCTGCGAGCATGGGACAAGGTGGCCCGCGAGGAACTCGGGCCGAATGTCTATATCCTCACTTGCTGGGGTGTGCATCCGGGCGTCAACTCGATCGGTCTGGCTGACGGCTGCCGACTCAGCGACGATGGCTTCGGGCCTGCGACGTTCCAACGCTTCGCATCGTGGAATGGCGTCGTCTGGCGCAGTGATCCCGACCATTGCGACATCATGGCCGAGGGGTTCAAGGACAAGACCACGATGAAGACGTTCGGCGCGGCGGCCGCCATGGCCGACACCATTGAGGGACCCGGCATCGTGGCCATGGCGGGGGGCACGCTCATGCTTAGCGACAAAGCCACGGACTATCAGAACGACGCCAATCTGGAAGGCGTGAAACGATGCTCGCCGGTGCTCTTCACCGTGCCTGGCCAGTTATATGATTTTGGCAATAAGCCTAACCAAGATCACAGCGCTCCGAGACGCGGCGGCGAAGCCACCTGGTGGTTGCAGGAGATCGACCGCCCCTTCGAGCATTGGTCGGTGCTCGCACGCTTCAATTGGCGGCAGGAAAAATTGCAGTGGAATCGCCCCGGTACCCCTGAACAAGAAGTGAATTTCGCCGACCTCGGGCTGGCCGGAGACCGCGAATATCTGGTGTTCGAGTTTTGGACCCAGACGTTCCTCGGCAAATCGATAGGCTCGTTCAAGGCCCCTGCACTCGCTCCGGGCAACGCGCTCCAAGTCTTCGCCATCCGCGAGGCTCGACCTTACCCCTGGGTCCTCTCAACCACCCGTCATATCTCACAGGGCGGCGTGTGTCTGATAGATGAAAATTGGGACATGCCCACCAACACCCTCTCCGGCCGCAGCGCCGTGATCTGCGGCGACCCGTATGTCCTCACCGTCCACCTGCCCGCCGGCTTCAAGCTCACCAGCGCCAGGGCCGACGGTGAAAAGGTCGAATCCGCCAATCAACAGGCAACCGCCACCGTCCGCGTCGTGCCCTCCGCAACCAAGACGGTCGGGTGGAAGATGCAATTCGCCAAGTGACCCTACCTGGCAGGTCTGCGGCTTCACCACACACACATTGCAGATTTTGCTCTGAATTTTTTCGGATTTTTGTTTTGACACACTGGCAAATTACTGTATTTCACGATTACACAGTTTCTGACGGTTGCATTTTTCGTGTCCGTCGGCGCTTTGTTAGCCAATGCTAGCCCAACATTTGTCTCAAACCCCCATGAAGAACAAAACACCATGAACAACCCTATCCTGAATAAGATCCTCAATGCCGGGACTTTGCTCCGACCATGCGTGCTCCCTGTGGCCGCCATGCTTGGATTGGCTGGCAGCGCCTGGGCGAGCCAGACCATCAACGTCAAATTCGGTAATTCCGGAACCCCGGCTGATGCGATGAACGGCAAGTCGTTCATCACTAACAACTATCAGCAGGCACCGGCAGCATACACTGGGACGACTTGGAACGATTCCTTCCGGATCGACGATACCAATATTACACCCATTACCGTCGCGGGCCTGTTGGACAGTGACGGCAACACCACGGGCGTGGGCTACACCACCCTGATGTCGGATAATCCAAATTATCTCTTCGGCCCCAGAGTCATGGGCAACGAGCCCAACGTCACGTTGCTGAATAGCGGCCTCTACCGGGTATTCAATTCCGGCAGCGGTAACGCGACGCATAACCGCTTTATCGTTTCCGGATTGGATGTGACCAAGACGTATCATATCTATTTGGCCTGCTCCGCCGATCTCGCCCTCAATAACCGTTGGGGGATTGGCACCGCCAGCGCGGCACCTTCGTCGACCAAGGACATTTTGAATACGGCGGTGACCAAGGCCGCGGGGACATGGGCACCGGGCGACAACTGGCTGGTGTTCTACAACGTCGCGCCGCAGGCGGACGGCAAGATCTATGTTTGGGGTTACAATCTAAATGGCAATAGCACGAACAGCGGCTTGACCCTCAACGGCTTCCAAGTCGTCGATGCCACCGATTGGCTGAACTCGGACAAGAGCCTCTATAACTTCACGGTCCCGGGAACGCCCAGTTACCCCGGTGTGATTTCCAATCACAACACCGGCAATACCATCACCGTCACCATGCCAGCTTCGACAAAACCGTGGAACGACATTGCGCCTTCGTTCACGCTTGCCGACGGTGCGTCGTGCAACCCGCCCTCAATTAGTGGCCAGGACTTTTCAGCCGGTCCCGTCGATTACACCGTCACTGCCCAGGATGGCTCCACCAGGGTCTATCATGTGTCCGTCGCTCTCAGCTCGGCCAAGGACATCCTCACGTATTCTGTGGGTGGCAATCCAGCTGTCATCAGCGGAACGAACGTCAGCTTGGTGGTTCCCTACGGCAACTCCGTGACGGAGCTCTCCCCCACCATTGAGGTATCGCCGCTGGCCACCGTCTTCCCGGATACCGGCGTCGCCCAGGATTTCTCCAGCCCGGTTTCATACACGGTCACCGCTGAGGATGGCTCCCAGAAGGTCTATTCCGTCACCGTCTATCTGGGTGCTGCTCCAGGTACGATCGACACCGCCCCGCCCGGCCTGCCTCCCGGTACCCAGTACCGCCTCGTGTTTGTGACGAGTGGTAAAACCTATGCCCGGGCAAACGCCGGGGGCGGCACCGGCCCCACCAGCATCAATGACTTCAATACCTTTGCCACCAGCGCCGCAACGTCCGTGGGTTCACTCGCTGGTCTCAGCAGCACATGGAAGGCAGTCGTGTCCGTCCGCAATGCCAATGGCAGCACCGTTAGCGCAAAGTCTAACACAGGAACCGACGTCGGCACAGGCGTTCCGATCTTCAATCTGGCTGGCCAACTGGTAGCGTCAAGCAACAGCACACTCTGGGCGAACAGCGCTCTGGCCAGCCCGATCAACGTGACCGAGCTTGGCACTTCGCCCCCCTTGAACAACAACAACCACGCCCTCGTTCACACCGGCATGAATGATGACGGGAGTGCCAACGGCGACTGGTCGTTGTGTTATCCGACCGGCGGCTATGCATTTGCGGGTGATCCAACAACCACCGCAGTCAACTGGGCCAATAATGGCGTCACGTCGTGGTGCAGCCAGCTTGGGTCGGATGACCCGAATGCCTACAGTTATTGGCAGATGCCGATCTATGTCATGTCTGGAATCCTCACGGTGCCGCAACTCCTGAGCCCGGCTTGTGACATGGTGGCCTTCAATTGGGGATCCTACGCCGGTGCGATCAACCAGACGGATCATACCATTGTGGTGCATATCCCCTTTGGCACAGCAGTCAACCCCCTCAATCCGAATCCCACCTTCGCCGTCTCTCCTTTAGCCACTTGCGACAAAACGAGCGGTGGCACCGGGCTGTATGACTTTACCTTGCCGCATGTCTATCAGGTCACCGCAGCCGCTGGCAACAGCGAGTCCTACACGGTCACCATCGTGCCGGATGTTCCAACCGTGACCCTCAGCCTGACCGGCAGCCCGTTGTCAGAGGATGGCGGCATGGCGACGATTACCGCCACGCTCTCCAACACCTGTTCGCAGGATGTGACGGTGAACCTGACTTTCTCCGGAACCGCTGCGCTGGGTAGCCAATACACCCGCGATGCCAGCAGCATCACGATCCTAGCGGGCCAAACCACCGGCGAGATCACTCTCACGGGTGTGCAGGACAATTTCTACGGCCAGGACCGGATCGCGCTGGCGGACATCAGCACCGTGACCCACGGTTTGGTGGGCACCCCGAGCCAAGTGACGGCAACCATCACCAACACCACGCCGATGCCGCCGGGCCTGCCAGTTCCGACCGGTCTCAATCCGGGCACCGGGAAACTTTGGGCAGTCGGCGACACCTATCATTTGGCGTTCGTCACCAGCACGACGCGGGACGCGACCGACCCTAACATTTCGACCTTCAATGCGTTCGTAAACACGGCCGCTGGATTGTCCACATTGACCGACATCAATCACATTCCTTGGTCCGTGATCGGCAGTTCGCAAAATGACGCCATCACGGACCCCGCGCGCTTGAATGCTCCTGTCTCCGGGCCCGTCTATCTAGTTGACGGCACCACCATGGTGGCCGCCGGCTATGCCGATATCTGGGACGGCACCCTCGCCCATGGCATCGACAAGGACCAGAACGGCACCTCCGTCGCAGTCGGCACAGCCGTCTGGACCGGCACGGTCAATGCGAATGGGACTCCCGCAAACTACCCGACCGGCCCCTTCTATCGTTCCTTTGGTTCAAGTGTGGGATATACGCAGTGGGGCAAAGTCGGTGCCACTGATCCCCAGTGGATCACAGCCGGAGAAAATCCGTCGGGCAATGGCTACCGGTTCTATGCCCTTTCGGTGCCGCTGACCTGCACCATCGACTCCCCGGCCATCGAGCCGTTGCCCCCGACGATCACCGGCATCACGCCCGGCAACGGAAGCTTGACCGTGGCCTTCACGGCGGGTTATGACGGCGGTTCGGCGATTACGAATTACAGGGTTTCGACGGATGATGGCGGCACTTGGACGACGGCTTCACCGGCTGTCACGACGAGCCCGATTGTCATCAGCGGCTTGGACAACGGCACCGCTTATCCGGTGAGAATCCTAGCAGTGAGCTCGTTGGGCGACAGCACACCTAGTGCCGCCGTATCGGGAATACCGTCGCTCCCGAGTTCAGCTTGCGACATGTTGGCCTTCGGTCCAGGAGCTGATATCACTGGAACCAACATCGTGTTGTTCATGCCCCAAGGCACCACTAACGAGCAGGTCGCAGCCATCGCGCCCACCTTCACGCTGTCCCCCTACGCCACCTGCAATCAACCAAACGGTGTCACCTCTCCCATCCCGCCTCTCAACTCCACCGCAACGGTGCCTTACGTTGTCACAGCACAGGATGGCTTCACCACCAAGACCTATCAGGTGACGGTCGTCGTGCTCACCATGCCAAACGACAACTTTGTCGATGCGATCGCGTTGGCGGGTGGCAGCGGCATCTCGCACAGGGGTGTCGCCAACGCCACACTCGAAGTTGGTGAGCCTAACACCTACGGATATTATGCCAATACCGTCTGGTTCAAATGGACAGCCCCGAGCAACGGCACGTTCCACCTCAGCACGGTGGGCACGCTAAGCGCAGACGGCGCTCCTTGGGATGCCACTATCGACATTTACGATGGAGGACCCGCCATCGGTGCCCTGCACTCGCTGTTGACTGCCGATAATGACCAAGCGGAAACCGTGGAGCAAGCCGTGACGGCGGGTTCCACCTATACCATTCGGATCGGTTACGGAGGGGGGAACGGCCCGGCAACCAATGCGAACGGACTCAAGCTCACCTGGTCATTCGTCGGCACCGGCATCTCATTCGGTGACTGGTGCTCTATCAACAGTGTGACTGGCCAGCCGAACGAGGATTCCAATGGTGACGGTGTGCAAAACGGCGTTGCCTACTTCATGAACGCAATCGGTCGCGCCACCAATCCCGGCCTGGCCCCGGACAACACGCTCACCTGGCCGATGAACGATAGTTTCGTTGGCACCTATGAGGTTCAAACCTCGACGGATCTCAACCAATGGGTGCCTGTCAATCCGCAGCCAACCCGAAACGCGCAAGGCAATGTGGTCTATCAACTGAACCCCAACGCTGGCAAGATCTTCGTCCGCCTTGTGGTGATACCCAACTGAGTGCCACGACTTCCTGCAACGAAACTCCGGGTGGTGAAAAATCCGCCCGGAGTTTTTGGGCTGACCGGAAGTGATGAATGACCGTGGATATCTGTGAAATAATGGCGATTAGCGCTGTGTTTATGGTTGACTCAGTATATGGGTGCTGACACAAATGTCTGCCCTCGAACGGCACGCCCAGAGAAATTATCCCCTGACATCCAGACCAAACTGAGACCCTTTCCAACACCCACAACCATGCCTAACACACGCTTGCTCTATTGGTCCGTAGTTGCCGCTTTGGCGGGTTTCTTGTTTGGCTTCGACACCGTCGTTATTTCCGGCGCAGAGCAGACGATCCAGGCACTGTGGAATCTGAGCCCGGGCATCCACGGCATCGCCATGGCCTCCGCACTCTACGGTACCGTGCTCGGCTCTCTGTTAGGTGGTTGGCCCTCCGACCGCTTGGGCCGCAGGGCCACGCTGCTGTGGGTCGGCGTGCTCTATGTGATATCGGCGGTGGGCTGTGGTTTTGCCAATGGCGTCGGCATGTTCATTGCGGCACGTTTTATCGGAGGCATTGGCATCGGCATTTCGACGGTGGCCGCGCCACTCTATATCTCGGAAATTTCACCCCCGGCCTATCGCGGACGGCTGGCGGGCATGTTCCAGTTCAACATCGTCTTCGGCATCCTCGTTGCGTTCGCCTCCAACGCGCTGCTGGCTGGTATCGGTGACAACTCATGGCGATGGATGTTAGGCGTGGCGGCCTTTCCCTCGGTTCTCTACACCGTCATGTGCTTCGGCATTCCTGAAAGCCCGCGCTGGCTCATCGGTCGCAAGGGCGACCGCGAAGCCGGCCTCAAGGTACTCAAGCTGATCGAACCGGACGCCAGCCCGGTTCAGGTCGCAGCCCACGCCGACGAGATTCTTGCGGCGTCATCGGGGAGCGTCGGATCCGCAGGTTTCTGGACGGCCAAGCTGCGCATTCCGATCCTGTTGGCCTTGTTCGTCGCTTTCTTCAATCAACTCTCCGGCATCAATGCGGTCCTCTATTTCGCCCCGCGCATCTTCGAGATGACCGGCCTCGGCGCGAAGGCCGCGCTGCTGCAATCCGTCGGCATCGGCGTAACCAACCTCATCTTCACCTTTGTCGGTCTTTACCTCATCGACCGCCTGGGACGCCGCACATTGCTCTATATCGGATCGTATGGTTATATAGCCTCGCTCGGCCTAACAGCTTGGGCGTTTTTCACACAACATTTTGCCATTGTTCCCGCGTGCATCTTCGCCTTCATCGCTGCCCATGCGGTCGGGCAGGGGGCGGTGATCTGGGTGTTCATCTCGGAGATTTTTCCTAACCGCCAACGTGCCGAAGGGCAAGCGCTGGGCAGTTTCACACATTGGATATTTGCTGCGCTTCTAACGACCTTTTTTCCAAAGATGGTGACGGTTTTACCGCCCGGTTACGTGTTCCTGTTCTTTTGCGCGATGATGGTGCTGCAACTGCTCTGGGTGAAAACCATGGTGCCAGAGACCAAGGGTGTGCCACTGGAAGAAATGCAGAAGCGCCTCGGCATCAACTGAGAGCAAACCATTTCATGAAAGGCATTTTCATCTCACTTTTTGCATTGTCCGGATTTTTCACTCATGTAGCGGCAGCTGACGAGCCAGAGCCGCTCGCTGTGAAAACGACTCGTACGGACAAGACCGAGGCAGGCAAAGTGATCCGCGTGACGGATTTTGGCGTCAAGCCGGATAGCAGGATTGATGCGGTGATAGGTGTTCGGGCGGCCATCGATGCCTGCCGAAAGGAGGCTGCTGGCACGCTGGTTTTTCCCAAGGGGCGCTATGATTTCTGGCCGGAAAAAAGCGATAAAATCGAGTATTTCGAATCCAATTCGGTGGATAATAATCCGAAAACCTGTCCGGTGGTGTTGAAGGGTCTAAGAAACCTAACTATTGAAGGCAATGGCAGTGAGCTGGTTTGCCATGGCCGCATGCAGCCGCTCACGTTGGAGGATTGTGTGGGCGTGACGTTTCGCAACCTCGATATCGATTGGGACATTCCGTTTGTGGCCCAGGCCAGGATTGTGCAGGTTGAGCCGGACTCTATTTCCATCAAGATCAACCGGGTCGAGTCGCCCTATGACATCGAAAATGGGAAGATCATCTTTCGTGGTGAAGGCTGGAAAAGCGAGTGGTGGGGTTGCATGGAGTTTGACGCTGAGACTCGGATCATTCCCCAACAAAGCGGCGACACCCCGCTGGGCGGCAACTGGGAGAAATACACGGCGCAGGATATGGGCGACGGCCTGGTGAAGTTGAGTTGTCCCTTCGAGCGCAAGCCCAAACCGGGCAACATTCTCATCATGCGCCACAGCGAGCGGGATCATGCCGGCGTGTTCATCCTCAACTGCAAGGACACGCTGCTCGAGAGCGTCAACCTGTATTCAGCCGCCGGTTTGGGGATATTGGCGCAATTCAGCGAGAATATCACGCTGCGCAATACCCACGTCATGCCCAATGGTGCCAAAGGCCGCTATCAATGCGGCCATGCCGACGGATTTCACGTGTCCAACTGCCGGGGTCATGTTGTCGTTGACGCTTGCAAGTTTGAAGGCCTGATGGACGATCCGATCAATATTCACGGTACCAGCGTGAAAATTGTCGAACGGAAAGACGCCACCCACTTGGTGGCAAAATTCATGGAATCCATGAGCACAGGCATGACCTGGGGCCGTCCCGGTGAGAAGGTGGGATTTATCAATCATGCCACGATGGCCACCCTCGGACATGGGCTGATAAAATCTTACGCGCAGCTCGACCGAGACCGCTTCGAGGTGGAGTTTGCCGCGTCCGTGCCTGACGGTCTGGCGGTGGGCGATGCCTTGGAGAACTTGACCTGGGCTCCAGACTTCACCGCACGCAATACCCTGTTCGGCACTTGCCGGGCGAGGAGCTTGTTGGTTTCAACTCCCGGCAAAGTGGTGATAGAGAATAATGATTTTGTCTCCAGTGGGGCAGCGATCCTGATTGCCGGCGATGCTAACGGTTGGTATGAATCCGGTGCCGTGAGTGACGTGTTAATCAGCGGCAACCGGTTTCATCCGAGTTGTTTGACGAGTTGGTATGAATACGGCGAAGGCATCATCAGCATCTGCCCGATCATTCCCCAATTGGATCCCGAGAAACCCTTCCACCGCAACATTCGAATCGAGGATAACCGCTTCGATGCGTTCGATTACCCGGTGTTGTTCGCCAGAAGCGTGGATGGTTTGACCTTCAAGGACAACACCATCCAGCACAATACCCAGTTCAAGCCATGGCAGGGCCGCAAGGCAATGCTCACCTTCGAGGGCTGCAAGACTGTGGCCGTCAGCGGCAACAACATCGCCGACGATGTGCTGGGCAAGAACATCAGCATCGTGAAAATGAATACATCCGAGGTGATCGTAGCTCCGGGGCAGGGGATACTTCCGCTAACAAGTGATCAAGCAGCCAAATGAACAAGACCTTGCCCATTCCCCTGTCGAGCCTGACGGGCATAGCCGCGCTGGCCCTCGCCATGGGAGCATTCGCTCAAAACCCCGATGGGCCATCAGGCGGTCCCGCAGCGCCGCTTCGCAATGCCGCGGGTAAACTCGTGCCACCCATGGGCTGGAACAGTTATACCGGCTACAGCATCGCCGTAACAGAAGCCGAACTCCTCAAGAACATCGATTTCCTCAGCGAAAAACTCCTGCCCTATGGCTACAATACCGTCACCGTTGACAACGGTTGGTTCCTGTCCGGCCAGGGCGAGGGCGTCACAATCAAGCTCGACGCCTACGGCCGTCCCGATTCCCACGAGCATTTCTTCCCACACGGACTGAAGTACACAATCGACCATGCCCACGCGAAAGGCATCAAGTTCGGCATTTGGCTGCTGCGCGGGATCAACCGCAGGGCGGTGGAGGAAAACCTCCCGGTGGAGGGCACCTCCTATCACATGCAGGATATCGCTAACAAGAAGTCAACCTGCCCGTGGGCCGCCACCCCTTGGTGGAACTACGGCGTGGACATGACCAAGCCGGGTGCTCAGGAATACTACGACGGACTCGTCAAGAAGTATGCCGAGATGGGCGTGGACTTCATCAAGTTCGATGATATCGTGCCGAATCCGATAGAAGTGGGTGCTGTGGTCAAGGCCATTGCGAAGTGCGGGCGAAAGATTGTGCTCAGTCTTTCCCCGGGCGATGATATCAAGATCGAGCATAGCGCCGCTTACATGCAGGCCAACATGGTGCGCGTCACCAGCGACATCTGGGACAATCGCGGCAGCCTCGATGGCGCATTCCGCCGCTGGGAAAACCTGCAGGCCTACGACGGTCCAAAGGTGGGGAGCTGGCTGGACATGGATATGATTTGTTTCGGCCGCCTGACGGTCACCGACAATGGCGGCCGCGATTGCCAGTTCACGCAGGACCAGAAGCGCACGTTCATGGTGCAGCGGGCCATGGCGGCGTCTCCTCTGATGCTCGGCGGTGTCCTTTACACCATGGATGATTTCTCCATGAGCCTTTTCACCCATCCTGATATCTTGCGCTGCGACCAGAACGGCGTGATCGGCCAACTGGCACACCGCGATGGGAAAATCGACGTGTGGAAAACCCCCGGCAATGGTAACCCTAACAGCGGATGGATCGGTATCTTCAACCGGGACGACAAACCGGCCACCGTCGTGATTGGCTTGAAGGACATGGGTTTGATCCCCGACGGGAAATTTGTCCTGAAGGACATCTGGCGCGGAAAAGGGCTGCCTGCTGAAAATCAACAGAAGTTTGAAATTCCGGCCGATGGTGTAGCGTTTCTGAGCTATCAACAAGCCGAGTTAGCCAATTGAGAAAATATCTGCCATTCGCCGCCCTGCTGTTCGGGTCACTCGTCGCCGGTGCCGCAGGTATCGAGGTCGCCTTCGTCGATGAACTCGAACCGCTCTATCCGGATTCGACGGTCCGGCAGGTCGCCATGCCCGAACCGGCCTGTCTTGACGCCGCTCGAGGCTCGATCGCCGGCGTCCATCTCCTCCTTCAGAACGTGCCCCCGGAGGCTGCGCTGGAGGTCGAGGCCAGTGGTGCGGACGCATGGCCGGCTTCAGCACTGCGCTTCTATCGCTTGCTCGACGTCCCGGTGGAGGTCAACTCCGGCCTGAGCAGCCGCACCGAAAAGTGGGACGGCAAAGAGAATCCCAATGTCATTCGGCGGGCACCATTCCAAATTTTCGAGGTGCTTCAGCCGCTGCAACCTAAAACTCTATCATGAGAATCCCTATGAAAAAATCTTATCATGCCACGCAAGGATGGCTTCTATCAATTTTATTGCTTTTATGCTCGCTGCTTGCACGCGGTGCTTCCAACGATGCAGAGGCCCTGAAGGCCGATATGAAGTTCTTCACCGATGGCAGTTGCAGTGAGTTGAAGACGGAGGTAAAAATGCAGGATCTGGCGGGCTTCAAGAGCGATCTGCTCAAGACCGTGGCTACCGGCTTGCTGGACGCCACGTATGACAAAACCTACCGCGCTGCCAGCTACCAAGCTTATCCATCGCCCCGCGAGCTGGGCAGGACCTTGAAGATGGGCGATGGCTTCAGCCGCTATGAAAATATCACGGGCATCTATCTGGAGCCCGGCGACAACGTGGTGCTGGTGGGCAACACCGCAGACAAGAAACTCTCCCTGCTCCTTCCGGACTGGATGCGCCAGCCACCCGCAGGCATGGATTCCACCAAGGATCCCAATGGCTGGGGCTTGCACAAACAGGAGATTCCCCTCAGTCAGGGCGTGAACGTGATCCAAGTGAAGAAGGCCACCAACGCATATGTGAGTTATTTCGACGACCATGCTGAACAGGCACCCAAGGTGACCATCCACTTTCCGACCGGTAAGGTGAATGGATTTTTCGACGCCACGAAGCATACCAACGACGATTGGAACCGCCTGCTGGATCACGCCGTCGGGCCGATCATGGATGCCCGAGGCAAACACATCCAGGTGGCCTATCCAGTGGAGTGGTTCAACGTGTACACCCGCAGCAAGGGCGTGGAACTGATCAACAAATACGACACGATGCTCCATCACCACTTTTCATTGATGGGTCTGGTGAAGTACAAGAAGGTGCCTGAAAACCGAATACTGGCACGTGTCAACTTCAACTACTACATGTTCCGCGATGGCGATGGGGTCGCTTATCTCGGCAACAAGGATACCATGCGCATGGTGGCCGATCCGGGCGTGGTGACCGTCGGCGACCCGTGCTGGGGGTTTTGCCATGAGGTGGGGCACGCGCTGCAAATGCGCCAAATCACTTGGGGCGGTATGACCGAGGTCAGCAATAATATCTTCTCACTCTACACCGGCGGCAAGATGGGCAATGAGAGCCGCCTCAAGGCACAGAAGAACTATGCCTCGGCACGCAGAAATATTATCGAGGCGAATCCCAGGAAGTCGTTTCTCGCCGTCCCCGATGTGTTCGACCGCCTCGTCCCCTTTTGGCAACTCCATCTCTATTTCTCCCAAAACGGCAGGCCGGATTTCTATGCCGACGTGATGGAGGAAATGCGCAAACGCCCCGATGCGGGCACCGGCGATGAATCGATCAAAAACCAGTTGGAGTTCGTGAAAATTTGCTGCGATGTTGCGAAATTGGATCTGACTGACTTTTTTGACAAGTGGGGGTTCTTCTGGGTGGGTCAAATTGCGGTGGATGATTACGGCAAATACCATTTCACCATCACCCAGCAAATGGTGGATGAGACCAAGTCCTACGTCGCACGGAAAAACTACCGGAAGCCCGCCACCGATCTAACCTTGACTGAGGACTGAGGACTGAGGACTGAGGACTGAGGACTGAGGACTGAGGATCACTACCGATATCACCACACACATATCTGAGCGAAAAGTGCCCAGGTCATCCTCGCCCTGCGCTGGATTGGAAAACGTGGTGTGGACGATGATGTCATTGCCAAGCTCAGAACTCAGTGTTCGACCTCAAAAGCACCACGGGGTCGAGCAAGCTCAAATGTTACCATGCGAGGACTGACCCCATCGGCCGATGGGGTCAGTCCTCCTGAGTAAGTCGCTGTAATCCGTTGATTATCAATGCTTGAAATTTGAGGCTTTTCACAATTTTTCAGATG
>Ga0118677_10005046_pt1 | contig 23478 bp, 27 predicted proteins | sample AliMusrvi5mmetaG_FD_86154 | JGI IMG/M metagenome (GOLD analysis project Ga0118677, IMG submission 86154)
CGTTAAACGTGCCGCCTGGGAAGTACGGTCGCAAGATTAAAACTCAAAGAAATTGACGGGGGCCCGCACAAGCGGTGGAGTATGTGGCTTAATTCGATGCAACGCGAAGAACCTTACCTGGCCTTGACATGCATCTCTAATCCGGTGAAAGCCGGTGAGTGTAGCAATACACAATTTGCACAGGTGCTGCATGGCTGTCGTCAGCTCGTGTCGTGAGATGTTGGGTTAAGTCCCGCAACGAGCGCAACCCCTGTGATCTGTTGCCACCGGCGCAAGCCGAGCACTCTGATCAGACTGCCCTGTGAAACGGGGAGGAAGGTGGGGACGACGTCAAGTCAGTATGGCCCTTACGGCCAGGGCTGCACACGTACTACAATGCCCAGGACAGAAAGAACCGAAACCGTGAGGTGGAGGAAATCATTAAACCTGGGCCCAGTTCGGATTGAAGGCTGCAACTCGCCTTCATGAAGTTGGAATCGCTAGTAATGCCGTATCAGCTACGACGGCGTGAATACGTTCCCGGGCCTTGTACACACCGCCCGTCACATCATGGAAGTCGTTTGTACCCGAAGTCGCTGCGCCAACCCGCAAGGGAGGCAGGTGCCTAAGGTATGGATGGTAACTGGGATGAAGTCGTAACAAGGTAGCCGTAGGGGAACCTGCGGCTGGATCACCTCCTTTCTAAGGAGATATCTGGAAGATTTTAGAATATTCCGGAAGGTCGACCGCTAAACCCTCTCTTAGGAGATGTGGCACGCGGTTAAATCCCGAAGATCGAAAGGTCGGAGGGTTTGACGAAAAACGTACAATTCAGTTTTTGTTGTGAATTACTTGAATTTCTAGCGGCTCTGCCGCCGCACAGCGGGGGTATAGCTCAGTTGGTAGAGCGCCAGCTTTGCAAGCTGGATGTCTGGGGTTCGAATCCCCATGCCTCCACCATATTCAGCGACGCTAATTCAAAAAGTGAATTTTTATAAATACTCTTAGGGCCTGTAGCTCAGCTGGTTAGAGCATGCGCTTGATAAGCGCAGGGTCACTGGTTCGAATCCAGTCAGGCCCACCACGCTAGCCACTAGAACAACAACAATTTTCTTCCGCGAAACTCGCGGAACCATGAACTGATCCATCCATAACATTTTTTAGCTGTGCAGGATCCCAGGATCCCGCGCTCTCCATGGGCAAAGTCCCGTTGGAAGTTCTTTGACATCTGCAGATAGGGCAAAAAATTATAACTTCGAGAACTGAGTCCGTGAGGAAGTGTCTCTTCTTAGGAAGAAACGCTTTTTTACAGAAAATTTCAGAATGAACGATATCAAAAGCTACAAAGAGCACATGATGGATGCCTTGGTGCCTGAAGGCGATGAAGGACGCGATAAGCTGCGATAAGCCACGGGGAGCGGCAAGTACGCTACGATCCGTGGGTTTCCGAATGGGGTAACCCATCCAGAGTAATTTCTGGATACCGCTGTCTGAATACATAGGACAGAGGGAGCGATACCTGGTGAAGTGAAACATCTCAGTAACCAGAGGAAAAGAAAGTGAAACGATTCCGTCAGTAGTGGCGAGCGAAAGCGGAACAGCCCAAACCGGAAGACTTGTCTTCCGGGGTTGTAGGGCCCCGATGTGGCAGTCAAAAGATTAGGTGAAGCGTATGGAAAAACGCTCCATAGAGGGTGACAGACCCGTAACCGAAAATCAGATGACGCCTAGGGAGTCCCTGAGTAATGCCATCCACGTGAAACTTGGCATGAATCCACGGAGACCACTCCGTAAGGCTAAATACTAACAGGCGACCGATAGTGAACAAGTACCGCGAGGGAAAGGTGAAAAGAACCGCTGCGAGCGGAGTGAAATAGTACCTGAAATCATGTGCTTACAAGGTGTCAGAGCCCCGCAAGGGGTGATGGCGTGCCTTTTGCTTAATGAGTCTGCGAGTTAGCATCAGTGGCAAGTCTAAGTCCTTCTGGGACGGAGGCGAAGCGAAAGCGAGTCCGAAATGGACGCCAAGCTGCTGGTGCTAGACCCGAAGCGGAGGTGATCTACCCATGGTCAGGTTGAAGTCCCGGTAACACGGGATGAAGGACCGAACCGGTGAACGTTGAAAAGTTCTCGGATGAACTGTGGGTAGGAGCGAAAGACTAATCAAACCCCGTCATAGCTGGTTCTCTCCGAAATCTATTGAGGTAGAGCCTTGGATGCTGACCTGCGGAGGTAGAGCACTGGATGAACTAGGGCCCATACCCGGGTACCGAATTCAATCAAACTCCGAATGCCGTAGGGTGAAGTCCAGGAGGCAGAATGCGAGGGATAAGCTTCGTATTCGAGAGGGAAACAACCCAGACCAGCAGCTAAGGTGCCTAAATACCGCTAAGTGGAAAGGATGTGAGATTGCTTAGACAGTGAGGATGTTGGCTTAGAGGCAGCCATCATTTAAACAGTGCGTAATAGCTGACTCATCGAGCGATCTTGCGCCGAAAATGATTGGCGATAAGCGGTATACCGAAGCTCTGGATGCATGACCGGTTCGCCGGACATGCGTGGTAGGAGAGCATTGTTGGCGCATTGAAGCCATGTGGAAACGCTAGGTGGAGTGCCAACAAGTGAGGATGCAGACATGAGTAGCGATAAGCCGGGTTGAATTCCCGGCCGCCGTAAAACCAAGGTTTCCTGGGGAAGGTTCGTCCTCCCAGGGTTAGTCGGGACCTAAGGCGAGGCCGAGAGGCGTAGTCGATGGACAGCAGGTTTAATATTCCTGCACCGGCAATGGTTAAGCTTACAGTTGACATATGGTAGGAGAAGAGTCGCCGATTGAAAGTGGCGGTCCCGCAAGGGGACGTGGAGGCTTCGGCTGAAGCGGATTCTTTAAATACTGTATCGAGAAAATTCTGTAAGTGTTCCCATGGCCGCCCGTACCGGAAACCGACACAGGTGGTTGGGCACAAATGTGCCAAGGCGCGTGAGTGAAACCTCGTTAAGGAACTCGGCAATCTAGCCCCGTAACTTCGGAAGAAGGGGTCCCTTCAGCAATGAAGGGCGCAGTGAGTAGGGTCAACCGACTGTTTAACAAAAACACAGCACTCTGCTAAGACGCAAGTCGACGTATAGGGTGTGACACGTGACCAATGCGGAAAGATTAAGGCAAGTGGTTAGCCGCAAGGCGAAGCTACGAACTCAAGTCCCCGTGAATGTCGGCCGTAACTATAACGGTCCTAAGGTAGCGAAATTCCTTGTCGGGTAAGTTCCGACCTGCACGAATCGTGTAACGAGTTGACCGCTGTCTCAACGAGGAGCTCAGCGAAGTTGTAATGGCGGTGAAGATGCCGCCTGCCCGCAGTAGGACGGAAAGACCCTATGCACCTTTACTGTACGCTGTCACTGGTTTTTCGGTTTTCATGCTTAGTGTAAGTGGGAGACTTTGATTCGAATCTTTCGGGGTTCGATGAGTCGTCAATGAAACACCACCCTTGCAAATTGGAGAATCTAACCTCGGCCCATTATCTGGGCGAGGGACCATGGCAGCCGGTCAGTTTGACTGGGGCGGTCTCCTCCCAAAGAGTAACGGAGGAGTGCGAAAGTTGGCTCAACCCGGTTGATAATCGGGTGACGAGTACATGGATATAAGCCAGCTTAACTGCGAGACACACATGTCGAGCAGGGACGAAAGTCGGCCCAAGTGATCCGGTGGTTGAATGTGGAATTGCCATCGCTCAACGGACAAAAGGTACGCTAGGGATAACAGGCTGATCATGCCCAAGAGCTCATATCGACGGCATGGTTTGGCACCTCGATGTCGGCTCATCACATCCTGGGGCTGGAGAAGGTCCCAAGGGTCCGGCTGTTCGCCGGTTAAAGTGGTACGCGAGCTGGGTTCAGAACGTCGCGAGACAGTTCGGTCCTTATCCACTGTGGGCGCAGGAGAATTGAGGGGTTCACTTTCTAGTACGAGAGGACCGAGAGTGACGAACCTCTGGTGTTCCGGTTGTCGTGTCAACGGCATTGCCGGGCAGCTATGTTCGGAAAGGATAAGCGCTGAAAGCATCTAAGCGCCAAGCCTCTCCCAAGATGAGTTCTCCCTGAAGATCCGTGGTAGACCACCACGTTGATAGGTTGCAGGTACAAGCACAGTAATGTGTTCAGCTTAGCAATACTAATGATCGTTCGGCTTAATGCGTTCGTTTTGGATTCCCCTTAAGCAGGGAATCCTTCATGACACAGTTTGAAAAAGTTACGGTATTTTTGCCTCTATCTGCAGTTGTCAGTGAGCTCCAACGGCTCCTTGATCAAAGACACTTAAAAAATGTTACTTGGTCTTGGTCCGTGTAAGTTCTTTGAAAACCTGAATAACGACATGTTGGGTCTCCAGAGACCCGAAATCATGGATGTCACGTAGAAGTGTGTCCTCTTAGGTTTCGTCCTCTGGTGATCATAGCGCAGTGGCACCACCCGTTCCCATCCCGAACACGGAAGTGAAACGCTGCAGCCCCGATGGTAGTGCATCTATAGGTTGTGCGAGAGTAGGACGTCGCCAGGTTTAACGACCCCGAGTGGAGAAATCCGCTCGGGGTCGTCCTTTTTGGTAGTCTAATCAATTTCACTTCGGAATCATCAACTCCATGGAACTCGATCTTGAACATGAACACGCCGAGCGCGCCTATTCGCTCTTGGTCAATCTTGTCACCCCGCGACCGATCGCCTGGGTTACGACCATAAGCCCAGAAGGCAAAGTGAATGCCGCTCCCTTCAGCTTCTTCAACCTCCTCGGAGCGAATCCACCCATCCTTGGGTTTTGCCCAGGTGATCGCTCGGAGGGAGTTCCCAAGGACACGGCACGGAATATCCGCTCCACCCATGAGTTCGTCGTCAACATCGTTGATGAGTCCTTGGTAGAAGCCATGAACAAGACCGCGGCTTCCGTGCCTCATGGGGTGGATGAAGTGGAACTCGCGGGACTCCACACCGCTCCCTCCAGCATCGTGAAACCACCGCGCATCGCAGAGGCTCCAGCCAGTCTCGAGTGTGCTGAATGGGGAACCCTTCAGATCGGTGGGAACCGCCTCGTCGTGGGACTCATCAAGCGGATTCATGTCCGCGACGAATTCTACGACCCCGAAACAAAGCGCATTCTCGGCGAGAGAATCTTCACCGTAGGGAGGATGGCCTCCCCGCACTGGTATAGTCGAACAAAGGATCGCTTCGAAATGATCCGTCCGGATTGACAGCGTCGGTTTCAGGACGTATGTATCTCCTCTATGTCCAACCCTGTCCTAGAACGCGCTGATTTCGATGTGGCCCCCGGAACTTCGGGAGTCATGACCATGAGAGGCACCGTCAATAAGACGGCCCTCCTTCTCCTCATCACGATTGCATCCGCAGCCTACACATGGAACGCCGTGCGGGGTGGTTACGCATCAGCGGGGATGGGGTACGCGATGGTAGGAGGTATCGTTGGATTTGTGTTGGCCATGATTACCTGCTTCAAGCAGTCATGGGCACCCGTCACAGCCCCTTTTTATGCACTCTGCGAGGGGCTTCTCATCGGAGGAGTCTCCGCTATGTATGAGGCCAAGACAGGCGGCATCACCATCCAAGCCACGATGCTTACCTTCGGTACCTTTGCCGGCATGCTCTTCCTCTTTCAGGCGAATATCCTCCGGGCCACACCGATGTTCATGAAGATCGTCATCGGAGCGACCGTCGGGATCATGCTCGCCTACCTTCTCGGCTTCATCCTATCCCTCTTTCACATCAACCTCTCCATCTTTGGAGGAGGGCAGATCGGGATCATCTTCAGCCTCGTGGTCGTCGTGGTCGCCGCCCTCAACCTCATCATTGACTTTGAGATGATCCAGCAGTCGGCTGACTCCGGAAACGCTCCCAAGTACATGGAGTGGTACGGCGCCTTCGGCCTGATGGTGACGCTCGTTTGGCTCTATCTTTCGATGCTGAGGCTTCTCTCCATTCTCAACGGTGGGGGAAACAACAGGTAGGCTGGCGATCTTTTCGGAAAGCCTGGCTGGACCAGACTCCCAGGTTAACTTCATGAAAAAGCCATTATTTGTCTTGGTGCTGGTTGTCCTTGGATCTTCCCTCCAAGCCCAGGCGCAGTCACCGCAGCAGGTGCTGGCGGCGATGGAAAAATGCCGTGAGCAGGTCATCAGTCAGCTTTCCTTTTCTGAAAAGTTGAAGATGAAGGCGGCGATGGGAACCATCCAGGGCAATCCCAAGTTTGTGGCTGCGAGCAAAGCGGTGTCCAATGCACCGACGCCAGAAGATCAGATCCAAGCGAGAAGGGCTCTCGCACAATTAAAACTAGACTTGATCGAACAACAGGATCCGTCGCTCAAGCCAGTCATTGATAACATCAGAGCGGCTCAGTCAGCGGTGTTGCGTTAGTTCCGTTCTGTCATAGATCAAGGCGGTGCCGAGGGAGAAGGATGGAGTTTTTGAAGCTTAGATCTCATTAAAGCGATCTGTTGCATAGAGACTCTGAGACGGTAGATTTGATGGTTCCTATACAGGAAGTTCAGTTGATTGGTTTGAATGAGAAGTAAAGCAACGACAAATTCATCTTGCCTCATTCTGTACGCTATGTGATTCAACTTGGATTGATTTATACCAACTATGAAAAACTCCTTTTTAATTCTTTTGTTAGGATTGGCCGCCTTCAGTTTTAGCGGTTGTGCTTCCATTTTTACTGGAACGACTCAGAGCGTTCAGGTGAATTCAGTGCCTAGTGGGGCAAATGTTTCAGTCGGTGGAATTGATCGAGGTCAGACTCCACTCCCAATGGTCTTGAAGAAAGGTTCCAGTGGCCAGTGCATCACTCTGATATTGCCGGGCTATCAGGAGAAGACATTCCAGCCTCAAACCAATTTCAATCCTGTAGCTATTTTGAATCTCTTGAGCATTTTAAGTTGGGGAATTGATGCGGCTACTGGGGCCCTTTGGAAATACGACCCAACTTTCTACAACATCCAACTCCAGAAGGTTTCGAAGAACTAAATTGCTCAAAAGCTTTTTAAAGAAGACCCATCCTCTCAAACGGGGATGGGCTTTTTATTTCACTGAACCGATAAGTTTTTTGCTCTATGGAGCGAGATGGTGCGAAGAGTGAGGAGGCTTTAGGGTTCTGTAATCCAGAGGACCGAAACGCCTAACGGAATCACTGGCTCTTTAATCCCGTTCGGCCGTATAAATCGAGACTGTTCCAAGAGTCAGCGGATATGCCTTGGCGTTTTTGAATCCGCAGGACTCGATGAGGGAGTTCATTTTTTTTCCCGAGGGGAATTGTTCGATCGAGATGCCGAGGTATTCGTAGGCATCTTTGCGGCTTGTTAATAGGCCTGCGATGTGGGGGAGGATGTGGTGGAGATAGAAGCGGTAGAGGGGGCGGATGATCGGAAGCACAGGGAGGGAGAAATCGAGGATGAGGAGATGACCTCCCGGTTTGAGGATGCGCGCCATCTCGGAGAGTCCCTGCTTCCACGAGGCCATGTTGCGAAGACCAAAGGCAGCGGTGACGACATCGAAATTCTGATCGGCAAACGGAAGCATCATTCCATCCGCTACCACCAGTTCGGTCAGTCCATTCTTCCTGGCGACCTCCAGCATTGGGGCGCAGAAGTCGGCGCCGATAACACGTGCAGGAGGACAGGCCTTCCGGATGGCCATGGCGAGATCGCCTGTTCCGGTGGCCACATCCAGAACAGTGTTGGGATTCCATGGTCGGATGAGATTTACCGCAACCCAACGCCAATAGAAATCAAGACCTCCGCTGAGGAGGTGGTTCACCATCTGGTAGCGTCCGGCAATGTCAGAAAAGAGTCCCCTTACCAGTTCAGGATTCTCTTTGTGGATCTCCATGGGGGTGTCTGCGCTGTTGTCGTTAGAGGGGCCTTGAAAAGAAAAAGTGCTCACGAGAGGAATCGAACCTCCATGGGTTTCCCCATACGCTTCTGAGACGTACGCGTCTGCCAGTTTCGCCACGTGAGCAAGAGTGGTGAATTTATCCTTCCCCACGGGAAAGTAAACCCCCAATGAAAGACGGCCGGGAGGACTTTTCCACAAAAGAGATGAATTTCCGCTGGCGCAGAACGTTGCTCCATGCAATGAAAGAGGTTCACCACATTCCCATGAATACACGATTCCTTCCCCTTCTTTCCGTCATCCTCTCGACTGGCCTCGTCCATGCTCAGGATACGACTCAGAAACCAGCTGCCGGAGCCTCTCCGGACATTAATAAAATGATCCAGGCTGCCGTGGCAAAGGGAGGCTCAAGCTCCTCGACCGTTGCCCTGAAGGATCCCGTTGCGACTGTGAACGGGGTCAAAATTTCCAAGGCCGAGCTTGAGAAAACCTTCAAGGATGCGTTGTCCTCCAGCGGTGCGGATCCTTCTACGCTGACAGCCGATCAGAAGATGCAGGGATATTCCCAGATCCTTGAGGGAATGATCATGGAAAAGCTCGTCGATAAGCAGGCTGCTGCCATCCAGATCGACAAGGCTGATGTCGATGCCCAACTCGCCAAGATCAAGAGCCAATTCCCCTCCCAGGATGCCTTCGAAAGTGAGATGAAGAAGGCAGGACTCACCATGGATCAGTTCATTGCAAACCTCACCCGCTCCATGCGCCAGACGAAGTGGATGCAGGCACAGGTCCAGGGCAAGGACACCGTGACCGATGCGGATGCCAAGAAATTCTATGATGCCAATACCAAGGAGTTCGCCAATCCTGATCTGGTGAAGGCAAGCCACATTCTTTTCCGTGTGCCCGATGGTGCGACTCCTGATCAGGCAAAAGCGGCTGAGAACAAGGCTAAGGCAGCGATCGTCCGCGCTAACAAAGGTGAGGATTTCACCAAGCTTGCCGCCGAACTTTCCGAGGAGCCCGGGGCGGCCCAACGTGGTGGCGACCTCGGATTCTTCCCGAAGGACAAAATGGTCCCTGAGTTTGCTGATGCTTCCTTCGCGATGAAGAAGGGCGATGTCAGCGCCACCCCGGTCAAGACCAAGTTTGGTTATCATGTGATCAAGGTCACTGACAAGAAGTCTGCCGGCACGGCAACCTTCGATGAGGCAAAGACTCAGATCATTCAGTTCCTCCAAGCTCAGAAGCGTCGTCAGATCTTCAAGGGCATCATGCAGGAGTTGCGCCAGGGAGCCAAGGTAGAGAGCACCCTTCCGCCTCCAGCGGCTGCTCCGGCAACGGCCCCTGCCAAGTAATTCCTCTTACAGTCCCGAAACCGATGGCCGATTCACGGAAGAAGTCCGTTGGGGTCATCGGGCTCGGGATTATCGGCAGCAGGGTGGCGGCTTCGCTTCGTCGTGCCGGTTATCCAGTGGTAGTTTGGAACCGTTCGCCTCGTCCCGAGCCGAATTTCCTCTCTTCAGCCCGAGAGGTTTCCGAATCATCCGACGTCATTCAACTCTTCGTGCGTGATGGAGAGGCGTTGCTGGAGGTTCTGCGTGCCATGCTTCCGGCTCTAGGAGCCGATCATCTGGTGATGAACCATGCTACGATCGGTCCTGCCGAGACCATGGAGGCCGCCCGCCTTGTCTCTGATGCCGGGGCCACCTATCTGGACGCCCCGTTCACGGGGAGTCGCGATGCGGCCACAGAGGGGGAGTTGGTCTACTATGTGGGGGGTGACGAGTCGGCATTGGAGTCCGCGATTCCCATCTTGGAGGCATCATCGAAGGAGATCCTTCATACCGGCCCGGTCGGATCGGCAACCTACATCAAGCTTGCAACCAATATGATCAGTGCCGCTCAGGTCGAGGCGCTTGCGGAAGCCCTTGCGTTGCTTGAAAACGGCGGGGTGCCACTGGATTCGTTCAAGGAGGCCCTGACTCACAATGTTGGAAACTCCGGCGTGATCGCCGCGAAATTGCCCCTCATGTTGGAAGGGGATTTTTCGCCACGTTTCTCCGTAAAAAACATGCTCAAGGATCTGCGCTTGGCTCTCGTGACGATGCAGGGAACCGGCATGGATCTCCCGGCCACCGCAGCCACCGCGGGGGCCCTTATGGGGGCGGTCCAATCCGGGTGGGCGGAGGATGATTTTGCATCACTCGCCCGCCATTACTCCTACCCCGGAAGGCAGAAAGGAATCCCTGCGACAGGGGCGGATGTCTCCCCAAAACAAGCGAAGAACGATGCCGATGGCGACACCATTGGAAGCGGGAAGGAAAACCATAAGATTCGTAAATTCTGGTTTCGGTTTTTCCATCGATCAAAAGCCACCGGATCTTGAACGGGATCCCCATGGATAAGAAAGATTTTGGTCAGCAGTTGCGTCTTGCACGACTGGAGGGAGGTGCATTCCTCCTGGCGCCCCGCTTGCTGATCCGTCTCAGTGGTTCCGATGCCTTCCGGTATCTTCATGGTCAGGTGACAAGGGATCTCTCCCGTCTGGCGCCTCACGAGGCCCTCGACGCCTGCATCCTGACTCCCAAGGGAAAACTCTGCGCTCCCCTCCTGATCTGGCAAGAGGGGGAGGACTTTATCCTGGAATCATCTCCGGAGGTTCAGGAGGGACTGATTGCGCGCTTGGAGCGCTACGTCGTCGCAGATGATGTCACCATCACGACAGTGGCTCCGAAAAGTGTGATCCATCACTTCGGCAATGCCGCTTCGGAACTGGAACTCACAGCCCAAGATGGCCTGCGTGTCAGCCGAATCGGCGTTCCTGGGATCGATCTTGATGTGACGGAGACCGCTCCCTTGAGCTCCATGAATCTTCTGGATCCGGTCGTGGTGGAGGCGCTAAGGATCGAGCGATGCCTCCCTGCATGGGGATCGGAACTCGATGGCGAGCTTCTGCCTCCCGAGGCAGGGCTTGATAGGAGCCATATCGACTACGACCGGGGATGCTATCCTGGACAGGAGGTCATCTCGCGGATCAAAAGTGTCGGGAAGGTCAATCGTCAACTTCATCTCCTTGTGGCTGTGAGCGAAGCTGGAGTCACCTTGCAAGCGGGCCAAGTGGTGCTCAGTGGTGAGGGGAGGGAGGTTGGAACGCTGACCAGTATCTCTCCCCAATTTGATACGGGCTTGATGATGGCACTCGCTTTCCTGAAAAGGGACGTTCAGCAGCCTCTTTTTACCTTCGATCCCTTGACCGGAGAGAAGAGAGTCCTCACCATCACTGAAAATCCCGGTCCATGAGCTTCCGCCAAAACACCACCATTCTTGCCCTGTTAGTCATTTCCGGGATCGCTCTTTTGAGTGGGTGTGCCACCTCTCCGCGAATGGTTGGCAGCGGTCCCCAAGTTGCCGTGATGCTGATCAAAGTCCGCAAGGAGAAGAAGCCCCAGCGTATCGTGATTGAGTTGAACGACTCGGCGGCCCCTCAGACCGTCGCCAATTTCAGAGAACTCGTCAGCCGTCACTATTACGATGGGATGAGCTTCCACCGTCTTCTTCCCCATCATCTTGTCCAGACCGGAGACCCCAAAACTCGCCCCTTACTACCCGTCAGACTCCTCCAAAAAATCGGGATTGATTTCGGGGAACTCGACCGTGCAGGCACCGGAGGTCCCGGTTACACCGTGCCTCCGGAGATTCGCCTTAAGTTGGACAAAGGGGCCGTTGCGGCAGCACGACTCCCTGACGAGATCAACCCGACGCGCGCTTCCAACGGCAGTCAGTTCTTTGTCTGCATCGACGCCATGCCGCAACTCAATGGCCAATATACCGTCTTCGGCCGTGTGATCGAGGGACTCAATGTGCTGGACGCCATAAGCGGTCTCCCTGCGGATAGCAATGATTACCCCGCCGAGAAGGTGGTGGTCCAGTCGATCAGACTGGAGTGAAGAAAGCCCCAAGCCCAGGGGTGGGGGGCTTGCCAAGCTGTTAGCTTTTTAGGCTGAAGGCGAGTGGGTAAGAACCGGAGTCTCCTTGACCGGAGTCAGAGGGCCCTTCCCCTCTTTCCAGGAAAGAAGGTTATCGACCAACAGCCTCGACATGGCATCACGGGTTTCCACGGAAGCAGACCCCACATGGGGGAGAAGAACGACGTTCTCCATCTCAAGAAGTTCTTGGGGAACATTCGGTTCCTCGGTGAAGACATCCAGACCGGCCGAATAAATCACTCCGGATTTCAGGGCCTTGATCAGATCGCGTTCATCAACCGAGGCACCCCTGCCGATATTGATCAGGATACCTCTCGGTCCCAAGGCTTGCAGGATCTCGTAATTGACCAACGAGTTGGTTTCAGGGCCTCCGGGCGTCACCACGATGAGAATGTCCGCCTCGTGTGCCAAAGAAAGTAGCGTCGAGTGATACGTGTAGGGGACATTACGTTTGTTTCTGTTGTGGTAGGAGATCCCAACCCCGAATCCTTCCAATCTCCGGGCGATGGCACTGCCTATTCTCCCTAATCCCACGATCCCAACACACCGTCCCCTAAGGCTGGATCGGGAGAGTGGGTAAGATCCATGGATCCATTGACCCGCCCTCAGATAGCGCTCAGCCTGCGGCAACTCTCTCACGGTGCAGAGAAGCAAGCCCAGAGCGGTGTCGGCGACCTCCTCGGTCAGCACGTCCGGAGTATTGGTGACAATAATTCCATGCTGGCCCGCCCAAACGGCATCAATGTGATCGTAACCGACGCCGAAGCTTGCGATGATTTTCAATTTTGGGAACCTGAGCATGAAATCCGAGGAGACGGATTCATGTCCACCGCAGATGGCGATGGCACGGATTTTGGAGGCAATGCCGCTTTTCAGAGTGCCTGAAGAGTCCAAGCGGTGAATCATGAACCTTTCGGCTAGCCCCTCCGTGATCAACGGTTTTTCGGGACCAAGTAATAGAAGTTCGGTTTTTTCAGAGGTTTCCATCGGTTACAATTCAGATGATAGAAGAGTTCGGATGACATCCATTAAAAACTCAACTCACCAAACACAAAGCTCATTCCAAGGGATTAAAAGAGAGATCAGGAGCAGGTCATAACCCCTTGATCTGGATGGTTTCGCTATTGGCACCGTCATTTCTCAGATCGAGAGGGGGTGGTTGAGATGGATAACTGGATAAAACTACTCATAACATCCCCTCCAGAAAAAACTTGTAACATCAGTGAGCTCTCAGTATCTAACGTCGTAGCAATTAAGTAACCCTAAAAAATATGTCACGTAAAACCACCGCCAGTGCGGCAACCCTTCTGCTCGCAATCATCGGGCTCTCCTCAGCGATCGCTCAATCAACCAATATCAGTGCCGGATCGGGGACTGTCTCCCTCACCAATGGCGTTACCACCAACGTGACCGTTCTCTCCGGAACTGTCGCCCTCGGTGCCGGTACGCTCTATGGAACCGGATCCAATGCCAATCCTTACACCTATGCTGGCAACATCTCCGGCAACCTGACAATCAATTCGGGAGCTACCGTCCAGGCAGGATCCGTCTGGGGTCTCGGCTATAAGACCAATGCCTCGGTCACGGCGATCACCGTGAACGGTGGAACGCTCGCCTTCGGAGAGACCAACAACACCTCCGGTGGAACGGCCGCCCGCACTATTACCCTCAATGGTGGAACCATCAAGGCCTACGGCGCCGCCACGAACTCAGTCAATGCCGCAACTGCAGCCTTCGATTGGTATGAGGGTGGTCCTCTGGACGCCACGACCAACAACGGCTGGGGCTTCGCCATTGGTCTCGGCACGACCAACAACCCTGTTCTTACAACAGTCGCTAGCTCTACCACCTCGGTTGTCTCCGTCGGCATCAATATCCGCCTCGGCACGACCAACAACAGCCTCATCATCAGCAACGCCGCTGGTACCACGGCCAGCGGAATCGACCTGATCATCAGCGGATCCCTTCAGACCGATGCCAACTTGGTCAACGATGCCTTCGCTAGTATCACCAAGACCGGTGCAGGCGTGACCCTGCTCTCCGGTAGCAACAACTACAACGGCACCACGACGATCAGCCAAGGGCTCATCGCCATCGGTAATAATGCTGCCTTCAGCACCAATGCCGTCAACATCAATGGTGGTGGGATCGAGACCTTCTCCGGCAACACTAATACCCTGGTCAACACGTTGAGCCTGACCAATGCCTTGGTGAACATCCAGGCCAACAGCTCCCTCGCTGTCGGAGCCATCAATCTGAATGGCAATACCACCATCACCCTCGATGGCATCAACTCGGTCTTCAAGTCCACGGGCGCTGTCACCATCAGCGGTACGAACAACGTGATCAACCTTGCGGCAACCTATCCTGCAGGAACTTACACCCTGATCTCGGGTTCTGCCCTCAATGGATCGGTCAGCTCCTTGATTTATAAGGGAACGACCTCCAAGTACTCCATCAAGGCCAGTGCTTCTGCCGTCACGTTGACGGTTTCCAAGTAAGCTAAACTGAGTAAGTAAATTATCAAAAGGCCCTCCCTATCTTGGGGAGGGCCTTTTTTTGACTCGTGAATCCTGAATAGCACCGGGTGCAATGGAGGCATCACAGTTCAAAGGGGGCGCGCGGAAGATAAAAACCCTTGCGATGGTGATCATCCAAAAAGTGATCTGGGTGATACTTCCTGTCCGGGAAAACCCGACTTTGTGCCTGATTCGTGTCTAAAATTACCTGATTCGTCACATAAAAGATGAAAGTTTTAAAATAGAGTGCATATTCTCCCGTCCCCTCCATTCATAAGAGCAATTAGTGATGGTGGGACAATCAAGATAGAGAACAAAATGAAAAGCAAAAAAAATCAGAGAACGCTCTCATGGACGCTCAACGTCATCTATTCGGCCTTCTTTATTTGGAAGTAGTCGGTAGGCACTTTGACCCGCTGTTCCGCCTTCGCTATGAGGGCCAACTTGACCTGACTCCGATATTGGGACACATCAAAACTAAAGTTCTGCTTGGATTGGTTGGTTGATGTTGTGGATGGTTGTTGGGTGGATTGCAACCCTGGGCGTAGGGGGTCAGCAGCCCGTTTAAGGCCAAGCCAATTTCACCACTCTACTCAGCTAAAACGTCATTCTTTGTCATCTGGCAGAAAAATTAAAATCATTAATAGCTCCTTGAAGTTGAGCTATTCGTTGATGTTTCGGTCCCCATAATTCAATCAAATACGGAGCTTTATTTTCAGACACAATGTCAAAGAGTCCCTCCCGATAGATCTGCTTAAAAATCGTATCAACATCATCACGATAGTTGGTATCCACAGGGCGAATCCCGTCATCCTCCATCTCCACAGGCCATTGATCAGATTTGGGAACAAAAGCAAGTATATCCAAATGCTCAAGTGATTCTTTAACAGCAGGAACCATGGATTCTACAAAAGCCGAGTCTATATCCGTGCTGTTTTGGTTAGCGGTGTACTGAGAGTAGGCAATATAGTCTACCGGCGATCGATCAAATATGACGTCACTATTAGATCGGGCATATTGATTCACCCTGCCTATATTATAGTACAGTTGGATTCCATTATGGAGTTTTGTCGATTCATCCCGAAAAAGGATTTCATAGGGACCATCAAGGCTTAAGGCTCGGTAAGGCTCTTCCTCTCTCTTATACTGGGGAAACTTTGCAACCCAGTCATTCACAATGGTAGATTTCCCTAAGGAATGAGATCCTGAAATAGCAATGCGCATTTTTTTATAAAACCGCGGAAATTTTCTTCATGGTACAAAAAAGTGTAGAAAATAATACGTTTTAAACTATCGAACATTCGGCAGTGACCTGTTCATTATTCATGCACCCCCACCATCCTCATTATGGTTGTGGCAACCTCTTCAGAGCGATCGAGTCCTCAAAGAAATCTGAGAAAACCGAGACTCGGGCTGGCATTTGGATCAATTTCTCATACTTGTTATAAAACGTTCATCCCCGTGAGGAAATCCCTTTTGAAACTCGCACGAGCAGTTAATAGGATTGTTTTTGCGATCACTGTGCTGGCTGTTACTACCGCTTTTGCGGACATCGGCTATCAGTTTGTCACAGTCGGTAATCCTGGAAATTCCAATGACACCGTGGAGCAAGGAACGGGGTCGGGTCTTTATCTTGGAGGTGTGAACTACATTTATAGCATGGGAAAATATGATGTGACTGTAAGTCAGTACACGACATTCCTGAATGCAGTAGCCGCAACGGACAACTACAGCCTTTATCATCCCAGCATGGCAACCGACTTGAACATCGCTGGTATTTCCAAAACTGGGAGCAGCGGGAGCTACACTTATTCAGTGATTGGAAGTGGTCAGCATCCGGTGACCTATGTGAGCTGGTTTGATGCGGCCCGCTTTGCCAACTGGATGGCAAATGGCCAGCCAGTGGGTCTCGGAGAGGTTGCGGCTTCCACGGAGCAGGGAGCTTACACACTCAACGGACTGACGAGCGGAGGGTTGAGCATCACCAAGAACTCAAACGCAGCATATTGGATTCCTGGCGAGAACGAATGGTATAAGGCGGCGTATTACGATCCAAACCTGAACGGTGGATCAGGTGGCTATTGGCAGTATCCAACTCGAAGCAATACGGCTCCGGGGAACATCGTGGGGGGCTCAGCTAATCAGGCAAATTACCGATACAGCTCCACGGGCGGTTTGCTTTATTCAGTGACACAGAGCAGTTCACTCAGTAGCAGGCAGAACTACCTCACCGATGTCGGTGCTTTCACCCAATCAGCGAGTTCGTATGGAACGTATGATATGGGCGGAGAAGTCTATCAGTGGGATGATACAGTTAAAGGTTCAACCCGGGGTTTGAGAGGCGGCACTTGGAGTAATAACTATCTCAGGTTGATGTCATCTTCGCGCGGCGATGTGCAAGACCCTGCGTTCGAGAGCAACATTATAGGATTTCGCCTTGCAACCAGTGTTCCTGAGCCAACCACAATCATTAGTTTTATTGTTGGGGTGGGAATATTGGCGTGCTGGAGAAAAAGAAAAAGAGTGAATCCGAATCAACCGAAGCAACGAAGACAAGTAGGAGTTTCTCTGTAAAACGACTTGCTGTTTACTTGCCAGATAGACTGCATTTCTGTGCAAAAGCCAGCACGCTCGTGCATGAAGCTAAAACCTACAAGATTTCCCCTGGATCCTCTATTTTAGTGGCTGTAAGAGGAACTGGGCAGGAGTGGATGATCCTTTGGAAGAAATATCCAAAGGCTCTGCCAAACACGGCTACTCTCGCAGTATCCAATGCGCTACCGCGCTGGCAGTCGAACAGCGTTCTCATCCACTGCATTGATTTGGTTTCCGCTACACGGAAAGAACTGGGCAGGAGTGGATTCGAACCACTGAAGGCGATGCCAGCGGATTTACAGTATTCCCAATTCGGCATTCTTTCGAAGACACCAAGATTCTTAAAACCAATAGATTGCAACGAAGGATTGCGAAGGATGTTGAAGGTTGTGCAAGGGATTGTGCAAGTTCGCAAGGTGGTGAAAGCAATGAGAATAAAGGAAAAGAGATCGCTCCCAGCACTGAAGGTCGTTGGAAGTTTCTTCCTGTCCTAGATTCTAGGAATCGGAAAATCAAAGGGCTATGTCAACGCAATGGGAGGATCTACGGTACCATCTGGGTCAGTAGAGATGATGCTAGAAGCTCTTGCAGACGGTTTCCTCTTCTGGATGAGGATGGGAGGGCAGTCATCACCATCAGTGCTGCAAAGACAGCTTATGAGCGTCTAAGAGGCAAAGCACGAGAGGAGAAACTCCCTCTAGCTGGTCAAAAACCATCCCTTGCTGATTTTGCAGCGGAATATTTGACCAGTGCATCAACTCAGTCGAAGCGCCCCAGAACCATAAAAAAAGAGGGGCAGAGCCTTGGGTTGTGGGTCGCAGTGTGTGGATCGATCAAGATCGACAAGATCAGCACCCCGACGATCCGTCTGTACATTGAGAAGCGATTGAAGGGATCGCTTGTAAAGGGTCGTATAGCTTATAACGCAGTTTCTCCTAGAACGGTTGCTGTCGATATCATTGCACTCAGAAATGTCCTTAAAGCTGCTTTGGATGCTGGATTTATCCGTGAGATTCCTCGGTTTCCAAAACTCAAAGTTCCATCTCCACCACGAAGGTCATTGGTCTCTGACAAAGACTTTCAACGGCTAGTAGAGTCCTGTTGGGAAAACACTCTTGGTTTTGTCCCTGTGACAAAAAATGCAAAGCAGCTTGCGGATTTTTTACTCCTACTGGATGCGTGTGGAGCAAGAGAAACTGAAGCCTACTCCATCACATGGAGTCATATTGATTTTAAGGAAAAAAGACTCTGGATAGGTGTCAATGCCGACTTCGATGCGACGATCAGCCACGGTTCCACTGGGATAGGAGGCACAAGCAAGAACCGCAAAAGTCGTTCTGTTGAATTTAATCCACAATTGGAAAGGCATCTCTTGGAAATGAAGGAACGCAGAGATCAAAATAGCATCTGGGTTTTCCCTTCATCGAAGAGAGGGAAGGTTGATCGCCCTGTTATTTCTTTAAGGGAATCTCTGAATCTGGTTAGGGATGCAGTTGGGATGAAAGGGTTCGGCTTTCACGATTGCAGACATCGTTTTGCATCACGTTGTGTCATGGCTGGGGTTGACTACATGACCACGGCAAAGTGGTTGGGGCATTCGGATGGAGGAATCCTTGTTGGTAAAGTCTATGGGCATCTTTCTGATGAGCATCGAAAAAGAATGGCAGAACGTCTTGGATAGCGTTTTTTCTGATCTCTCGTTTCTTGTTTCTCACCTTAGAGATGCACCAGACCTTGAAGGATTGGTTGGAATGGCATCGGTTACATGGTGGAAGTACGAAAGGAACGGTTTGTCCACATCCTCATATGACCTTGAGGCGGTATTTTCGTAAAATTCGTAGCCGTTCAGGTCTTATCCCTTGGCATCAAGACGTGCTTCGACATGTTTTCGCCAGTGCTTCCCTTGCATCTGATTGGAGGGACATTGGAAAGCTCTGCCTAGAATTGGGTCATTCCAGCCAAAAGATGCTTCATCGTCACTATGCCAGAAGTATGAGAAGGAAGGATGCGGAGGCGATATTTGAGGTCAGACCGATGAGAATGAAACAGCAGTAATTCCGCTACAATCGGACACTTAGAAGTCAATAGGTCAGGGCTGAAATATATTTTTAAAAAAATGTTCTGACATGCCCTTGCATATCGAAACAGGGCGGTAAGTACCTGCGATATGTCAACAAAAAGACACAGTCCAGCCAGAGCGATGGCTGACGTTCCATCGCAGATAGTTCCTCGTCATGGTGAGGATCAACAAACAACAGAAGCCCCAACCGTTCAACTCCTCACACGTGGTGAGTTGTCCAGAAGATGGAATCTGTCAGTAGAAACGCTCAAGAGATGGGAGAAGTCAGGAAAACTGTCTTTCTTCAAACTTGGGAAGGAAGTCCGCTATCGCATCAATGTGGTGGAGCAAATCGAAAACACTTCGGAGGTATCGAAATGAGATCTGCACCCAACCACTTTGATGACGATGATTATCAGTCAGAAATTGATAGCTACATCTACTCTGGAGATAGAGAAGAGAATCCTTTCGCTAACTGGAGGAATCTTGACGGTGATCGATTCTACTTATCTGAATCCGATGACAACCTTCGCAGATTTATTTCTGACAGGGAGGCATACATCGATGAGATAAACGAAATCTACGATGGAATCGTAGAAGCCGACATGGATGAGATAGCTGCCTACTGGCATGAGAAGGAGGAATCACTATGACACCTTCTTTATCAGCAATCCAAGCGGCAGAGTTCAAGAAGTCCGATAGGGTGCTTTCGTTAAAATCGTCAGTTTCCTTGAAGGTTGAGCCTCCTACCCTCAGTCCTATTGCCCTTTACGGTGCGGTTGGTGAAGTGGTGAAAAAACTTGAACCGCATACTGAGGCGCATCCAGCAGCATTGTTAATCCAGTACCTCGTTACTCTTGGAAATATTATTGGTCGTGGAGCCTACTGCCAAACTGAAGCAGATAGGCAGTACACTAATCTCTTCGGAGGCATCGTTGGAGATTCTTCCGTTGGCAAAAAAGGGACATCGTGGGGAAGGGTGATATCCTTTATCAGGGAAGTAGATTCAGATTGGTCAAAGGGTAATATCGTCAGCGGTCTAGGTAGTGGCGAGGCTGTCATCGACAAACTCAAGGATAGTAATGATCCGATCACTGCAGCATTCACGGACAAGAGGCTCCTTCTAATGGAAGGTGAGTTTGCTCAAGTGCTGCAGGTCATGAATAGGTCTGGTTGCACGGTCAGTTCCATCATCAGAAATGCATGGGACACTGGAAACCTAAGTAACCTGACCAAAGGGAATCACATGCAAGCAACTGATGCTCACATGTCGATCCTTGCCCACATTACCAAAGCTGAATTGAGAAGGCTGATGAGTAGCGTGGATGCTACCAATGGATTCTCTAACAGGTTCCTATGGTGCTATAGCTCTCGCACAAAAGAACTGCCAGATGGTGGTAACATTCATCCAGAGGAGTTTTATAACGAAGTCAGCCTTATTAGAAAGAACATCGCTGCAATTCAAGCCGCAGGATCGTTCAAAGTGAATAGGGACGAGGCAGCATCAAAATACTGGCATGAGATCTACCATGATCTCACTGCTGCTAGAGTTGGTCGTTGGGGATCATCGACAAGTAGAGGAGCACCTCAAGTTGTAAGGATCTCTCTGCTTTTCTGTCTGCTGGATGGGAAGAAGACGATTGAGTTACCGCACTTAAAGGCTGCAAAAGCCCTTTGGGATTATTGCTGTAGTTCTGCAAAATGGGCATTCGAGGATTTTCAGTTTTCTCCGAATGCTACCAAGTTGATAGCCGCACTCTCTCATGGAGACATGACCATTGCGGATGTATCCCAACTGGTCTTCAAAAGAAACCTCAGTAAGATGGAAATTAACGATATCATCGATGAGATCGAGTCGGTTCTGGTTCCACCAAAGCTCCCTACAATGGAGGATATCCAGCACAAGGAGAAAGAAAGGGAGAAGGATAGGCAACTCTTAGATGCACTAAATAGGTTGTAAGCTAGACAACCAAAGGGAGACCCTTCCAGCTTCACCGCTGGAGGGGTTTTTCATGCCCATAATCAGCCTTGTTTTCGTACTTTTCGTAGAGTTAGAGGAGGGAAACCCATAAAATCCAGAGGGAAAAAACCTCTGCTAGTGACATCCCAACAGTGTCAGCACTCAGAATAAGGCTTCCCACTCCTTATTACGGTGAGTTGGAAACGCTCAGATTCAAAATATTTATACAATATACTGCTTTAGGTTACATTGTATGGGTAAGACCCAAAAACAATGCCAGAAGGCTTTTAAACGATTTCTAGACACCATCCAGAAGAGCAACCACGAATGGATTCGGTGATCTTGGAAAGGATTCTGAAACTTTGGCTGGAAGGATTGCCAGGCTTCGCCGGCAATCCGATGCCAAAAGCTATTTTTTAAACAGAAGACCTACACTCATACACAGGAATGCGATTCCTCCGACGATGAATTGCCATTTTTGGAGTGGAGGAAGCTCACCCCCACCTCTTATGGGTGCAGCACTATACTCACCGAGAAAACATTGAAGTGCTGCAAACAGTAGAATGACAGAGAGGAAAATGTTTTCCTTGGAAGCGGTAATCTTCATCTCTTCGTCTCCTTCGTCATCGTTTAGGGTTAATTGGATCGTACGTAGCAGTACAAGCCGATGATGCAGAGAGAGATGACGAGCCATGTTCCATTGAGCAGATAGGATTGGATGGATTTTCTGCTGCTCGACTTGTTCTTGTAGTTAACAACCAAAGCGATGGTGCTTGTGATAGGTCCGATCCAAACCATCACAACAAAGATTTCTTCAATGATGAGGGTCAAGGATCCCTTGTGAGGAATCAGCCATGCGACGATCCATGAGAGTATTCCGAGAAAAGCAGGAAGACTGAGAAGTCCAGTCAAAGCCATCGTCTCTTTTCTCATGGTTTAGGAGGAATTACTTGGGTGGGAATCTTCATCAGCCTGTGCGTCCAACCAGCAGCAGATGCGAGAAAGTTCATAGGTGGGAGATCCCTCTCTGGGAGGTAGAATCCCTTAACTTTTTATCTCTATTCCTTTGTTGAATTATTCTAAACACCACATAAAGCCATGTTATAATAAGGAATGGGAAGAAGGAATTGTAACATATCTGCCAGTTATTTGGTGAGTAGAGTTCCAATTTGCGAAGTAATTGATTAATAAGAACCATTACAGAAATATTATCTACAACCACAAATATAAGGCTTCTAAAATACTTATCGTTAGATTGGTCGATTATAATTTCCCAAGAGATTTTGCAATATAGTAGAATTATCAGTGAGTTGATAATTCCTACAAGACACCCAATTGTTATGATTTGGTGAGTTTGACTCATCACTTTCTTAAGGTTTCAGAGGAGATCCTTCACTTGGGGGACTTCTTTAACCCAATGATCAGACAAATCACTCCAGTAACGACAAAGACGATCCCAATCAGTACGGCATCAAACCCAAAGAATTGATCCCCATTATGTCTTCCAGCATGTTTGGAAAAAATATCAATTAGACCACCAAGTAGGGAGAAGATCCCTATCGCAAGAATGGGAAGTCTTGGCTTCCACAATGGAGAGGTGATCTTCATCACTTTTGAGAAGGTTCAGAAGGGGTCACTTGGTGGAACCTTACGGACACTTGGGCAAGCGAGTGATTGTTTTGCTGGTAAAATCTCCTTTGGAGATGTCCCAAACACCTTGAAATCTTACCGTCCATGAATCTTTCTCTATTTCACCTACTGGATCAGTCGTGCAGATGCAGTTGATCTGAACTTGCGTGTTGTTGAGGAAATTCCATTCTGTGTTGTCAGCCTTGAATAGAAAGTCATTACAGTAGTTGAATCGGCTTGCCTTCGATTCAGTAAAGTCTGGATCTACTTCAAATGTAATCTTCTCGGTTAAATCCGTAACTGAGCCAACATTCCCATTTCGGATTGTGGTTAGAAACACCTTGTCAGCACCCCATTTTATCCCTTCGACCATCACTTCGGCTAGTGAGTCTTTCGACCAGTTTACCGCATAAGAGCCATGAGCATCCTCTGCCAGATTGCTATAACGAAGAGGAATTGCCGTGAGAATCCTAAAAGGGTTCAGATTTACCAAGTAGAGCGAATACTCCTTCAAATCATAGAGAACTGACCTCTTCGGATAGATGAGTGCATACTTCTTATCTGGTGAGATGCTATCTGGAAGGGTCTGGTAGTCCTTGAACTGCTCTGGAAATGGACAAGGGGGAGTAGGTATCACTCCATTGCTGTAATCAACGGTTGAATTACCTAAAGCACTTCCACAAACCATCAACGCAAAGACAGCAACCCCAATGAACCTTGAAACAAGGTTCCAACAAATAGGAGGTTTTCTCATGGGGGGAGAAGGGATAGGTCTTTTGGTATTACTTTGTTGATTCCAAGACAATCGAAATCAACAGAGGCTTTGGAAAAACGGAAAGATCCGAAGTTGTCGTATTAAAACAG
>Ga0118677_10005048_pt1 | contig 23472 bp, 18 predicted proteins | sample AliMusrvi5mmetaG_FD_86154 | JGI IMG/M metagenome (GOLD analysis project Ga0118677, IMG submission 86154)
ATTTTAAACAGTTGCCAAAAATGCATTCTCAATTGCCAAAATTTTTAAACCAATTGCCAAAATACAGTTTTTTCTTGCCAAAATTATTTTACAGTTGCCAAAATCATGATTTCTATTGCCAATTTTATCGATTTTTTAACATTTATTTAAAAATATTACATAAGTACTTGATATTACATAATATGGAAAACTATAAAACAGAAATAATGACGTACTAGAACTACATTGCCAAAATACTCCAATCCATTGCCAAAATTTATAATCAATTGCCAGAAATGCATTTTAAATTGCCAAAATTTTTCATGATATTGCCAGAATTATTCAAAAAGTTGCCAATTTTTATTGGTTTATTTTGTAGAGACACAAACTTCGGGCTTATAAATCTTTCAACAAATAGCCCGTACTGCGACCACCTGCTGAATCCTTTCTAAGAACACTTTTTTCCACCAGATCCAGGATGTCCCGCAAAGCAGTGTCTTGTGAACATTTTGTTATCTTTGCCCATTTAGAAGATGTAAGCCTGCCTTCAAATCCATCAAACAATTTGTTAATCATCGTTCTCTGCCTCTCGTTGAGAGATCCCAACGGATGAGATTCCCAAAAACTTACTTTTTTTAAAACGCAGGATAACGTACTTTCAGTCCTATCAAGAGAACGATTTAAGCAAGCTAAAAACCATTCCAGCCATGCCGTAATATCGATACCTTCCTTTGATACCTGATTGCTTTTTTGCGTTTTTTCTAGAATATCATAATAGGCGTTACGTTCTTGCCTAATCTGAAGGGACATACTATAAAACCGTTCCTTGCTGGCATCCGCGCGGGCAAGCTGCAAATCGGCAATCGCGCGGGCCATACGTCCATTACCATCTTCAAAAGGGTGAAGGGTCACAAACCATAAATGAGCAATCCCTGCCTTAAGAACAGGATCTAAATCCTTTACATTCTTAAACCAGTTTAAAAAAATTCTCATTTCACCAGCTAGACGATTGGCCTGGGGCGCTTCAAAATGGACCTTCTCCCATCCAAGAGGGCCGGAAACAACCCTCATAGGGCCATGGGCATCACGACGCCAAGCGCCAACTGTAATTTTATGCATACCGCTTCTGCCTGTTGGAAACAGATGAGCATGCCAGCCGAATAAACGCTCTTGTGTCAATGGTTTATCGAAATTTTGTGTGGCATCCAGCATCATTTCAACCACGCCATCCACATAGCGGTCAGAATGGACCAATCCCCCAACATCCATCCCTAATCTTCGGGCAATAGATGAACGCACCTGGGCCAAATCAAGGATTTCTCCTTCGATTTCACTGCTCTTAACAACATCCAACGTTAAATTTTGCAATATGGCTTCCGACCGCAAGGAGAAGCCTATGGCCTGCATGCGTCCCAATAATCGACCTTGACTATTGCGCACAGAACCCAATAGAGATGAGATATGTTTATACTCCCACGTAAATCTTGGCCAAATATGTCTCTGATGAATATAACTCATAATCTCCGCACCTCTTGCGGTGAATATACCACGTATTCACCGCACATGCAAGCTGTTTTCATTGGCCAAAGGATCAATTTTCTTGCTTAATCCCCAAAAATTCCGGCAGGCTTTCAAGCGGCTGGATACTGATGACTCTAGCTTCAAATCCAGGAGATTTCTGTAGCTCTGCTAACATGGCGGGGTCAATATGAAACTTAATCTCCCCACCAGGACCATTTTGGGTTTGGAGAAATTGATTGGAGGTCAGGTCGATACCGCCCCGTTTTTCCTGTCCGGTCATCGCTAAATTCCCTGACCCTGCCTCCGTTGCTTTTTCCCTATCTTCTAATCTTTTCAATACATATCTTAAACTACTCCGCGCGTTAAGATTCTTAGAATCAATGGCTATTACTTTCTTATACGCTTCTATAGCCTCTTCTAATTTATTTTGATTCTCCAATTCAATTGCTAAATTTAGATACACAGAGTAGTACTTCGGACTTAAATCTATAGCTTTATAATATGTATCTATTTTCCCATGATCTAATGTGTTTCCTAAACTGAAATAGAAACAGGATAACACTCCCTTCTGCCATGGCATTACAAGAAAATTACCTAAATTATTTTTACCCGATTCGTTATTAATTATTTCATTTACAATAGTCCCATCTTGTGGAACCTCATGATTCAACATTGGTATACTGGCTCTATAACTAAACTCTTTAGATTCTGATGGTTCTACTACAAAATATTCTCCATTAGATAGGCGAGATAATAAGAAAATATGACCACTTACTTGAACAGACCAAACCTCAATCCCTAATTGTCGTAAATACAACGCCGTTAAAGCTGATCGTAATACACAACAAAGTTCATTTGTTTCATCTGCTACTGCAGGAGAAGCTTCTAAAAGTTCATAAAATTGTTTACTCTTATTCCATCCACCAAATTTACGTATCTGTTTCAAAATATTCTTTATTGCTTCAACTTCAATAACGGATTTCTCTTCTGCAGTTGCATTCTCTACTTTTGCCTTTCGAATTCTTTCAGCAGCCTTTTGTAAAACATCACCTATGGGGGTTCTTGGTTTTAAAAATAATAAAACTCTAATCCATTTTTCTACTTTTTGTGTCCATGTTCGAATCAACTGGTCGTTTCTCTTGCTTAAACCTAATAATCGTAAACCCCTAAAATATGTCGCCGCCTCTAAATGTGTGCGCACCCTCCTTACATATGCTTCTTGAGTTTTAGGTTCAGGAAGAACGAGCTTCATTTCATCTCTCAAAGGCACAGGTGTATGCTCTTCATCGCCTATCTCAATGGCCTCAATCTTTTCAATTAACCCTAAGGTCTCGGAAACCGTAATGTCTTTAGGTAAATTAAAGGTATACAAATCTTCTCCATCTGCCGCCTGGCTTTTAGTATATTTTAAAAAGTCCTCTCCCGTTCTATCTATAAAATTCACCCTAATGTGATCCGTCAAATTTAACCATGCCAATTTATTTTCTTCTTTTGTAGCGCCTTCTTTTCCAGCAAAAAGATCCCGCTGTTCATCAGCAAACAACTTAAGATTTCTGTAAGAAGCAGGAATATTTTTTATCATCGCCCGATTCGCTGACTTTAGAGTGGTTCTGGACAACTTCTTATATGTTTTATATTGATCTCCCAAATTAAAACTTAATTTCATTTCCATATTCATACGCCATTGCCATTCCAATTGCAAAGCCCTCAATCTTTGGAAAAACCCAGGATTTGACCTAGCATAATCTCTTTCTCTTACTCCTATCCGTTGGGTATTTCTGCGACGATTAACTGGGATGGACCAGTTGAACATAAAATCAGAAATCTCGTCTTCGGTTAGATCCTCTTCAAAATGTAATTTCAACTGTTCTAATCTTAACCCATTGGGTGTATGCGGACTAAACTCATTAAAAGAACCAAAATCTCCATCTAAGAAATCTAAATCCTTTACCATTTGTTCTTTACCTGAGAATGGGGCTATCTGCCGCGCGACATAAAGACCGATTCTATCGCAACGATCTTCAATCATATTGTCTGTCTCATAGAAACCAACAGGAAGCTGGTTGGCTTTTTTATACAACATCATTGTTTCATGAACATCTCGAAAAAGCACATGACCTAATTCATGTCCCAGAGTAAACCTTCTTTTATTTTGAGACATTTTAAGAAATTCCATGGTATTGATTACAATTACGGGCTTTTTCTCAAAATCTGTCAAAAAGAACACACCTCCCATAGCCCACTTTTCTCCTATCAAATCAGAAACAATAATTTCAGTTCTTTTTAAATCATCCCTAACATCCTCAGGAATTGAACCAAACTTTGATATAACATCCTTAATATCATTCAACATTCTCTCTGCTTCTGCTGTATACTTCTTGTTAATTAACGCTCGGGCATTAATAATCCATGCCCTCTCCTGTGAAATTTCTTTTGCCGCCTCATCGTCTAACTTTCTTGGTAATACGGCCTGTGGTGTTTGAAAACCTAATTTTGATCTAAAAATGTCTAATATAATGTGCAAGGTAAAAAATTGTCCCTTTGAAGCTGATCCTATGACCGTTTCATCACGATAGGTTGTAACCATGGCTTCATTCCCCAACATAAGATTGAAGCCGCCAGAGAAATACTTCCTCGGCATCACCTCTTGAGTGACTGGGTCTTGTTCTTCCTTGATGTAGTTGTACACGCCTTTTTTGAAGGCCTTCAAGTAGCGTTGATAGATTAGATCGACGTCGTTAGTATTCCCATTCGTGTCATTGCGAGCGACCAACGGGAGCGAAGCAATCTTATTTGGATTGGTTGTTTTTGTTAAGATTGCTTCGTCACTCACTGCGTTCGTTCCCCCCTCAAGGTGGCCTATCGGTCGCAATGACACACGAGGAGCGGATGGCACTGAAGATTTAATAATGAGACTTCTATCGTAACCAACCCCTGCAACCTTGTTCCTATCGGCATACACCTGCGCTAAAATTGAATCTTTGATTTTCTTCTTGTACCACGTCGCAAGGATAAGCGAATTGTAGACCTGTCTTAACTGCGCGAAGTTTTTGCCTTCGTTGACCTCCGTTGTTAATTCTGGGATGACGACTTCGCGGACGATTTGGGAGGCGAGAGAATGTAAATTATTAACCGTAGGGGCAGGTTCATAACCTGCCCTTTCTTGGGCGGGTTGTGAACCCGCCCCTACGTCGGAATGTTTTTCTAACGACAAATAATCCTCTTCCAACATCACCTTCAATTTCGATTCCACCACATACGCCGTACCCGCCTTCGCATTCTCATACACAACTGCCTTCTCAGGGATAATCCAAACCTTATTAAAAGTATTCACTGGTATATTCGTCGTCCCATACTTCCTTACTGCTTCTTCATAGATTCGTTTCCAAAACTTCTTTCCCACTTGTTCCTCAGGATAAATCAGGCTGGCCGTGATTTGTTTAAGCATGTAATCTTCGGCTAACAGGTCTCTGCCCATTTCAGTTAGCCCAAAGCTCTTTGGAATGATACGATCCTTCTCGTATGGACTGAGGTTCACCCAAAGATCTTTTTCAGGAACAGTTATAGATGCTAAGAAATATTTGATAAGTTTGGTTGATTCATCCTTTAATTGATCATCGGCTATGCCACTGTCGCCTTTATCCAAGATAAAATCAAATCTAAAAGGATTATCGGGATGTGCTTTAATCCCCTTCAACATTGGCGGGTCGAGCGGAGGGCTTACATGTATCCGCACCCCAGGCACGGGCAATCTTATATCTTGTGCCTCGGCTGGTATCCGCGGCAAACCAGAAGAAATAAAGGCTATTAAAAGGATGTAGATTATTCCTTTTCTTATAAGCCTATGTGCTGAATATATGGGGAGCTTCATATAAAACCTCAATTAATGTTCTATATAAAGTAAAGCATATAAAACAGCTGATTTCAAGGCCTTGGAAGGGTTCTTGAGGAAACGCTAACTTCGACGTGAACGGCACATTTTATGGAAAAATAGTTTTTAATTCTGCCCTAAAAGGAGCAATAGCACGGATATACCTTAACTAGGAGCAAATAGCAATTATGCCTTCTGATTAATGTGAATATCTCTTTGCGGATAGGGAATGGTAATGTTCTGCCTTTTATATTCATCCCAAATGGCTTTATTAACGCTGAATTTGACATCGCCGTAATCACCTGGCAGGACCCAAACAAAAGCCTGTAAAAAAATACCCGAATCACCGAACTCCTTGATTCCCGCCACCACCGGTTGGTTGGATGGCACCTTTTTATTATTCTTTAGAATACTCTCAAGAATGGCCAAGGCTTTATCCACATCGCAATTATAACCAACGGTGACCTTAAATTCTAATTGGCGATGTTGGGAATAATTCTTGATGACCTCGCCCACAATATGTTTATTGGGAATGACCACAATACTGCCATCTAACCCTAAAAGTTCAGTGCGAGGAAGCGAAATGTCCTTGACCTCACCTTGAACATTGACCACATCAATAATGTCTCCAATCTTAAACGGCTTTGTAAAAATAAGAGTGACCCCCGAGGCATAATTTGACAATGGCCCCTGCAAAGCAAGCCCCGCGCCAACACCAGCCACTGATAAACCCGCGATCAAAGGAGCAATTTGCACGCCCAAATTGCTCAAGGCAAATAAGAATCCTAAGGCCAAAATGGCCCATCTGACCGTTTGGATAATAAAATTCCCAATGGTAATATCCACTTTTCTATCATTCAAGGCCCTCGTCACTATTCTGACGACAAAACGCGATAGCAGCCAGCCTACGATTAAAATAATTCCCGCACCGATCATCTGAAAACCGTAATGGACGGAATGTTCCGTGATAGTGTCGATAATTTTAATAAGTCTTTCGTGGTTCATACACTGCTCTCCTTAAAGATTGTTGATGTTCTATTTCTGCTGTTTGACTATTAAGTCTTCAATTAAACTCAGACCCTTAACAACTTCATCGTCAAGGACCACAAACTTCCCTCGGATTTCATACATGCTGCCTTTAGATATTTCCTTGACCTGAACAACAATGGCCTCTATCTGATAAAGCGAAATGAGCGGCGCTGTCATCTTAATCTGGTTCTCCCCATAAAAAGCCTTAAATGCTAGCGTCACCAGGGAATCTTTTTCTAAAGCTAAAGGAGTTTCAAAACGAATACCGCTTTTGCTAATGTCTTTAATGTGGGCAATCTTGGCCTCTTCGGCATCCTTGCCTCGCTGAGTAACTACAAATTGCATGCCAAATCTTGGATTCTTTCTTCGTTCAATCCCTTGGTAGGTATGGTCCATAATCACACCCCTTTTGTGCGAAACACTACAACAATTGATAATTATTCGGCCTAGTCAAGACCGCCTGGGCCACCGCTATATTGCGCATGGCAAAGGCCGCTTCACAATAAGAAAAATAATAATTCCACTTGCGCATAAAAACGTCATCAAAACCCAATTCTTCAACCACACTACGGTTGCGATTAAATTCCTGTCGCCATATCTGTAAAGTCCTTACATAACTAGGCGATATGTCTTCATAATCAAACACACACAAAACCCCGGTTTCATGAATCGCCTGCTGAATGGCTCTCAGCGACGGCAAAAGACTTCCTGGGAAAATATGCTTCTGGATAAAATCCACGTTCTTACGAAAACTTTCATACCTATGATCCGGCGCAAGAATCATTTGTAATCCTACCAGACCATCACTTTTAAGCAAGTGATGGATCTGCTTAAAATAGACCGGTAAGAAATTATGCCCCACAGCCTCTATCATTTCAATGGAGATTATTTTATCATACAAACCCTTAACATGTCGATAATCCACAAATTGCACGTCAATCTTATCGTTTAAACCCTCGCGTTTAAAGAGCTCTAGGCAATGTTCATACTGCTCTTTGGATATTGTAATAGCTGTCATATGACAGCCGTAATTCTTCACGGCATAGAGGGAAAACCCGCCCCATCCGCAGCCGATTTCCAATACTCTATCCGATGGCTTTATCCTTAACTTCTTGCACCACATATCAAATTTTGCCGCTTGCGCCTCGTGTAAAGACTGCTTAGAATCGGTGAAATAGGCCGAGGAATAGGCCATGGAAGGATCTAAAAAGGTCTTAAAAAAATCATTACCCAAATCATAGTGGGCTGAAATGTTTTTGTGGCTTCCCATCAAGGTATTATCACGTAATTTATGGGCCATCGTATTAAAAAGTCTAAACCAATTGACCGGCGCGTTCTTTACGGAGTCCGCCATGAGGGTAGGGTGATGTTCTACGTTAAGAATCATCCACTCGATGACCTTGGTTAAATCCGGTGAGTCCCAGTCTCCATCAAGAAAGGATTCACCAAAACCCACATCCCCGTATAACAAGCATTTTGTAAAGAACTCCCGTCGATGATTCAAACGGATTTGGGCCGATATCGAATCCGGTTGCTGGCCATAAATACGCGTACTTCCATCGGGAAAAACAAAGGTCAGCTGCCCTAATTTTAAAGGTGTAAAGACCTTGTGAATGATACGTTCACACAAGGACATCAGGACTGGGGGCATACTCGGTAAACCTCACGTTGATCTTGTGGATTTTCTTCTTTAAGATGATACGGCAATTTTTTAAAAAAACACAGCATTGCCGCGTGCCAGTGAATATAAAAAATGACCTTTAAGGTCACCCATGGATATTTGACAGTCATCCAAAACAAATGCTTTGTTGTTAATGACCGCTTTATTCCTTGCATAGAAGAATAAAAGAACTTTTCTCCCCTCTTTAATACGTCAATCGCAATTGTCAAATTTTCATCCGGGACTTGAATCTTAAAATCTAAAACATTGTCTAAATCCGTAAAGGGAGAAATATAATAATATTTTATCTGCTCGTCTTGAAACACCTGATCCCGTTTTTTATCTGGACCAAGATAGAAATATTTTAATTCACCAAAGGTGTTACCAATTTCGGGCACCACGCATAAAGGATTATTATGGGCATCAAAACAAAAATAAAAAGAGACGGGATTAAAAATATAGCCAAATGTCCTTACGCTAGTCAAAAGTTTCACCTTGGCCACATCTGCCTTAAGACCTTTTCGTTTCACATAGGCTAAAAGGCTCTCCTTAGCTGTGGTGTTCAATGACAACACATGGTCCTTATCCCTAAAATTATAAACGCGGGTTTGATTATGGCCAATCAACCAACTAGTTTTAGATAAAAGCGGCAGTTCATCCAGGTCTAAATAGAACATAAAAATCTTATGTCCAAAGCTATAGCGCTTTGGGCCTTGCCTGTCGTGCCAGATGTTAACTTCATAAAGACAAGAATTTAACGGTTCAACCATCTTTTCCCTTCCATAGGTTCACCACCCATGCTGAGCGTAGTCGAAGCACTAACCCCACAGTTTTTCTCCCGTCATTGCTCTGGCCGCTTCTAAAGCCGACCATAAGCCATCTTCATGGAAACCATAACGAAAATAAGCCCCAGCAAAATAAACGCGCGAAGGACCATTAATCTTCCCCAATTGCTCCTGGGCCCGTTGAGAAGTGGTACTAAATAACGGATGGGCATATTCAGACTTCCATAAAACCTTCCCTGGATCCAACAAGCCAGGATCATTGATGGAAATAAAATAATTCTTCTTCCCAGAGACCCCTTGCAAATGGTTCATCCAATAAATCGTATTGGATTTTCCATCACGTTCCACGCGATAATTCCAAGAAGACCACACCTTTCTTAACCGCGGCATGACTTCTTCATCCGTATGCAAAGTTACCTTGTTTAAATGATAAGGAAATTTAGACAGCAGGTCTTTTTCTAGCGTACTGGCATCATTTAAAATATCCAAAGATTCATTGGCATGAGTGGCCAGTAAAACATAATCATAGGGAATCTTGCCCTCGTTGGTTATCACGTAGACCTTGTTTTCTAGACGATAAACTGATTTAACGGGACTGTTGACTAAGACCTTAGCCTTAATCAAAGGCATGATCCTATCTCTATACTGCCGGCTTCCTCCATCACAGGTCCGCCATTGTAACTGCCCTTTTAAATCCAAAAAACAATGGTTCTTAAAAAACCGCACCAAGCTGGCAGCTGGAAACTCAAGCATCATGTCAAAAGGCGTTGACCACACGGCTGAACTCATAGGTATTAAAAATTTATTTAAAAAATCCTCACTGTATTGTTTTTCTTTAATATAGCGAGCCAAAGAATATCCTTGAAAATCAGGATGAATTAAGACCTCCCCGGCTTCCTGACGAAAACGGTTAATATCCAGAAGCATCCGAATGTGTTTGGGGTTAAAAATATTCCTTCGCTGGGCAAACAGTCCGTTTAAACCCGTCCCGCAATATTCCAAACCGGAGAATAAATGCTGAACGCTAAAAGACATCTCTGTTGGTTTTGTAGGAACATTAAGTTCCTTAAAAAGCGCGGTCAATAACGGATAGGTAGTTTCATTATAAACCATAAAGGCAGAATCAATATAGATGGGCTTGCCCTCTTCCTCAATGGTCAGCGTATTGGTGTGCCCGCCGACATAATCATTCTTCTCATAAAAAGTAATGTCGAAATGGTTCTTTAAGAAATACCCTGCCCCCATACCGGCGATACCGGTGCCTATAATGGCTAAGGTTTGTTTTTTTACGCCTTGCGAAAGCGGTAATGGCTGACTATCCATTCTGATCCTTTCTTATAACCCCATAGTTCGGCACAGGCCATATAAAAAATACGCCAATAGTGCCACCATTTGATATATTCATTTTCCCCGTAAGTGTTTTTTAAAATCGGCAAGATTTTTTCTTTGTTGGAATCCATGTTCGAAAGCCAATGCTCGGCAGTTTTGGCATAATGCTGCCCTGACACCTGCCAGTGTCGTTCTATTTTAAAATGATCTTGGAAATACAATATCAGATCATCTGAGGGCATAAGCCCGCCGGTAAAGAAATATCGACCTATAAAATCTGATTCATCCTTGGCATCATAAAAATAACCATACTGACGATGGGTGAAAATATGGATAAACAGTTTACCTTCAGCTTTTAAAAATCCCGAGACACGTTTAAGAAGCGTATCCCAATTGCGCATATGCTCAAACATCTCCACGCTGATGACCCTATCAAATCTCTGATCAATACTAAATTCATTCATATCACAGGTGATAACGGTTAAATTCTTTAAACCGCGCACCTGGGCCTGGGCATCAATATAGGTCTTTTGGGTCTTAGAATTAGAAACAGAAGTAATGGAAGCATTCGGAAACAATGCCGCCATAAAAAGAGAAAGGCTTCCCCATCCGCAGCCCAGTTCTAAAATATGTTGACCGTCGCTTAATTCCGCACGTTTCGCGGTAATGGCCAGCATATCATCTTCAGCCTGGTCTAAGTTTTCAGTATCCAGGGCATAATAACAAGAACTATACTTAAGCTGCTTGCCCAAGCAAAGTTGAAAGAACTGGGTGGGCAGCTCATAATGCTGCTGATTAGCTTCCTGTGTATGCAAAGCAATGGGAGCACGGCGCATATCTTCAATAAGTTTGGTTAATCGCTTTTGAATGGCCTCGACACCGCCTCTGGATTCGTCCACTAGCTTTTGTTTCAGGAGTTGGCGCATTCCTAGACGAATCAACCCATCAGGCAATAATCCCCGCTCAATCAATCCTTTGGAAAACGAGACTAAAGATTTCATATTTTCCTCTTTGGTAAAGGAATAAACATGCTCGTTGTTTTCTGGTAACGACGATATTCATCCCCTTTTGTCCTTAAAGCCTGCGCTTCTGCCAGAGGCACGCCGCTTAAGTGCATTAAGAAATAATACATCAAAACAGGTGAAATAACAACGCTCCAGCCAAAAGGCGCAACGACGGCCATTAAAAAATAAGCCAACCACATGAGCCATTCGAAGAAATAATTCGGATGCCTTGAATAGTACCACAGTCCATATTCACAAGTCCTGGCTTTGTTCACAGGGTCTGCCTTGAAAGCCTGTAATTGTCCATCCGCAATAAACTCTCCCACAAACCCAACTATCCAAACTCCCAGGGCCAGATATTCAAAGGTTGAGAAATTCTTCGATGGATTCATACAAATTACCAGATATCCCCAGGACAATATCACATCTAACAATCCCTGAAATTGGAACATAAAGAAGAACTTTAGATCCTGACGGGTCTTCCATTCTTCTCGTATTCTCGCGTAACGTCTATCTTCCCTTCGATCACGCAGGAGCCTTACAGCCAGAAGACCCGCCAAACGCACGGCCCAAAAGCCCACAAGAACAAAGATAAGCATCTTGCGAGGATTAAGCGTTCCCGTGCCTGTTGCATATACCCAGCAGCAGATAAGAAGACCCGCGGTCCAGCCAATATCCAAAAGGGAAGCATTTTTGGTTTTGACCTGCATGAACCATAGGACAAACATCATGAACGCCACATAACCCCAGGCCGTCAACAGTAAATGAATAATCATTGAATGTCCCTCTTTAATAAAACCTCTTTAATCCCTTCTGATTCTTTCAAAGTAACGAATTGCAAGAAAACATAGAATGCCGTGGCAATGCTTCCTAAACTGATAAAAGCAATCAGCCACATCAAACTTCTTAAAAGATTGGCTTCCTTATAAAACATCCAAACAGAAATGATAGTAATATTAAAATAAAAATCAATCAGGGTTGTTAAAAACCAAGGCTCTTTAACAACAGAACTTGGCAAATGAAATAGATCACTTTTTATGCTTGTGACTATAACAATACCAACCATCGCTAAAGACATTGCGATCATTAAAAACTTTATTCCAACTTTGACAGCTTGATTTGTCGTCGACATAATATCATCCCTTTCTCTTTAACATCAGCATATTTGTTGTTAATAAAAGCAATCTTTGTCTGTAAAGCTGATAAAGTAAATATTATACAGTACCTTTCTGGATTATCTGTTGATATATATCCAAAGCTTTTAACGCACTTTTTTCTTTGTCTTTGATCTCCAGCATAATATCGAAATCCATCCCTTGCGTAATCGAAAGGAAGTTAGAAAACTGATTGGTATCGATGGTCAACGCGTGTTTACCCCTTCTAGCGCCAGGCTCTTGGGCAGAATAATCTACCATCATCAACCCATCCTTCTTCTTCCAAGTACCTTTGGCCATCATCATGGCCTCAAACAAGCTTTCCCCCTGGTTAAGACAGTCATGGTGAAAATTATCGAATAGAACAGGGATACCAACAGCTTCATGAATCTTTAAACAATCATTCAAAGGAAAGCTCTTATCGTCATTTTCGATGACCAATCTTTCTTTGACCCTGCTGGGCAACCCAAGGTAATTGGCAATAAAGTTTCTTACAGCCATTCTTCGATCCGCGTAGACTCCTCCCACATGAATCTGCACCTTTGAACTTCCATCTAAACCCATAAGATCCAAGAACTGTGTTTGCCAAATAAGATCCCTAATGCTTGCTTGAACCACTTGTCTTCGAGGTGAATTAATCAAAACGAATTGATCTGGGTGCATGGAAATACGCATCCTGTGTTGACGAATAAAAGCTCCAATGTCATAAAGTTCAGCTTCAAACATTCCTTGCCAGTCTATGTTCATAACCGGATGGGAAGCAAAAGGAATAATGCCAGAACTAATACGAAAGAACATAAAACCATGCGTAAGATTGAAATCCAAAATACGTCTTACATAATCAAGGTTATGTTTTACTGTCTCAATAAACCGCTCTTGAGAAAAGGAAGCTAACCTAAATGTTTTATATCCTTTATCACCTAGCGTATGGTTTAAACATGGATATCCTATTTTCATTACTCTCCCTTTCAACTTCCGTTGCTATTTGAACCCTCCACCTAATGGGAGTTTATCTGATCAATGGGAAATTAACAACGCTCTATGATTATGGATGTTTCATGTAGGTCTACTACATGATCAGAAAGACTTCAAAAACGAGGCTAAATTGATGTCTTTATTAAGGAGCCCTAGTTTCTTGCGGATATTAAAACGGTGTGTCTCGACGGTCTTAAACGACATACTTAAAGATTTAGCAATATCTTTTCCTGACAAACCTTGTCGAATAAGATTAGCAATCTCCATTTCTTTTGGGGAAAGTTTAAACTTATCACTGGAAGCCTGACGGGCAAAACCTGAGGTCAACTCTAAAAGACTTTGCTTGATGGCATTGATATGTTTGTTTTCTAAACGAGAAGACCTGCCTTTTAACTTCTCTAATGAAGGTAAAATGACTTTCTCGACATTAGACAAAATATCTTCCTGCAATTGCTTCTTTTGATACTCGATTTGTGCGATCATTTCTTGCAAGGCAATGTTCTTATCTTCGATCATCCTTTGGATCTTGACGCGTTCGGTCACATCGCGTTGGATGGCCAAATAATGAGTAATCTTACCTAAGGTCTTGATAGGCTCGATATGCCATTCATTATAAAATTCACTGCCGTCCTTGCGATAATTGATCGCCATGCCGTAAAAAACCTCTCCCTTCTTCAATTGAGCTTTAAGATCTTCCAAAACAGTTTTGTCTGTCTTTGGGCCCTGCAAAATACGAGGAGTCTTGCCGTACACCTCTTCCGGCTTATACCCCGTCATCTTTGTGAACCCTGGATTAACATAAATGATTCTAGGGCCTGGGCCTTCAAGAAGCGTATCGGTAATAATAATGGAGTCTTTCGAGAACCGGACTGCCGCAGCTAAAAGTTGGTCATTCACAAAACTTTTCATAGTGTCCTATTAAGAAATCACACTTAACTTCATTCTTTTATACTTAATCAAACTTCTCATCTACGCGATTCTTTTTCCGAAACGTTTGATGCTAAAAATAATGACAAAGGCTGCCATCAATAATAACGGCCAAACCTGTCCAAACAAATCAGAAAAATCCATGCCTTTAAGGATAATTCCTCGGACAATCTTAACAAAATAGGTTAAAGGTATCAAATACCCTATATGATGCACAATCATCGGCATACCTTCACGGGGGAATATAAAACCAGAGAGTAAAATGGACGGCATGGCAAAAAACATGACTAGTTGAGAAGCTTGCTGTTGATTCTCCGCCACCGTTGAAGCCCACAACCCAATCCCCAAACACACCACCAAATAAACCAAGGTCAAACAAAACAAGGTAAAGATATTCCCACGGATAGGGACCTGAAAAATAAAATACATAGTAGTCACAATACTAGCCGCTATCAAGATACCGATGACGATATAAGGAATAATCTTACCCAAAATCAATTCATAAGGTTTAATGGGAGTAACCAACAACTGCTCAATATTACCGCGCTCCTTCTCACGCACGATGGCAGTAGCCGTAATCATCGGCACAATCAGTTGTAAGACAAGACCGATTAAACCCGGAAGCATAAAGAAGGTGCTTTTTAAATCAGGGTTATACCACAGCCTGGGTTGAAAATTGACAGGCATCACCGGGATTTTGACTAACCCTTCGGTCTGTAAAAATGAATTAACAATGGCCTGAGAGGAATTTAAAGCTACATTAGCCGGCGTTGAATCAGAGCCATCAATAAGCATTTGTAATTCGCTTCCCCTTTTCTTAAGGATGTCTGCCGTAAATTTAGGAGGAATAATAATAGCCACCTGGGCCAACCCTTTGTTTAAACCCGCTGATACCTCAGCTAAAGAACCGGCCTTTTGTTCAATACTAAAATAATCTGAACGCACAAAGGAATCCACCAACCTTCTGCTCAAATAAGTTTGGTCTTGGTCATACACATAGGTACGCAAATGCTTGACGTCAGTGTTAACACCAAAGCCATAAATCATCAACTGCATCAAGGGCATCACGGCTATCAGGATCAAGGTTTTCCTGTCCCGTAAAATATGAATGATTTCCTTAAACATAACGGCCTTGATATTACGCATCGGGATCTCTTTTCGTATCTAAAATAGCAAAGACATCTTCCAAGGTAGCGGAAATAGGTTGGATAGAAACAATATTAATGCCTTGGGCTTTGGCCGCTTCAGTGATATTCTCCTTGGCTTTTTCCACATTAATGACATTAAGATTCAAGGTTGTCCCATAGACTGTTATGCCAACAACCCCTTCTAATTTAGAAAACACCCGGGAAGCCTTCATGAGCGGCACACATTCGACCTGCAATAATTGCCCACTGATTTCATGTTTAAGCTCCGTCGGAGTCCCTATTTTTAAGATTTTCCCCCGACTGATAAAGGCAATAGTATTGCAGCGATCCGCCTCTTCCATGTAATGCGTGGTGACAAAAAGGGCCACTCCTGAATCAGCCAATTGATAAAGCATTTCCCAGATGGACCGACGGGAAATCGGGTCAATACCGGCAGTTGGTTCATCTAAGAAAATAATCTTAGGCCTGTGCAGCATGGCGTTGGCAATGGCCAGTTTCTGTTTCATTCCACCGGAGAGATCGCCGGCTAATTTATTAATATGTTTACCCAACCCGCTAAAAGCAATCGCCTCTTGAATCCTCTGCTTTAATACAGAGTTTGTTAATCCGTAAATCTGTCCATAAAAAGACAGATTCTCCGTCGCGGTCAAGTCAGAATAAAGGCTAAAGCGCTGGGACACATATCCAATGGCAGTCTTAATCTCTTCTGGCTGGGTTTGCACATCAAAGCCGGCCACCTGTCCCGTTCCGCTGGTCGGTGCTAAAATACCACACAGCATACGAATGGTCGTGCTTTTCCCCGCGCCATTGGCCCCTAAGAATCCAAAGATGGAACCATAGGGCAGGCTAAAAGAAACCTCATCAACGGCTGTAAACTTACCGAATTTTCGGGTTAATGTGTTGGCTTCAATGGCGATATTATTCATTGTTTTTTAAACACCACATCCGCCGCAACGCCCGGATGGACGTGCTCATCAGGATGATCGAGGGCAATTTTCACCGCAAAGGTTTGTGTGACACGTTCCTCCGGTGTCTGGACATTACGCGGAGTAAATTGGGCCTGGGTGGCAATAAAGCTGACGTGCCCTTCATAAGCCCCAGGAGAGCCATCAAAACTCACGACAGCCCTCTGGCCGATACGAATCTGACTGATTAATCCTTCGGATAGGAATATTTTGACCCATTGATCTTTAATGTCCCCCACAACAACGATTCCGGCAGCAGCTGGCAAGATTTCTCCAACTTCAGAAGTCTTAACCAGAACAACCCCCTCAAGAGGAGAAATGATTTCTTGATCTTCCATGGCCAACTGCGCGTATTCCAACGCTTGGACCGTAGTACCACCCGTTTTTAAAAGATCCGCTGTTCGTTGGCGATCTTTCTTGGCCTGCTCAAAACGATCCAAGGTCGCAATCACCTGGGAAGCTTTAACCATATCTCCTTCTTTAACATTCAATGTATTGAGACGTCCAGCGACCTTGGCCCCTAATACATGCTCGGTCAATTCAAGGGTGCCGGAATATTTGGTATTAAACACATCACTTTTGGCTGAACAACCTAAAACAAAAAAAAGACCTATGACAAAAATTATTTCTTTCACACTGCCCCCTCACCACTTGTCCAATTAATTAGCCAGAAGATATCTGACCATTTTGTTCTGACACCCATTTACTATCTATGAAGATTGATTCTCAGCCTCAAGAGCTGACAAAGCATCCTTAGCCTGTTGGTTTCCTTGATCCGCAGCCTTGTGATACCACTTAAGCGCTTCTGTAAGGTCTTTATTCGTACCTTGCCCTTTTTGATACATTAACCCAACGTTATACTGGGCCTGCGCCAACCCACCTTGGGCCGCTTGTAGGAACCATTTAAATGCCTCAGTATCACTGACAGCAACCCCATAGCCTTGCAAATATATTGCGCCAATGCTTAGCTGAGCCTCGGGCAATCTTTGTTCAGCGGCTTTCTGAAACCATTGAAGCGCCGCCTTATAATCTTGAGAAACTCCCAGACCTTGCTCATACATGACTCCAAGATTATCCTGGGCGATCGCGAGGCCTTTCTCAGCGGCCTGTTGATACCACTTTAAAGCTTCCTTATAATCTTGGGCCACGCCAAAACCTTGTTGATACATGATCCCGATATTTTGTTGAGCATCAGCATTACCGGCTCCAGCCGCCTTTTGATACCACTGTAATGCTTCAGTGTAATCTTGAGTAACCCCTAATCCTTGTTGATACATGACCCCCAAACTCGCCTGGGCCTCCACCACTCCCTGATCTGCAGCTTGGCGAAACCACTTTGCCGCTTGGGCGTAATCTTTAGGCACTACCTCGCCCTGAAAATATACCACTCCTAAAGTAAATTGCGCGCCAACATGGCCTAATTCAGCAGACCTTAGAAACCACTTTAAGGCCTCTTGATAATTTTGCGCGACTCCCAAACCATGTTGATACATGCCGCCTAAATTATATTGCGCATCTGCCATGCCGGCTTGAGCCGCTTTTTGAAACCATTTAAAGGCCTCGGCGGAATCTTTCGATACGCCCAGTCCCTGCTCATACATAACTCCTAAATTATTTTGGGCAATCACAACTCCGCCTTCGGCAGCCTGTCTGTACCACTTGACTGCCTGCTTATAATCTTGGGTGGCACCCTTTCCCTCATAGTACATGAATCCAAGATTATATTGGGCTTCCCCCAGGCCACTTTCAGCGGCTTTTTGATATAGCTTAAAAGCTATTTCATAATCTTTCTCAACCCCATAACCATTAGCATACAAGACAGCCAACCTGTTCTGGGCGTCGGGCCATCCCTGATCAACAGCTTTGCGGTACCACTTCAATGCTTTTGTATAATCTTGTGTGACCCCGCGACCGCTTTCGTACATGCCTCCAAGATTGGTTTGGGCGGCGGGGAATCCTTGTTCGGCCGCTTTCAAATACCACTTGGCCGATTTTACATAATCTTGAGGGACGCCCAAACCTCGTCCATAAAGAACCCCTAAATTATTCTGGGCAGCAGCCAATCCTTGCCCTGCGGCCTTCTGGCACCATTTCGCTGACTCTTCATAATCCTGCTCTGTTTCTTGACCCAAGGCATACATCCTTGAAAGGTTAAATTGGGCCTCGGCTGAACCTTCCCATGCCGCGCGACGAATAGCGACTATATCGGCATTCGCATTTAAGGTTAAAGTGAAATATATTAAACCTATTAAAAATATCTTCTTCATCCTACTTTTAAGCTCCTCATTTTAGATTTGTCCGGCAGGTATAAGAGCTTCGCCGGACGGATACATTTTACCTGGGTCTCAATCATAGTAAATCACAAAAACGCTGAGCAACTATTTTAAACTAACGTGTTCTGACTTCAAAAGACATGTCCAGATCACCAGTGGGTAATATTTTCATAATATTTATCCAAGTCTTCCCGCCCGCCTTGGCCACAAAATCACCACCGACAAAAGCACTGCCATCTTCCAATTTCAAGACTGTAAACGCCCGACCTTTAAAAGAAAAATGTCGTTGGTGTTTCGCCTTAGACATTACTTCATCAACAATTTCAGGATGTGACAACCCTTCGATATCTCTTTGAGCCACTTCTTCCTTGTATTTATTCAATAACGATAAAGAAAGCTGATCTTTTAAATCAACCCCTTCGGTCACTATTTCACCATCATGTCGAATTCGTATAACCCTAAATCCGCTTATACCCATTAAATATTGGCCATCGGATAATTCACCAAGAAACTCCAAGCTCGCTGTGCAAAAATTACTACATGAACTTCTTAATCGTTCGCTAAACGCTCGATCAAACAATCCATCAGGCCTAAGCTTTGCAATGGGTCCCACATCAATGCCATTAACCTCAACGCTATTCATATGAGAATAGATAGGATAAGTTACATAAATATTACCCAAACGATCTTCAGCGATATTCCCTACTGGAGTGCCGAAGCCTCGTCCTTTATTTAAAAAGGTACGGTGAACTGTAAGATCGAGGCCATGGATAGAGTTTCTCTGGAAGCTGAGTAAAATCGCTCTGGGCTTGTCAATAAACAGACCTTCAATTAAATTAAATAAACCATAACGTAAAGGCCACACAATAAGTATTAAACTAGCTATTGAAAACCAGATAATCTTTTGTTTTCCTTTTTTATCGGCACGGCAGAACTTCCATATCTCAATACAAAAACCACACAGAAATCCCAGAGGCACACAAAAAAAACCAACAAAAAATGTCGCTCCAATGCCATGCCATCCACAACCACTATCGGGAGTGATAGAAACAATTATGTCTGCGATTGGAAAACTGATCAATACCCCTAAAATTGTACAAACAAGAATCCACATAAACCGTTTCCGCCTCCCGTAATGACTGCTTAAAAAGACCTTTTTCTGCCCACCAAAGCCTTGATGTCAACCCGCTCGCCCACAGAGCCTTGACCAATCCTCAGCACTCTGTTAATGCCTCATTGCCACCCTTCTTTATTTACAAAATCACGCCAGATGGACTGACCGGACGGATAACTCATTTTAAATCAAAAAGATTATCTATCCGACCTAACGTATGTGCCAAATTAATTTGAGCTGTCCAATAAACGGCCTGAGCTTCATTTCTTTCATCTAAAGCAAACGCCTTTATTGATTCAACTTCATCCATTTCCTGTACGCTGCCCAATCCTAATTTAAGACGATGAACAACCACTTCCTCCTGATGTAAAGCGTACCTAAACTGTTGCTGCTTGGCATTCAACAACCATCCGGCTTCTTGTAAGAGATCTTGACCCTCTTTAATTTTAACCTGATTGTGATCCTTTGTATCGGCTAAAAGAACTTCATTTTCTTTTACCTTTGATTTAACCTGTTGCAATTGCGCCTGTTTTAACCCACCTTCCCATATAGGAACACTGATTCCTAACCCAAAAGAATAGGTCCCACTGGATGCTTTAGGTGATTCTCCTGAACGACCATAATCTCCTGACGCTGTAACACTAGGTAAAAAAGAAGCACGTACAACTTTTTCATCAGCTTGACTCTGTAATAACTGCGCCTGAGCCAAAACCACTTCCGGACTTAAACTCGCTGTAGTATTATTAGGACCTTGCCATTTATCCTCTTCAAAAATAATCGGCTGATCCAAAGGAATTTTAAGAGCCGAGGCTAAGTCTAATTTTGTTTGCTCTGCATGTGTCCTATACACGCTTAATAAATACTGTGCTTGAGCCATATCAGCAGAAGCTTTATCCAGCTCCGATGCTGAAGCCGTCCCCTGCACGTAACGCGTTTTAATAATATTATATCGATGTTGCATCTGATGAAAATTAACTTTAATTAGTTCAACAGATTGATGAGCACGATCGGCCTCTAAAAACATGGCCGCAACCAAGGCCAATACATCCTGACGGACTTTAAGAAACTCTGCTTGAGATAATTTTTGCGAAGCCCTCGCTGATTCCAAACGTCGCATGGCGGCCGGGTCAAAAATTTCCATGGTCAATTGCCCTCGGGCATCAAAACTGTTAAACGGACCAATATGTGGATTTCCTGGTAATTTGATCCCTGAAGCACGCATATCACTGGTCTGTCTTTGCCCCCCGAATATTCCCGATACCTGGGGCAAAAGCGCGGCACGGGAGGATGACATCGCTGCAAGAGCCTGACGCACGTGTTCATTAGCGGCAATGACTTGCGCGTTTTGAATTTGAGCCATCTTTAAAGCACTTTTAAGTGTTAAGTGCAATGGAGGCCTGATTTTGTCGGCTTGGGCTTGAGAAAAGAATAAAAATATGATTAATAAGGACAAGAAAAATATCACATCTTTCATAGTGCATTAATCATAGCTAATGAATTCGCCCTTGTCTAATGGTTTAAGGGAAAGGAAAATAGGATAAATAGGATAATTAACCTTTTGCCAACAATTCTTCTTTTCGTGGGACTACACCTAGCAATGGCAGAGGACTTTGGATGAATTGAAAGCCGGTGATCTCTGGTGTAAAACCTTCAAACCCACCTTGTTCAAAGGCAGCCAGCTGGGCTGGGTCGAATTGAACCTTAATAGTCGTTCCTGTCCGTTGGGGATTAATTTGGTTAAGGTCGATACCTCCTCGTAATAATTTAGTAGTTGGCGCTTGATTGGTGTTCATCGCCTGATTCCCTGGCCTGCCTTTTGGGCCTGAAATAAATTCTTGTCTCCAATCAGAATTAGCTTTTAAAACAGCTTCAAATCCTTTTTCATTCTTAATATTGGCAGGTAACCGGATCACTTGAGAACTTAAATCACTAGAAGGTTCTGATCCTACCCATACGGCAATGCCTCCCTTAGCTGATACATGATTCAGCATCGGAATATCATTCTCATTGTCTCCCATAGCAAGTGCTTTAGAATAAAGTCCCTCTACACTTATCCCCAATTTTTCTGCGACTTTTTCAACTACCGCAACAACTCCATCTTTTTTCGTTGCAAAAGAAACATCCACGGCGATGGAAGAAAATGTTACATTAGGGCTGGATCTAAATGAAGAGGATTTACTTGCAAGTTTATTTCGAATAGTATCTGCTAATATTCGTTTTCTTGTATCATCGGGTGAAAATGGAATTCTTATTTTTGTTTCTCGTAAAACCTGTATCACATCATGAAACCCAAGCTCTTCTATCGCCTCTTGAACTATCCCTTGCAATAATTTAACATCCCCAAATTCAGAAAGTCTTAATTGAACAATTGGAGCTTCTGTTTCAGGCGCAAAAATTTCAGCTCCATTGGATGCTACTTTAAACATCCGTTTGTTAACAGATGGATCAACTTTTGATGCTATTTTATGGTCAATGTCCTCGGTATCTGAGCCTGTAATTACCGCAGAATAAGGAGAACGTTCATCCAAAGGGCCAGAAGGCAAGCTGCAAAACCGTTTTAATTCAAAAGCTGATTCCGGATTCATACCCACCTTACTCTTTACAGCAGTACCGTCCATATCGGTCAATAAAAGCAGGATCGGACGTTCCAATCTAGAACGAATTTCAAGGGGCAGTGCCGTCATCGCCCGACTTGCCTCATACTCTCGATTCAAGGCGATTTTAAAAGCATCGTATAGAATTTCTTTAATGAGAGGAAGACAATCAACCAAGTTAGCAGTCCCTAAAGATCTCAGCCCGTTCTCTACAACACCTCGAATGTGCATAGGCTCCTTATCCAACTGATCTTGAGAAATCTTCACCTCTAATGTTATCTCTCCATCTTGGGTAGACCAAGAAGTTTTAGCTTCTGTAGTTTCACTAAATCTTAAAGAAATAGCCTTCCCCTGTTTGTTTTTCAAGGACTTCCCTTCATAAAAACTATTTAAAGCTTGTATCACATCTGAAACTATTACTTGTGTGTCTAAAAAATTCTTTAACATCTTTCCTACCTTCTTAACATCAATTTCAATGGGCCCATTCGTCCTCTTGTAGAAGGATCCTTCTTTACTTATACCTGAGTGATGTTTTAATATATCTTCTAAAATAATATCTCTCTCATAAGCAAATAACTTAGCCTTGGATAAAAGATTAAAAACATGAACAGGGCCTTGGGGTTGTTCATTGAGCCATTCGACTGCTCTTTGAATAGGATTTAAATCAGATCTTTGCCGATCAAGTAAAAAATCTACATAATATCTTTTCCACCTTTTGTAGCTTTCTATCAACTGCCTTACTGATTCCTTCCCAATTTGACCAAAAGCCGCACCAGCGCGCTGAAGTGTAGAATCCTCTTCTAACAAATATTCTCTTATAATCATGTTATTTCGTTTTATATTTTCGAGTAATTTATCCCCTACTTTAATTTGCTCTTTTGAGTAGGCATCAATGGCCCATTCATCGCGAATATGGGCTAATTTGGATTCCACTGAATCTTGCTCGGGTAGCAGAGGTCTACTTGTCATCGCCGCGTTTAAAGGAATTCTTAATGCTATATCTAAAACCCCCAGCCCATCGGCACTAACCATGGCCCTGGTCCCGTCATTTTTAACCGTCATGGCCAAGGAGGTCCCGCCGGAAAAATACTTCCTCGGCACAATCTGACCGTTTGGAGCTGGATCTTCCTTGATAAAATTAAAA
>Ga0118677_10004322_pt2 | contig 23469 bp, 20 predicted proteins | sample AliMusrvi5mmetaG_FD_86154 | JGI IMG/M metagenome (GOLD analysis project Ga0118677, IMG submission 86154)
AGTTACTTTTAATGTAGAATTAACAGGTGGAATAGAGCCTGGCAAAAATACTATGTTATTTCCACTTATGTAATAGTCATTACCCACTACGAACTGAGCACCAACTGTAATAGTAGGTAACCAAAAGTTGCCACTGTCTAGCGCTATGGTGTCTGCACTATTAGAAGCTACTTTGTGTATTTGCTCATATCCACTATCTACAATTACCACTGAGTAACCAGCCCATTGATTTGTTGTCCACCCTGCTCCTGATTTGGTAATGGTCCCTACTGTCACAGTTGCTACTGCTGTTGATGTAAGTGTAAGAGAATAAAGAGGACTTACTTCTTGCAAAATACCATTTACATAAACATGCTCACTTGTAATAGTGCTTGTAGCTCCTGGATCTGATACTGGAGTATGTGTTAATGTAAAAGTCATTGTTCCATCAAATCCTGTTGTGCCATTAGGTACTTGTAAAGGTGCTTCTCTAAATGACCACACTAAAATCTTATCACCTGTAAGTGTTCCATCGTTTGCTACTTTAATTTTAAGATTGCTTCCTACATATCCCTCAAATATAACTCCTAAAGTTACATTAGCCAATATACCTATACCCACACCATTCTGTATTACACTTAAAGCTGGATTGCTTGAATTATCAGTTATAGTAGTATACTTGTGTGTACCATCAATATTATGCTGCACATTATAAGATGTAACTACTGCTCGCATATCAGGATAAGATGTAGAAGGATCTACTCCCAGTTCTGTCTCAATAGCTACAATAGCTCCATAAATATCATTAAATAAATAACCATCTATATCAGTTGTTCCATCTGCTACACTAGCAAAACTAGCATTTGTGTTTGGAGCTCCTATGTTATCTACTTGAACTGGATATTTCGTACCATATTGTATTGACATTTAATTTTCCTCTCTATAATGGTTTAGTGTATTGATATGTAATTCTAATATTTGCATCTGACGATGGTATGGAACCAGGATAAAACATTACAGTACCTAATGTATAATTGATAGAATAGTCATTACAAATTATATAATCATTCCCAATAGTTGGTGTTACTACCCAACCATCTATTGTTATTGTTTGACCTGCAATACCCGCAATACGCACTGCTTGCTCATATCCTGCTGTAGTAATCACTAAGCTGTATCTAGTAAATTGATTTGATGCAAAACTTTTGCTTGAATCTCTTAGAGTATAAGTAGTTATACTTGTAGCTGCTCCTACTGTAGGAGTAGATGTGTACTCTTGCAATAAGCCATTTACAAACACCTGCTCTGAACTATTTATCATAGAGCCTGATAACGTTAAAGAGAATGTTGCTGTACCTGTAAATCCATCCAAGCTATTAGGGTTTGTTAAAGGGACTTGTTTAAATTGCCATATAGGAATCTTTGGCCCTTTTATTAGCCCATCACTATCAATTGCAAAATATTCAAGATTTCCTTGGTCACAAGAGGCACAAGGTCCTTGGTCTCCACTAATACACTGTCCTTCATCACAACGAGTACAAGGTCCAACTAGATAGCTGTCATTTTTAAGACACTGATTATCATCACAATACGAACAAGGGCCTGCATCCTTATTGCGGCAACCCCATCCTTCTTGGTCAATATGACTACAAGGACTATCATCACAAACTAAACAAAGTTCTGGACTTATATCTCGTTGTAGGCATTGGTTATAGTCTGAATATCTACATGGTCCAAAATTAGGGTCGTCGTGAGTAAAACATTGGTTATCATCACAAGACTTGCATGGCCACCAGTGGTCTGACTTTTTACAACCACCCTGGTCACAGTTATTACAAGGCCAATCATCACAAGAACCACAACCTCCAGGATGATCTGTTGCTGGGCATCCTGCATCATCACACCATCTACATGCACCGGCATCATTATGGTTACAAGGACCACTATCTGTTGAATGACAAGGGCCTTGGTCACAAACATGACAGTTATCATAACTTGGGCAACTATTTTGATCACAGTTGGAACATTTACCATTATCAGTATTGCTACATTTGCCTTGATCACATTGAGTACAAGGGCCGAGATCATTTGGACCACAAAGACCTTGGTCACAACGAGTACAAGGTCCTTGGTCACAAATAGGACAAGTACTCTGGTCACATCCTGTACAGGCTGTTTGGTCGCAGTAATTACAAACACCATCATATATTTTACATTTGCTATCATCGCAGTGCTGACAACCAATTATATCCATATGAGAACATGGCCCGTCATCACAAAAAATACAAACTCCAGCATCTTTATTACCACATGCTCCTTGGTCACAAGACTTACAAGGACGTGTTGGATCGTCTAAATTAATGCACCCACCCTCATCGCAAACTGAACATTGTCCTTCATCACATTTTGTACACATTTATTTATCCCCTTTAGGTAACAAGGCTTCTACTTTAGCAATTCTTGTATCAAGTAAGTCTAATTGTTCTTTAGGAATAGTAGGCCATTTATCTTTAGCACCTTTTAACACATCTAATAGTTTCTGTAATTCTTTGTCTGTCATATAAACTCCTTACTTCCTTATTTGAGTTTGTATGCTGTTCAGCAAACTCTGAACTTGGTTCAATTGTTGCTGTATATTATTCTGTGGTACTTGTGGTCTTGGTCTATAAGTATTATAATATAATTGGTTCTTTTCTGCGTCCATGATAGCATGAGCCCTCATAGCCTCTGAATAATAGAAAGGCCATATTTTACAGTAGTGTTCGCAAGGTTCAAACATTCCATTTCCTGCTAACATCATTTCGTGTAAGCATAAAGCCATACAACTATTAACTGCTATACATTTGCTACACTTATCTTTATGAAAACTTGCTAAGTCAAATGCTCTTAACTTATCTTCTAATACTTTATTGTTGGGACCACCAGTATGAATGCTCCCCATCTTATACTCTTCTGTCGTAGTTGGCCCACAGAATCTATGACAAGGGTATAAATTGCCATCTGTATCTATTGCTGCGTGACTACAACCAGACGAGCACAAACCTCTTTGTCTTATTGGGTTCCAAATACCTGTAAGCATATTCCTTAAGTAATAAAGAGAATAATGCTTACCCTTTCTCATACTATCTAACCACCAGTCAGTAGTTAGTGTTAATTGATTCTTTAATGCTGCTATTGACTCATCTGTCCAATTAACTCCACCAGCCATGACCTGATTAACTGTAGTAAAGCCTATCTCTTCTGTTAAGAACTTAATACTCTTAAAAGCGTATGATACTGTTTCTGGACATATTGTACTTCTACAACTTCTATAAGGCAATTTCTTTGTAAGCACTTTAGCATTAGCAAACACTTTGTCTGAAACTGTTTGTTTATCTGCTGTTAGCCTAAACATATCTTCTACTTCTTGACAACCATCGATAGAAGGATGTATTCCTACTTTATTAGCAATACACCAGTCTATTTTGGCTTCATCCATCAAAACCATGTTTGTGACAAGGCCCATCTGGACTTGGATGTCTTTGACACCATCTCTCCAGGCAGCAAGAGCCTTAACACTATCCCACGCTACAGTAGGCTCACCTCCGTAGAGGTTGAGGTTTATTCTTGCGTTTTTCAAGTCTTTACTTTGATCTCTATATTGCTTTACTATCCACTCACAGGTAGAAATATTACGCTTTATTTCATCCTCTACTGTTGTTTCGTCCTGCTTATGTTGACCAATATAACAAAATGCACACCTTAAATTACATTTGTTCGTTAGCATGATATCTACTGTTGATAGTCTCATTACCCCGCCTATACTGCGAGAGCAGATTCAAGTGCTGCTATTCTTGCATTTAGATCTGCTAATTGCTTTGCTTTGATTGCATCCCAATTAGTTCTTTGGAGCTTTAGAGCGTCCAAAAGTCTTTGTGCTTCTACTTTATCCATTGGTGTATTGATCACTACGTTTGCCATTTTACTCCTCCTTAAGCTGTTGTATATTCTATATCATAATTAATAGTCACTGTATCTGATAACATAACTGTAGCTGCTGTACTCATTGGACATCCTATATAATCCTCTGATAATGCTCCCACTTTCTTAGAGAACACTGAACCAGGCTTCAATAATACCTTATATCTTTCTACTGTACCTGCTTTCAACATAATCGTAACATCTGTAGTTCCTGCATTGTTAATCATATATGAAGTAATTCTATGCTGTTGTCCTGTTACTGTAGCTAAAATAATGTTTTCACCAGACAGAGCAATAGTGCCAGTCATACCAACCTTATTAGCAGAAGTCTTAACATAAATGGTAGTTGAGCGAGCCATCTCTTGTCCCATACTGTATGCTATGATTGTAACTGCATATTGATGGTTGCTTTCAAGATTACTAACTTCGAAACTAGAGGTAGGACTTGTAGTAAGCAGATTCCAAACATGAACATCAGTAGATTGACCATCCAAAACAATTGAGAATGAATTGGCTCCATCTACATAATCCCATGATAGCAAAAAGCTATTTTGATCGATTGCACTTGCAACAGCATTTGTAATAGACATAATTTTCCTCCATTATTGATTAAGTATTTCTGTTAAAGTTGGTGCGCGATTCTTATCGTGTATCTTTCTTTGCTCATCTGTTAAGTGTATTAAGCAACGATCAAAATCTAAAAGTGGTCTCTTTTTACAAGGTTGACCACTACTATTCATTCCCTTGCATTGAGCTGTTCTAATAGTTTCTTTTGGAGGCACCACAACTGGTTCTCTTAGTTTTTGTAATGCTTCTGTAAAAACTTTTTTGCTTTCCTCTTTAGTATTAATAATTTTTTCTGCTGTGGGCCTTCCTACAAGTTCTCTTCTTGTAATACTCTTTATATCGTGCACTACTTGATTCTTTTGTGCCGGAATAAACACAGCCTTTTGTCCAGACTGTGCATAGCGTTTCAAAGTATTTTGTATATGAAGCATTTTAGTGTCTGCATGTAAAGAGACTAATAATCCGAGCTTTAGACTACGTTGTAATCGTGCACATTTTGCGATATCAACATCTTTTGCATAATGTGTTAAGTTCACCACCTTGTGTGGAGGAATAGATACATGGATCTCAGGATCTAATGAAATAACACTTTCACTCTTATTAAAGACTATCATATGCCTTCCTTAACTCATACTATATACTTGTAGAATCAATAGATTCGTGTTTAAACAAAAAAAGGGGAGCTTTAAGGCTCCCCTTCTCTTTTAAGCATTAATATTGATTAGTAGCTTCCTACTTTTGCGGCTTTCGCGATACCACGTGGGTTTACAAAGCCTACACCGATAATTTCATTCACAACCCACCCGAGTTTAAGAAGCTTTGGTTCGTCAGCAGGAAGTACTTCTATATCCTGTCTGATTGGCATTACTCCAACGAATTCTGCATCTGCTGCGCCGTAGAAGATACCTGATGGAACAATCTTCGAAACGATTATATCTGCGCCCCAAATGTGTCCATAAAGACCTGTCTGAAGGACTTCTCTGATTGTAACTGGATCGAAATCAGTTGTTCCCCATCCAAGAATTTCTGTAAACTCGTTGATGTTCAAGAAGAACTTAGAAGTTACTAAGTCCCATCTGTCTATCTGTTTCTTAACTGCAAGAAGATCACTCTTTGCAATTGCAGTTCCAGGAATTACCTGTAGTGTGTTCTCAACAGTTGCGGCCACGTCACCAGCTGCGAAGATGTTTGCATCTTCTTGAGCCTGAATTTCCTGACGTGCTTTTTGCTGTGCCCTGTCGATAACGTTGAATCTACGTCTTTTTACTTCAGCGATTCTAACAGTTGGGTTAGACACTATTTCTAGTTCAGGTACTGTAACCCTGTCACCGAATACTCTGCTTTCTGGCGCAGCACCATTAGAAGATACTACAACTGCAGCTACGTCGATATCTTTATCATAGACTGGAAGTGCACCCTGTGGAAGGGGATCTACGATAAGCATCTTTCTTCCGACGCCCTGGTAGTCTAGGTTTCTACGAATAGGATTTGCCATTGCCTGACCAAGCGCAATCTTGCCCTCAGAAGTCATAAGAGCTTTCTTTAAAAGCTGTTCCTTTTGCTCTTCGCTATATGATGGGGTACCTGCCAAACCAGTGTTTGAAGGCTGGTTGTTTGCAAGTATGCTTGCATATTTTGCTAACTGTGCAAGTGCGTCAGCTCTATCCCATGCGTTCACCTGACCCTTGCTATTAAATGTGTTTGACATAATTTAACTCCTCCTTATTGAGTTGTTTTATTTGAATTTTAAGACGATAAAAGTATCACTTGTGCTACCAAAGGTACCGTTGTTAAGAAAATCTGGCGATACTTTGTAAAGATCTCTCAATCTTACAACTTCAATGAAGTTGCCAACTTGAGTACCAAGTACTCCTACAGTAAGTTTAGCTGTAGATGTCATAGAATATAATGCTGTACCTGGAGTTACAACTGATAGCAATGCAGCTGTGGAAAGTGTTGCTGTGTCGAAGATGTTAGTCATATAAACACCTGGGAACACTTGAAGTGTTGCTTTCTTGGATCCTGCCATTGTGCTAGTGCTCATTTGCTGAGTTCCATAATAAGAACCGAATGGTGTTCCATATCCGGCACCTGTTGTGGAATCATCAATTAATCCTACTGTTGGCAAATCTGTTGCTGATGGAGTAGGCTTAATTTCGATTACTGCACGTCTTGCCTTAACACCGGCAACATAGTCAGGTTGACCTGCTGCTGATGTTTCAGTGTCTATGAAACCAACGAGACCACCCTCAAGTGTAGATGGTGATCCGGCAACAACTCCCTTGACCTTATAATCGCCAAGTCCTGAAGCGTTTGGTATTGGGTACAATAATTTTAACATACTTTATTCCTCCTTGTTAAGTTGCCCTGTTTCGGGCTATTTTATTTTTTATCTGCCTCATTTACTTGTGGCTTTAAAAGATTGTTGATTTGAGTCGCTTCAGTTTTTAAACCCTCTTTATCTAACTGCACTGCAAGAGTCTGAAGCTTCTCTGCCAATAAAGGGCTCATATCAATAGATTTTGCAGGTGCTACTTCTTTTTTTTCTACTGCCTGCGCCTTTAAAATCTCTTCAGCTTTCCGTGCTATTTCCGCCTCTTTTCGCACTTCTTCTGCTGCAAATGCTGCGAAAACCTCACTGTTTTCTATTTCGTCCATTCTATCTGACATTATTCCTCCTTGCTTCTTAACCAATATGCTGGCTTTACGTTTGTGATAAAGGTCTGCATATCACTTTTGCAATTTTGAACAAACCATACTTCTTTAATATAATTATGTGCTATTTCGTCTTTCTTTTCATCAGGAATATATTCGATAATAGTATCGATTACTTTATCGATACTCTTCCCTTCCTCAACCATTTGTTGCACTTTGTTGATCTCTTTTTCGTTAATACCAAAGTCTTTATAAGGGAATTGCTTTTTAAACTCTTCAAACTTCGCTTCTGAAACTTCTGGAGATGTTTCAAACTCTTCACCTAGCATAGGAAAGAACTTTTCAGTTAAAATATAATCGTGTGCTGCATCATTGATCACCTTACTATCAGAAGCATTAAGCAATTCATTTATAAGTTCATCTATATTTTGTTTCGATTGTAATGTTTGCATTAAAGCTTCTTGACTCATCTTTTTCATATTGCTCTCTTTAATCTTAAATGAAATCTCCTTAGCAGCTGCAAAATCTTCCTTTGCAAGAGCTTCATCTAGTTGTTTATTAAGAGCTGTAATTATTCTCATTGTCATCCTTAGAACCACATAAACTGTAACATATTTAATAATGACGAAGGCATACCTGTGCACATTCCAATACCAGGACCATTTGGCTTTGAAGTGAATCTACCATCAAGCCCACAGTACAAAGTACAGTTCAAAGGATATGCAACTGTTGTATCATATTGATCTGTTGCATACTCTCCTCTTGTAAACCATACAGTCATCTTGCCTGAAGCCATTGTTGTATCATCACCAGGAATATCTGGAACATTTCTTATATAAGAACAAACTACTTTTACTGCATCAAAGACACCATCTAAATTACTATCGTAGTTTAAAGATGTACCAGCAGGTATTGTGATGGCTCCATTAACAGGGTTTAAGATAACATCAACATCTGCAATAAAGCTTGATACAACTACTGATGGATATTTAAGTAATCCCATTACATCAACGAGAGTTTTGCCATGCGAATCTGCTACTGCTGGAACAATGACGGACTCATCAACAGAAGGTTTCTGGAATGCTTTATCACGCATATCATCAATAATTCCATAAGGCTGAATAGAAACGCCATCACTGATGGTCATAACTATTTCACCACCAATTTGTTTTAACCCACCAATCATTCCAGCTTGAAATGCAACAGTAGGATCAATAGGCCAAATTCCGGTAGGAATTCCCTGTGGGTATAGAAGTCTAAGCATAGATTTCCCCTTTTACTATAAGGTGTTTCACGCTGTTTTTCTCCTGTTTATTGCAATCTATTTTATATAGCATAGATTTATGCATATATTCACCAATGATTTTAAAGAATTTATTTGTTTCTTCTTTTGTAAAGCGCAAAAGATTGTATTGACGATTCTTTGCTATAGTTACATTTAAGTCCCATTTCTCTTTGAACCACTTCTGCATAATTAAGTGTTCTTCGTTAGTAAAAGAACAGGTATAAATTTCTACATATCTATGAGCATTAAGTGATCCATCATCTTGATACCATATAGCTAACCCTAATTTATCAATAGAGTTTAATAGCTCTCTTGTTACAATCTTATGTTCTGTATAGAATTGCTTATGTAAATCTCTTAAAATAGGAGCAGGAGAAGTCCATAATCCTGTAGCTTTGCCAATTTTACGATTAATGATTTGAACTCTTGCTCTAAATCTCTTCAGTTGCTCACCTTTCCACTCTAAATATTCCTTCTGTTTAACATTGTGCGTTTCACTATAATGACAGGCGCCTGATGCTTTCTTCTCTATGTAACCATCTCCCATCATACTTCCATATAATATTTGCTCTTCGTTCTTTGTCAGAGTAGTGGGCATATTTTCTAAATCAAATCTTATATTAGTAGCTGCTTGCCAACTTCTAATGGGTATTTGATACTTCTTTAACCATCTCTCTATGCAACCTTCAGTAACACCAAGCTCTCTACCGATATCGCATCTATTTCTCTTATTCTCCACATATTCTTTCTGTAGCCAAGTTTCTGTTATCACTTACTCTCCATAGCTTTCTTATTCAGGCGTTCTGTTAATTTAGTTACCTGATCTTTCCAACTTTGCAAGACTGGTGAGTCTGGATATGATTTAATCATATCTTCATAATACTCAATTTGTCCCTGAGCCATTTCTCTTAATTCTTCTGGTGAAAGATTGATCATTTCTAAAGCTGTTTTAAGTGTACCAAGCATTTCATCGGACGATTGAGAGTGTAAATCTTTAAATGATTTAGGTTTATAATCAACTGTAGGAAGCACATTGACTGTTATATAATTGACATACGCTTCCTTTGTCTTACCATCCTTATTTGCTAAAATATCATCAACTACTTGCTTTTCATTCTGTTCAATGACAAATCCATTGTTGAATATTTGAAGAGACTTAAGCCCAGAATGAGTCAGTGCATTAACCAATTCTTCTGTTAATGGACCATTCCCCTCTGCCTTATAAGCTACGTAAGCTTGCTTAGTGAGACCTTTTTGATCAGAAGTTAACCCTCGTGGTGCAAAGTTAGGACACTCTGGTGGTCTAAACATATACTTTGTATATGCGCTCCAATTCTGTCCTTCAGGAGGATTTTTGCATAATGGAGTGGTGTCTGTTGCAAGTGCATAGTGAGGTTCAAAATTCATACATACTGAACATTGTGGCTGCTTCATATCTGGATTAGTTTCAGGCTGGCCAGACACTTTAGCCTCAGGTATCTTTTTACCTAATTTATCATCACTTGGATCGAACATCATTGTTTGTGCTGTTTTAGTCCACAACTCTCTTTTGGCCTTTCTCTCTGCCTTTGCCTTTTCTTCCATTGCTTTTAACCTCGTATAATAATCTTTGAATTCTTTTAAATGTGCTTTTGCTATCTTGGCAAAAACATCTTCATCAGCAGGCCATTTACCATTTTCTTTATAATATGTTTTGATCCACTTGATTACATCAGCATGTTCTTTTTCTGCTTCAATTCCCATTTTAAGTTCTTTATCTTCACTAGCTTTTTTTGGAGGCAATTCTTTACTTAAATCATACCCCTTTTCTTTGAGTTTACTCTCAATCGCACTCATAATATCATTAGAAGTTTGAAAGTGATAAAATTGAATTAAAGCTGTCATACTTTGATCTGTCATCGGTTCTATAACTTCTTTTCCATTAATTTGCAAAAAGAGCTTTAAAAGTTTTTTGGTGTATTCTTTTCCTTCTTCAGGCAATCCTTGCGCTGCTTTTTTCTTAGGTAAGTTTTCAGTCTCCCATTGGCAATCGTCACAAGTACTATTATTTTGGCCATGCGTATAGTTATAGTAACTTAAAGGCTTTTTACACTTCTTACAAATTTTTTCTTCTACGGCCATTCTTACACTTAAACGTGCACTACGGTGGCCCCAACCAAGCTTTTTGTACACTTCATCTCTTTCTTGTGCAGTTAAAGCATCAAAAGCTTTATTGAATAATTTTTTAGCCACTACATTTGAATCATATTCATCACTTGATGTAGGGCCACTGGTCCCTGCTTTTCTTTTAATAGGTTCTGCGAGTCTTCTTTTTAATTCTGCTTTGATCTCTTGAGCTACTGGACCTCTCCAAGTAGCAGCATTTGAAAGGAAATACAACACAATACTGCGACCATCGTCTAATCCATACATATCATCTATGCTGTCTAGTTGTCTCATAGCATCAAGATAAGGTTTAGCTGCATAATTAACATTTTTCCAATCTATTCTAATTCTTCTTGCTAACTCATAAATAGATAATTCTGACAAAGGTTTTTCTACTTTTGGACCTAAGTTTGGCGTTGTCTCTTCTTTATATCCTCTGCATTTATCACAAACAAGTGGCCCAAATTTCTTTTCCCACGTTGCAGGACCTTCATTATACTCTGTATTGTTTACATAATAATGCACATCACCCATTTCAAGATGCTTACCACACTTTGTGCAATTACCTACATCGTTATCTGCAGAAGCTTGAATCTTAGCTACTTCTTCATCTACTTTCTTTACAATCTTATTCTCTACTTTCTCTTCAACCTTTTTTTTAAACTCAGGCTTTTCCATAACTGTCTTAACTGTTTTTTGTACTTGTTCTGTATCTAAAGCCTGTCCTTCTCTAATAGATAATCGCATAGCTGCACTCCTTGATTGTAAAGATTCTTCTACTATATATATATGCTTACAAGGAACACCTAATGAGGGCAATCCTTTTTCAGGCACCTTTAATCGTGCTCTTGCTTCAGGGCAATTGCATTCATTGGTGTTTAGATTAACTGTATAAATACCTCTTGCTGATTGCAATGTAGGATCTACATTTAAGTCTGTATCAGCCACCTCAGCTGTTTCTTTAGATACCCTATAAACATTTTGAGCTAAAGCTTTAACCTTATAATCACTTAGTGATTCAGAGGCCTTTTCTTTTGCATTCTGTATAGTATTATTGACAGGACCCATTAAAAAATTGTGCAAATCATTAATGTCTTTACTGCCACTTTTTATTTGCTTAAGTAATGATTCAAGAGCTTCTCTATCTAACCCACGCTCTTTCCCACCGAAAGCTGAATCTAAAATATAAATAAAATCGTACGATTTATTAATCAGAGCATTATATAACTCTTCTATATTTTCTTTAATGTCTGAGTAATCGTTTACTATTTTCATTTGCTTTTGTCCTTTTTTGCTCTACGGTAACAACCTGTGCTAATAGATTAGCTGCTTGCTCCAAAGAGCGATAGGATATTAATAAGTCTTTGTTACGAGTGGTGTTTCTTTCTTTTTCTAATAATTTCAAAATATGTATAGTTTCTATCAAATGACCCTGAAGAACTTTAAGATAATTATCTTTACTAATCACAGACTCTCCTAATAAAGCTTGGCGCGCCCATTTAGAGCGCGCCAGCCTTACCTACTTTCTTATGACCAATCAATCTCGTTCAGTTCTGTTTCTATGTCCTTTCTCTCAGTCATACCGATTTGAGGAACGCTGCTGATTACAGCTGATGCTTCTTTTACTAAGCCAGCTTCCTTAACAATAGACTTTGTGCTTGCGATAACTTTTGAATATGAACTAAATGCTGCATCATCCATATCTATTAGGTTATCAACATGTTTCTCAAGATTTGCCATACCAGAATCAATAAGCCCTTTGTTCTGAGCATCAAGAGCAACTTCATATGCTCTCTTCATTCTGAGCTTAGTTTCATTGATATCAGCTTTCTTGGCAGGTGCTTGACCAGAGAAATCTTTTGACATATCTTTTCCGAATGCCTTAGAAGCAGCATCACCTTCACCATAGAACTGTGACCAGTATGCTTTTGCTGCTGAGTCAACTTCAGCAAGCTTAAAGAGAGCTTCTTTTGTCATCTTAGAATAGTCGACAGCTTTCTTGTCTTTCTTCTCTTCTTTGATGATGTCTTTTGCATCCTCTTTAATTTCTTTAGCATCGTCTATTACTTTCTTATCTTCTTTCTTGTCTTCTTTATCTTCTGCAGTCTTTGTAGGAGCTGTTGCTGCAGCTTTCATTTCGCCAGAAGGCATTTTATTAACAGCAGCCATATCTTTCTGTTGCTGCTCGATGATGTTTTCTACAACTCCACCATCACCAGTTGCTGGTGCTATTTCTTTGTTCTTTTCTTTATGTGCATCATTGATTAATGCTTCACCAGCTGGTGCTGGAGATACATCATAAAGTTTTTCAGCAGCTTCAACAACTGCGGCACGTGCCTCTTTTCTCTTAGCAAGCCAAGACTCTTTGCTAACTTTCTTTTTGCACTTTGCGCAATATTTGCCGCCAAGCATCTTGGAACCACATTCTGGGCACTTCTTGTCTTTCTTTTCTTTCTTCTCTTTCTTTTTTGCTTCAACTACAGTGTTAATGGCTTCAACAATCTCTCTTGCATCTTCTACTTTCTCAACTGCAAGTTCTGCAAGTTTAGTAAATTTGGCTGTATCTTTTGCAGCTTTAGCTTCGCCAAGACCTTCTTCAAGATCAAATAGCTCGTCGCCAGTTTCGTCTGCCGCACCTTCAAGACCTTCTTCTCCTTCGCCTTTCTCTTCTACATCAATTAAAGAACGAAGTTTGTCAAGTGCCATTTCAATTTCATCAAGAGTAGATGAAACAGTATCTTCAACCTCTTCAGGAGCTACATCACCTTCTGCTGGAACTTCTTTGTCAAGTTCTGCAGATAGTGAAGCATCTTCACCCTCTGGTGCTCCCATGTCAAGTTTTTCTTGAGCTGCTGGTGATTGTGCGCCCTTTAGTAAATAAGCAACTTTATCAAAACCTTGTTCACGAATGGCTTTAATAACTTCTTGCCCATAAGCTTTTGAGGCTACCCAATCCCATTCTTTGTCAACATCTTTACCAAAGATCTCATCTACCGAAGCAGTGAGAATTGGCTCTTCTTTTCCTTGCTCTACAGCAAGAATTGTCCAGGAAGATTCTGGTTTTGTTTCTGCCTTTTTAAAGACAGCTTTAAGAGAGGCTCTAAGAAGTTTTTCTTTAATCTTCAAATCGTCTCCAGCGAGGCCGGTATCGCCTGTTTCCATACCTTTTCCGACCATATGCTTATCCTCTTTATTGCGGTCAGTTTCACTAAGCTTATCTTTTGGATAAACTTTAGGTTCTTCTGTACCTTGAGGATATGCCACCTTTACAGGTGTTTTGTTCTTAGCTCTCAAGAGATCCTGTTTAATCTTGAGGTCATTCCCTGCAAGACCAGTGTCTCCTGTTTCCATACCTTTACCAACCATGTGCCTATCTTCCTTGGCACGTAATTGGTCCTGAAGTTTATCTACAGGATATGTTGTTGGTTCTGTTGTACCCTGCATATAAGCCTCACGTTCAATCTTACGAGCTGCTCTATCCTTAGCCATTCTGTTTCCTCCTTGAGTTAATTTTTGTATCTCATTCTCTTTAAATAATAATTGATAATGCAATTCTGCATTTTGTTTTTTCAATGCATCTGCAGTAACATCTTCATCGTGCTTTTTACGTCTTGCTTCTGTCTGAACATCTAAACCATGCTCAGTTGTTCCGCTATCAAGAGGAACATCTGCACCTGAAAAGCCCTGCTTACTTAAAGTATTTAATTGAGCTTTGATATCTGCAAAATCATTCTTCAAAGCTGCTAACTCTTCTTTAGTAGCACAAACTGTACCAGCCTCAATCTGTTCGATTTGTACTGCACGTTTTTCAGCTACTGTATTCAAAGAAGCTATAATTTGTCTAATTTTTGCATCCTTATCTGCACCAACACTTACTGCACTAATTTCTATAAAATTTAATCCATAATTAATTTCGTATATATTCTTACCTTTATTGTTCATTCTTCCTTTAGAACTTTTTACGTGAGAACAATAATCAGCCTCCACAATTGCTTTATTACCACACTCTGAGCATAATGAGTATTGTACTTGTGTTCCCATTGATACATCGTGCATATATCCAGCCTTGATCTGTCTTGCTAGTTCTGGAAATGCAACTCTATCACAAGCAACTAACAAATCAACGCACTTATACTTTGGTATCCAAACTGCATCTAGAATGATTCCTCTAAGCTTTTCAACATCCTCAGATGCATGATTTACAAAGAACCCTTTACCAACAAAAGATTTGTACCCTGCTGTTAACTGTCTTTCAGGGAATGCATCTCCATTAGCGTTAACATAAGGCTCTATTCCTTTTGCGCTATGCCAAAGACCATTTTCAAACTTCTTAACTTTCTCACCACAAACTGTACACTTACCATCTTCTGCTTCAATTATGTGGCCATCTCCAACAACACTGCCTTCTTTATCCAAGTTGGCGCGCTCCATTGCGGAAATAGCTAAACAACTGAAGTACAAAAACTCATCACTTTTAGGAGCTACACGTCTTACATTAGCCACTAACTTTTTAAATTGTTCAGTTGCACCTTCATGTTGTAATGCTTCTTCTCTTTCTACAATACGAGGTGTCTCTATTGTAACCTGAGCTATTTTTGTTAGCATTCTACACTCCTAATAAGCTATAAAGTCAGTAACTATATTATCAAGTTCAGTTGCTTCTTCTGTGAGACCTAACTCATCTAACTCATTTGCTAATCTAGTAAGCTGCTTGACGATGGCTTGATCTTTATAAATATCTCCACCATCCAGCTTCCATTGCACTTCAGTAAACTTATCACGCTTATTATATTTTTCTGTAGAATCTCCTTCTTCAGCGAGAGGCTTATTACTCTCCTCTTTCTTTGCTCCTTTATCTTTCTCTTCATCTTCTGTTTGTGCTGTCTTTATAGGAGTCTCTGTAGATGCTACTTTGTGTATAACATCTATTGTTCTAACAACTACATACTTTCCTAAATTAGCTTCTATTCCTATTGTTGGTGCCTTTAAGGTTTTAATGAGTTGTGCAACAACAGTGTATTCATCTTTTATTTGAGTTACTAAGCCTATATAAGAACCTTCTATCGCACTATCTTTGTCTCCCTTTGCATAATCAGAAAGCCATTGTGCCTCACTGAAAGCAATTTTATCACCAACTTTAAGTTCAGGAAACTCTGGTCCTATAGGCTCATTTTCTTTCTCTCTTCTTATCATTTCTTCTCTAAAATCTGGATCATTGTGCTGTGCTTCCTTAACAGAAGCTGCTTTTGTTGGTAACTGTGTTTGCATCAAATGTATCCAGTTATAAAACTCTGGATACTTACCCGCTTTAAAGTTATCCATCAATTCTTTCTTAGCTGCTTCAACTGCTGTATCATATTGAGATTTATCCTCTGGTACTATCACTGTTGAAGGATACCATTGAGAAACTCTTCCCTTTCCTCTATACTTAGGATTGAATCTAAAGAATCTACCTTGGAATTTCTTTGTAGCCTTATTTTCATTATCAAATACAGCAACAGGCTTAACCTCAACTGTTACTCTATTTAATCTACCATCCTCTTTAGAAGGTGCTTGTGCTACTTCTTGTGTTACAGCATCTAATGCTGTGGCTTCTTCAGTGGCACCTTTTTCATCCAATACTTGTGCCAATGCTGTTAAGCGAGGTATCAATTTTGCAGCCATTGCAAGTTCTGGTTCATAAGCCATATTAAATGCTGCATCTTGTGCTGCTCCACCTATCTCTTCGTCTGCTGCATCAACTGATGCTGCATAAGGTCTAACAGAGTCAATTGCTTCTGCAATATTGACTTCTGCTAATTCTTCCATAGACGTAAACTGTCTTCCTTGCCAGTCCATAAATATTGAACCTGTATTTTCAGTTGATTCTTCCACTGGTGTTTCCTCCACAGCTTGTCCTTCTTTAACAAGAGCATTTAAAAGACTTATAACTAAATCATGTAAGTCTCCACCCTCTTTAAGACGAGCAAATGTATATTGCCAAATTTCTTCTATAACCTGAGCCTTCATGCTCTCTGGTGGAACTGGCTCTACTGTTAAGTGCCAACCTTCTGTATCTGCTTCAGGAGATCCTTTCTTAGGCCACACTAAGTAAGCACTATGACCAGGACCACTTACATAGTTGTGCCAATCATTTATATGAATTCTATCTGCTTTAGGTTTAGGTTTAACTAACGTATGCCCATCTTTATCAGCATAACCATACCCTGCTACAACTGCTTGCCATAATTCTAATCCTTGAAGTCCTGCTCTTCTTGCTTCTTCTGTTATTGCTGCTTCAGGAATTTCTGGGCATTGAAAGTATTTATAAATACGAATGCCAAATACGCTTACTCCTGATGCTGTTTTACGAGGAGCAATTTCTATACCAAATCTTGCAATAGCATAATTCATTGCTGTAAGTTCTGGATGTTCCATAAGTACATCTTTAGGTACTCTTTTAAAAGTAAGTGGATTAGGCATCTTATGTGGACGAGATGAAGGAGCCAATGTTGTTGGTTTTGGCATAGCTTTAATTTGTTCTGCTTGCTTTGCCTTCATAGCGTCTACTGGATCTGTAACCATCTCTTTAAGTTTAGCTGGAGTACGCTCTGCACTAGGTAAGGCAAAGAATGCAGTTCTTAATTTTCTGAACTCCATATTTATCATTTCATCTGTAATTAGATCACTCGCAGGAGCTGCAGGAGTCACTGGTTCTACAGGGAACAATTCCTCTTGTCCTGGAATCTTACCATCACCCTCTTGAGAGTATCTTGTAATTGGCATATTCATATTATTCCTCCACTTTTATTTTCTCTAAACATTTTGTGCAGTTAATATACTCTTTGTCGTAATCTTCTGCAGTTAACGCTACTTGCGTTTTGCATCGAGGACAGATTACAACATTTTCAATAACATCATGTATTGAAGCTGTAATAATCTTATTGAGCATTATGTCAACTCCTGTCCTGCTATATCAGATTGCTTTTCCTTACCCATTTCTAAAATATTGTTTAATTGTTCAAATTTTTGTTTAGCATTTTCTATAATATCATCACCTAAATATTTATAATGAGGATCTGATATTTCTCTTGTAAAACGCTTGTACATTAAATCCATATCGCCTATTAAATTATACCTGTCTTTAATAACATCAACTTTTTCTTGTGTCGTAACTTTAGCATCAGTGGATTGTGCAATATGCTCTATGATATTATCAATCATAGTAGCTTCATCAATATGACCATTGTTATCTAGGCTATCTGCTAATTGTACAAGACGCTCCTTTATATTAGACATCATACTCCTCCATAACAATATATCGTATGGTTCTCATACTTATTGCCATATATATCAATAGATTTTAAGGTGCTTTAGGTGCTGGTTTTGAAGGAGTAGTTTGAGGTGCTCCACCAGTGCTACCACCAGGTGCTCCACCGGCTCCGCCAGCTGGTTTTGCTGTGCTAGTTGGTGGTGGTGGCATTTTAGGCATCTTACTTGGAGCGCCTCCACCCATAGGAGCTGATTTTGATGCTCCACCCTTTTCTGGTCCTTCTCCACCTAAATCCCCCAAAAGATCAGGCTCTTCTGGAGTAATTTCACCAGGTTGTGTAGGAACAGCATCGTCCTTAATAGGTTTTGTAGGATCCATTGCTCTTAGTTCTTCAACGGATTTCTTAGATAGGATTTCTTTCTCTTTCTCCATGATTACATCATTTATCATCTCTTTTCTACGCTTATTGTATTCATCAGTGTAATCCAAGTCTAATATGTTAAATACAGACTCTTTAGATACACCACCTTCTGGTGAAGCCATTCCTACTACTGTGCTTATGTAATCACTTGTACGTTTAAGGTTAATTTTATCCCAAACAACATGAGGAACTATAAGCTTTTTACCACCATCTTTGGTTTCATAAAAACCATTTAAACGACTTAATGGTGCAAATATTTTTTGCTCTATCCACTTTTCAATTAAGCTACGGAATGATAAGTATCTGTCTTGAAGCACTTCTAGTCCCACAGAAGCTGAAGCATAAGTAGGCCCGTCTGAGTCAAATATCCCTTGTGGTACAAATAAACCAATAAGAACATTTTTCTGTAGACGTTCCATATCGGTAGCAACATCTACTAGACCTGTGCCACTACCTATCTTTTCTATCGCAACAGCACCGTGAGTTATAATCTTAAAATCTGGATCGTATTGTGCTTCTTCCATTATATTCTGAAATGCTTTGATATCTTCTGTAGAAGGTCTCCATGTATTGCCTTGTACTGCTATCTGTCCATTACGACGAGTGATTAACAACTTATTAGGAACTGCAAAGCACCAAACATTGCCTTCGTATGGCACTGTAGTTTTAGCTTCACCTACTCTACTATACACTAATGGGAATTGTCCGTTTTTCCCAACTTTATTATTACATTTATTTAATTGCCCATGCCCATAGACTGTCCAACCAACTCGTGATTTTGATAATTGAGTCACATATCCAATCTTCATGGCTACTTCTTGTATGTCGTCAGCTAATTGTTTAGAAGCTGTATAATAAGCAAAATTATCCTTATTGGCCCTATGTCCATCACCCTCAATTGCACATTCTAAAAATGCTTCTAAATATTTTGGTGATAAGTCTTTTAACCACTTTGGCAAATACTTATATAAGGCTCCACTACCAAAATTGTTGCATAAAAATTCTGTGAGCTCTTGATTGTAGATATGGTATCTATCCATTATTGTTGATTTGATAGAGTCTATACCAGTATTTTGATTGCGAGCAACAAGCTTTGACCACTTTGTCTTCTCTACATAATGATGTAATTTCAAATTCAATGTTTGACCTATTTGCTCGAAAATATCTTTAATCTTAAATGATGTCGCTTCACCTTGTTTTTGCCCTATGCTGGTTGTGCAACGATTTCCTTCTCGAAACGTTGTCCATCCTTCACTGACAAAGTATCCAGCGAATTTAGCTAATAGCATTGTGTCTATCTCATGGTTTCCTACTTTAATAAAAGGCTTATCTTTGCCTTTCCACTCTACCACTGTACGGAAGCGTGTCTGTTCTTGTACATCTTTTGCCTTTAAAAGATGCCAAGGAGTATAACGAGTATCTTTGCATATTTTTACTGCAGATTCACCTAACTCTTTCCATGTAAAATCAGTTTTATAAATCCACTCAGATGCGTACATATTGTGATCAGGAGTAACTAACATATCCATTGCTTTGCTCTTAAAATGTATCATCTCTTTGTGATGCGAATAGACAAAACGATCAGTAAAGTTCTGATACTCCATCTTCTTGGTCTCATCGTTGAATGTTGCTAATTTTTCATCATCTTGAACTTCATCATACTTCTTAAATCCATTTTCTGTTAATATTTCTGTATCTGCAGAATAACACCCTGTCGGATCTCCTAACTTAACTAATGTAATAGGGTTAATCATATTATCAGCTTGTGCTACTTTCATTTCAAGAAGCTTATCATATAACATCAAATCCTTAAAGCAACTTACAATAATAGATGTTCCCCTTACGTCATAAGGAGATGAAAGAAGTTTTAAGTGACTTATATTAAAGTTGTTGAGAGGAATGTTTTCACCACGTTGAACGTAGTATTTAATTTCTTTAGGAATTTGTGCAGAAAGCTTTCTATCCTCAGGCTTATTGCTTTGAATCAAACGCTTCAATACATCGTCTGGCTGAATCGATATCATAGGCTCTTGACTTAGTACATTTGCTTTAACAGAAATATAATCAGGATTGTGTGTAAAAATTCTCTTCCATTTACCATTACTTTCATCTAACTCAGCATATACAAATGCTTCACCAAGCTTCCAATACTCAAGAGAGATACCTGTAAGTATCTGCATAAAGTTTAAATCTTCTAACATACCTTCAAAGAATCTCTTTACTTTTTGATCAGCACAGGCTATTTTGAATTTAGAGATAGGATATGTTGCGTGTAAGTTAATAGCGTTACGAACCCAAGGATTGACTTCATAGAAATGTCTGCACCATGCATTTAATGTTTTCTGATCTCTTGGAAGCATCAGGTTAGTCATTTCAAATAAAGGTGAGTAAACTTTTGGTGTAGTTCTTACAACTGCAGATTGTGCCATTCTATTTAGACCTTTTGCAGCAGGAGCATCTCCAGTACGATTGATTCCCATTGCAACACGATCAGCAGCAGCACGTTTTTTAATAGCGTCTACTTGTCCTGGAACAGAAGCTCTTGAAGTTCGTCTATCTACCATATATACTCCTTTGTTGCTATATTTATATAAATATATACCAATATCAATAGATTATCTTGAAACACGTGCCAATGCTGGTTTAGGCATATTATACCCCTTATTATCAATAGAAGCGCCACCCATACCCATATTAACAAATCCACCAGTGGATCGCATTAAACGAGCAAGACGTGCATAGTTAAGGGCCATAAAACCATCATTAGGCCTACCTACTGGTTTTTCATATCTTCTCTTTAACATACCACCAGCTGTAGTTGTATCTATTTCTACATTGGCTGTATGCTCAGCTAACCACTCTACATCTGCAGGATTACTATAAGGGAATCTAAATTTTTTCTTTTGAATGATCTCGTCATAAACCTCTTCTATAATGCGGTGTTTATCAACTGTGATAATATTGGAGTCTTTATCATATTTATAAATATCTCTTGTATTTGCACTAAACCAACAACCCTTAACTCTTTCGCCCCATTCTTTCTGAAGGTTCTGAACTTGCACATGACCCCATCCCATATCAGCTACAACCTCTACACAATTGAATCTTCTTATTAATTCCGAAATGGCTTCAATTTGTTTAGCAAAATCATGCATTGTTAATCTAGTTGCGTACTTAACCACCAATTGCCCATCTAAAACATTATCACTTTCACCTAAGATAACAATAGCAGTATAAGATCCTTGCCCATCATCCTCTTTACCTGCAATACGACCTCCCCAGTCTATACCCATATATCCGACTTGAGGTGGTGTTATATAATCAGCAAAGCGTAACATTTCATTACCTATACAAGTTGCTCTCACTATTTCTTCGAAAGTAGGTGCAGTATATTGACCAGCGTAAAATTCACCCATAACTTCATTAGTGAATTGTCTCGCTCCCATATCCTTCTGAGCAGCTGAAATAGCTTCACGAGTAATATAAGGAACTAATAATTGACTAATGTGATAACCACGTCTTGTAGGGTTATCTTGCTTCATTGGTATCCATTTACCTTCTTTTGACGAAGTGCGCTTATCTTGTAACTTATGACAGAAGTCACACTCTACCATATATCCAGTCTTATAATTTTGTAATGTAATAGGGAAAAATTCACCACACTCACTACACTTCAAATGCCATCTGCGTTGATCCGACGTAACCCACATACGTTCAAATTCTGTATTCTTATCCTTAGGTGTTCCAAATGATATTTCTACACCCCTACCAGGAGGTCCATACTTACTGTGAGTCATAGCTTGTACAGCATTTTCACGAGCTGCTTTAAATGTATCTTGCACCTCATCAAACAAAATAAAATCCAAAACCATACCTCTCAATCTATCGCCTTCATTTGACGTACCTTCTATAAACAACTGATTAGCATTCTTAAATTGTTTGTGGCCTACAATAAATGTACCATCAGGATCGCCATGATCTAATACAAAACTAGAGTGTGGTTGGAAACTATTAGCTTGTCTTAACATTAAATCAAGAGTGGAAGCACTATAACGACGTGCCTGTTCAACACGAGGAAACGCATGAAGACCATTCATGTGTTTAAATACACCACTTGTCATATAATACATGGATAGCACTGTGACAGTTGTAGTCATTTCGACCTGACGTCCTTTGACTACAATGATAGGTTTACCTCGATCGGTAGGAGCTTCAAAAGCTAAATAACGATATATTTCATGTAGATATTCTCTGCCATTATCAGTAATCATAAACTGACTACCTTTAATGTTAAGGAAGGTTTCAGCCCAACGGATAGGATCTACAGACAACAAATCGTTTATGAGTATGTCTGTAAACTTTGTCATAAGCCCTACTTCTTATAATAAATTGGAGCAGAAACAGGCTGCCCTTTTGGTGGTTCTTTTATTTCTGGGAGAATTAAGGGCTTTCCTTCTCTTTCTTTTCTTCTCTTCTCTGCTTTCTCATCTTCTGTTAGTGCCCTTCCAGGTGCTGAGTGTGTTACATCATTAACCCTAGGCAATGTGTTGCCAGGCTTATGATAACGCTTCTTTTCTTCATATTCTCTTTCCATTCCTGCAATATGTGTAAAGGCATCTTCTGCTGCCTCAATAAGTTTTTCAACATTTACTTTAAACATTGAGGTAGTTGGGAATGAAGCTTCGTCACCAAATATATAAGTCTTCATTTCGTGAATAAGAGCTTCAGCATCTTCCTTTGTCCAATCTAAGATGTGTAATTTAGATTTTGCTAGTTTATCAAGCTGATACAATAACTTATCGTCATCAATTGTAACTTCATCTTCATCAAAGAATACATTACCTATTGGTTGTTTTGTAATAGGATCAATGACTGCACGACCTAATGCATTTTGCAACTCTGTTTGTAGATCCATAAAATATAACTTATTTGTTACACCCTTAGATTGTGTTCTAGGATGCCTCTTTAAATAAGAATCAAGATCTTCTGGATCTAATCTATTCTGTCTTCTAGCATCAGGCTTAATATTTTCTGCTCCATGTCTGATTGATAAACGACGAACTGAGCCTTTTATAACATCACTGTCTAAGCTCAATAAAGGATACCACCATTGAGGATTTTTGTTCTTATAAGCTTCTACGATAGCCATCTTATCTGGACTCCAACGAACCTTAACTTTATTAGCTAAGTCTTGATCATAAAAAT
>Ga0118677_10005051_pt1 | contig 23463 bp, 18 predicted proteins | sample AliMusrvi5mmetaG_FD_86154 | JGI IMG/M metagenome (GOLD analysis project Ga0118677, IMG submission 86154)
TGAGAACCGAAACTTCATTATAATCGCGGGTAAGCACTTCCACTGTATTGCTGTAAACATGCCCGTGAATATCCCACATGGCAGTGTATGTCCCGCAAACCTCACCCCACGTCATGCCCCAGCCGTACGTAAACGCTACTGATCCAGATGGAATCCAAGACCCGTAGTATATGCTCGCAGGACTCCCATCAGGTCCGAGAACCATCAGCGTACCACCCGTCGCCTCAGGCCCGATCTTGGTCACCACGAAATACAGATCGTTATAATCCGGATCATCGCACCCATCACACCAGCTCTGCCACTCGTTATAGAGGCTTATCTCAACCCCCGCATCCACGTTGGTTGTATCCACACGCATGTTAAACGTATTGGTTATCACCGTTCCCATGACATTCCATGTCGCCGTTAGCACACAAATATAAAACACTAAAATTTTTCAGAAATGAACCAGTAGAATCTCACAGTCGATCGCACATGCCAAAAGGCGGGCCGGGGGCTTGCTACTTCGCGAAGTCAGTGAAACCACCGCCAGCCGCATAAGCAAAATCCATATCCTTCGCGGCCTTGAGTTCGTCCGGGCGGCTGACGGGCGTTGAGACAGGAGCGGAACGCACTGTTGCTGGAGATTCTTCGGCCAGTTTTGCAATCTTTCGCATCGCAGCAATAAAAGCATCCATTGTTTCCCGGCTCTCGGATTCAGTCGGCTCAATCATCATCGCTTCTTTCACGATGAGAGGGAAATATACCGTCGGAGGATGAAAGCCCTCGTCAATCAACGCCTTGGCAATGTCGATGGCATGCACACCTTTACCCGCCTGCCTTTGCGCCGAGAGCACGCATTCGTGCATGCAGGTCTTGTTGAACGGCACGTCATAAACATCTTTCAAAGCATTGAAGACATAGTTTGCATTCAAGACGGCATTCTCGCTGACATCAATCAACCCCTCTGCGCCAAGGAGAAGAATGTACGCATAGGCCCTCAGGCAAACGGCAAAATTCCCGTAGAACGGCGCTATGTATCCGATTGATTTCGGATAATCGTAATCCAGGGTATATGTATTGTCCTTGCGCTTGACCACCCGTGAAATCGGCATGTAATCAATGAGATGTTTCTTTACGCCCACCGGACCGGCGCCCGGTCCGCCGCCGCCATGCGGCGTGGCAAATGTTTTATGCAGGTTGATGTGCATCACATCAATCCCGGCGTCACCGGGCCGGAACTTGCCAAGCACCGCATTCAGATTCGCACCATCATAATAAACAAGCGCATCACGGCTGTGCGCAATCTTCACAACCTGCTCAATCCTGCTGTTGAAGATTCCAAGCGTGTTCGGATTGGTCACCATAATTGCCGCAGTCCTGTCGGTTATCATCGACTCCAGCGCCGCTACATCAAGCATGCCGTTATCGTGGTCCGTGGGAACAGACCTGATCTTGAAACCCGCAATTGCCGCGCTCGACGGATTGGTCCCATGTGATTCATCCGGAACAAGGACCTCATCTTTCTTTGAACCCCTGTCCTTGTGATATGCAGCAACCAGCATCATACCAGTCAACTCACCATGCGCACCGGCAAGCGGCTGGAGTGTAAAGGCATCCATCCCGGAAATCTCGCTTAAATGCCTTTCCAGCTCGTACAGCACCAGTAATGCGCCCTGTGTCAGCATGCCGCCATACCGAAGCTGCGGGAGAAACGGATGTAGATCGGCAAAGCCCTTCAGCTGTGCGATTTTCTCAAGAATCTTGGGGTTATATTTCATCGTGCATGAACCCAGAGGATAAAACCCTGTATCAACCCCGAAATTCTTACGCGACAAACCGGTGAAATGGCGGACAACATCAAGCTCTGAAAGCTCGCACAGTTCGGCATCAGCGCCGCGCCGGTATTTTTCGGGAATGCCAGGCATTTCAGGCACGTCGCATTTCGGCAGGCTCACACCTTTCCTGCCCGGCTGGGATTTCTGGAAAATCAATGACACAATACAGCCTCCATTGCTTCAGCAAAAATACCTATTTCGTGTTTTGTCCGCTTCTCCGTCACGCAAACAAGGAGATACGGACCCATGCCTTTGTAAAAACGACCAAGAGGGAGCCCCGGTGCAATACCACGCTCCACCATCATACCGGCCACCTCTCCAGCATTAACCGGAAGCATGACAGTAAATTCATTGAAGGTTGGACTGGATCCCATCACTTTCACCCCCGGAATTTCACTGAATCTTTTCATGGCATACCTGGTCTTGGCATAACACAGGCTGGCGACTTCTTTCAGCCCTTCCCTGCCAAGAAGTCCAAGATAAATACTGGCCCTCAGCGCACAGAGAGCCTCGTTTGAACAGATGTTCGACGTTGCCTTTTCCCGGCGGATATGTTGTTCGCGCGCCTGGAGCGTCAGCACAAAAGCTTCCCTGCCATTGCTGTCAACAGTCCTGCCAACCAGTCTGCCTGGCATTCTTCTGACAAGGGCTTTCGTCGTGGCCATGAAACCGAGATATGGCCCGCCGAAACTCAGCGGAATACCCAGCGATTGCCCTTCACCCGTGGCAATATCCACTCCTATTTCTCCAGGCGTCTTCAACAGTGCCATGGCAATAGGATATACAGACTGAATGACAAGTATGCCGCGCTTATGGCAATGTTCCACGATATCGCTATGGTCATCGATGACCCCGAAAAAGTTGGGGTTCTGCAAGATTACCGCCGCGGTATTATCATCAAGTTTCTCGAATATAAGCTTCCTGTCGCTCTGGCCGTGCGTTACCGGCACTTCGGCAAAATCAATCGAAAGATTGGCGGTATAAGTATAAAGCATTGTCCGGTAAACCGGATTCACACTGCTGTCCATGACAATCCTTCCCCGGCCGGTTGCATGCAGGGCCATCTGGCAGGCTTCATAGAGTGCCGTTCCCCCGTCATATATGGAAGCATTGGCCACTTCCATGCCGGTCAGGCGGCAGATATGCGACTGGTACTCATAAATCGCCTGCAGTGTTCCCTGGGAAAGCTCTGGCTGATACGGGGTATATGCGGTATAAAATTCGCTTCGTGACGCAATCGCATCAACGGCAGCGGGAATGAAATGATCATAGAACCCGCCTCCGATAAAGTTCGTCAGGTGGGAATAATTGCGAGCCGCAATACCTTCGAGAAGATTGAAAACCTCCATCTCGGACCGCGCGCCAGGCAAATTAAATGATTTGGGCCGCAATGCCGCCGGTATGTCCGAAAAGAGTTCCTCGATCGAAGAAACTCCACACGCGGCAAGCATCTGTTTCTTCTGTTCTGAAGTATTGGAAATGTAACTCATTATTCCTGTCCGACAGTCTGATCGTACTCAGCGGCATCCATAAGGCCATTTAGCTGGCCAGCATCAACATCCGACAACTTTATCAACCAGCCGTTACCGTATGGCGCCTGATTAACTGCCTCTGGATTCGCTGTGAGAAGACTGTTTACTTCCTTAACCTTGCCGGCCACCGGCGAATAAATATCACTCGCCGCTTTTACAGATTCAATTACTCCGCATTCCTGGCCCTGCCTGACAACCTTGCCGACAGGAGGAAATTCTATGTAAGTGATATCACCCAGCGCTTTCTGGGCATGATCGGTAATGCCGATTACGGCCGTATCACCTTCCATCTTTATCCATTCGTGCGTCTTTGCATATTTTCTGTCATCAAGACTCATTTATTCCTCTTCCTTCCGTAGCTTTACCCGGCAGAACCGAAACCAAGATTTTTGATCATTTTTTATAACATTTCTTTTAAGGAACTAACAAAAATCCTTCAGAAGTTTTCTCCCTGTCGCGTCTTTATAAAATGGCATCTCGCAAACGACACCGGGAATATCCTGCCTGGCTGTCTTTATTATAATACGACTACCCTGACTACTGACTGAATTATCAACATAACCCATTGCAATCGCAATTTCAAGTGAAGGCGCAAAACTTCCGCTTGTCACCTCGCCAATCGTACGGCCTGACTCATCAATGATAATATCGCCATTGCGCGCGGCCCGGCGCCCTTCAAACCGGATACCTACAAGCGCATTCTTCTTCATGGACCCATCAAGAACCACTTCCGAACCGGTGAATTTCTTTGTCTTCGAGATGGCCCGCACAAAACCTGATTCCGCCGCATTGCGGTTCTCGCTTAATTCATGACCATACAGAGGCATACCCATTTCCAGGCGCAGCGTATCCCTCGCTCCCAACCCTGCCGGCTCGGCTCCAAGCTCCATGCATTTGTGCCACAACTTCAGAGACAACTCAGGCTCGCTGTACACCTCAAACCCAATCTCGCCTGTATAACCAGTACGGCTCACAATCGCATCCCTGCCCCCGCAGGTAACGTGTTTGAAATGATAAAAGCCAAGGTCATCTACCGGCTGATCCACAATTTGCCGGATAATCCTGACAGAGCCAGGCCCCTGCAGATCGAATTTCGCCGTTATATCAGATATATCCTCTACAACAGTGCCAGATGAGATATGCGACTTAACCCAACTAAAATCATTCTGCCGGGTGCCGGCATTGACCACCAGCATGAATTCACCTTCGTCCAGCCTGTAAACGAGAAGGTCATCGATCACCCCGCCGTTCTCATTGCACATCAGCCCATAACGGCATTGGCCGATTTTCAGGGAGGAAACATTGCAACTCACAAGATTCTCAAGGTCGGCAACGGCACCCCCGCCTTTAACGATGAATTCACCCATGTGGCAGGTATCAAAAAGGACCGATTCCCGCCTGCAAGCATGATGTTCATGAATGATACCTTTGTAGCTGATCGGCATCATGTACCCGCCGAACGGCCCCATTTGCGCGCCAAGCGAAACGTGTGTATCGTAGAAAGGTGTCTTTTTGAAATCAGAACTCATTATGTTATCTGCTTCGGAATAAGATGTGTTGTGCAATTGGCGAGTCGAAGCACCGCCTCCCCTGACGCCCAGACATCCAGAATTGTAACTGCGGTATTGTTAATGTCCATCATCACCGCCTTCTCAGGACGGCGCCCGGCAAAAAGCGGCACAATACTGCGTATAACATTGCCATGACAGACAACCAGTATTTTCTCCCCCGGCACATGCGTCCGGCGCACCAGGTCAACGAACCTCTCCAGGGCCAAACGCTCCTCTCTCACATTCTTCCTTGCCGACATAATCAAGGGAACATGCCCGGGCGCAAAATGATGATGAGAAACTTCCCGCAGGTCGGATGAAACAGTCCAGAGCAAATGGCCCTGGTATTTAAGAATGAACTGGGTGGTCTGCCATGCTCTCGCAAGATCGCTTGAATAAATATGGTTAAATGTTTCTTCAGACAAGCGCTTTGCAACACGTGCTGCCTGTTGCTCGCCAAGACTGCTTAATGCCGGTCCAAGATCAGTAGCCCCATCATCCTTGCAGGCCTCGCCATGCCGCACAAAGACAACGGTCAAAGGAACATCTTTTGCAATTTCTTTGTTTTTATTTTCGATCTTAGTCACCAGTACCTCTCAAATGGCTGTCTGATATATAGCACGGCGAAAAGAATTCAAGCTTAAAACAAATCAATAGGTTGCGGAGTACCCGGGTTACCTCTTGCAATCAGGCTCCTTCGGCAAAATCCTGAAGGCCAATCGCAATTCCTGGAAACTCGCGGAGAATCTGCCTGTCCGATGTAACGAGTATCGCAGACAAATCACCCGCAAGCGTAACGTATTCACAATCATAGGCGCAGCAGGTTGAGGTGGCGACATTAAGCATGACAAGGGATGAAGGAAGAATATATTCATTCCCGGCCAAATGCGATTCCGCCCCATCCAAACACCGGCGCGCAACATCCCGGCTTAAAAGGCCTTTACGAATATAACCGGCCAGAATATTACGAAATTCAGATCGCCAGAGAATCGGCGCAGCCCAGGCCGGATCACGATGCAGCGCCTTCTCTGCGAATTCACTCATTACGCCAGGGATCCAGAGATATGCGATAGTATTGACATCAACAACGATCATTTGCGGCCTGCGTTCTTGAAGGTTTTAAGATCTGCTTCGGTAAGATACACACCTGCAGATTCCCTCACCGCACGGGCATGGCCTGCAATGAGCGCCGCATCAACCTTCATACCACGCACAGCGCCTTCAAGTGTTGCGATAATCTCCTTGTTCAAACTCCGTCCATGAGCCATAGCCCTGGATTTGAACTCCTTGTGTATTGCCGCCGGAATATTCTTCAGTGTTATTGTATTCATACCGCAACCATAACACATCCATTATGGATGTCAACAATCGCGTGCCTGGCTTGGAAACTCGCATTAACGCTTGCATTCCTTCTGCCGCCTCACTTCCCTCCCCAGCCCCTCTTCGAGGTCAGGATCGGGAACAGCTATAGTCGGGCGCGGCAAGAACGGATGATTGATGGGAAACACCCGCTTTTCATCAATCGGTGGATCGGCTGCCCCTAGCCTGAATAATTCATGCTAGATCACGTTGACACCTTTGACACCAAAATGGACGGCGGCGGCAAGAAGTCTCTGGTCATTGGAGTAGATCTCCTTGAAACCGTTCTCGGCTGCGCAAGCAAGATGCAGAGCATCTGCCGAACTCAGAAAGACGGTTTTGGGCAGGGACTTGTACCCGCGGCTCAACCTTGCCACAACGGCAATCGAAAGCAATAGCCATCGATATGCGCCATTCTCGCAGTCGAACTCAAACTGCTCCAGAACCTGACGGTATTGAATCGCAGTGAAAACACCTTCGCGCAGTTTACGATGAAAAGTGGAGACCACTTCCGCGCGTCCGTGAAGTGAACAGGCAACCCCTTCCGTAGCGGCCAGTTCACGCACCCGGGCCCAGCCCTGATCATCAAGGTATAAACGAACAATATAACTGGTATCCAGGTATATCATTTGATGAGCCGATCACGATCTTCCGAGATAATGACAGTACTGTCGGTTCCGCCCCGCAATTTGCCGCCCTCCATCAACTTCCGAAAAGCCGGAGTATATTTACGCCTGGCAAAATAAGGCGCTTTCGGTTCATGAACATGAGGCAGAATTCTAGCCACAGTCTTACCGTGATCCGTGACCTCTATCTCACCATAATGAACAGCTTGACGGACCCAGGCACCCGTCTTCTCATGAAGCTCGCGAATGCATATAGTTTTCATGTGTCACACTGTGTCACATTCAGACGTCCCCGTCAAGTCACCAGCAAGAGAAAGTGAAATCAATCCCGCGCACATTACCACGCCTTTCCCTGCTTTTTTTCTTTTTTGAAGGCGGTACTCCTGTCATTATAACCCAAATGACAAAAGAAGACTTCAGCATCGAATCTATCGGGCCATGCATGTTTGATTCCCCCTTCAAACAAAGGGCATTCATAACGGACGACCAATCCGTGCTTATCGATGCCACAGTCGCGGGCTGCAGAAAATGCGGAAATACACCCGATGTACTGGAACAGGCCGGCCCGCGCCGGAAAATATTCTTTGACCCTGCAAATGTCCGGGCAGGAATCATTACCTGTGGAGGATTGTGCCCCGGACTCAATGACGTCATCCGCGCCCTCACCATGGTGCTCTGGTATCGCTACGGGGTAAAGGATATCAAAGGATTCAGGTACGGTTATGAAGGAATTGTTTCTTCTTACAATCACCTGCCTGTCGTTCTTACTCCCGAAATTGTCGAGGACATTCACCAGGATGGCGGCACAATACTCGGAACCTCGCGCGGCAACCAGGACCCGTCAAAGATAGTGGACTTTCTTGTAGAACATGGGATCAACATTCTCTTCACAATCGGCGGCGACGGCACACAGAAAGGCGCCCTGGCAATTGCCGGCGAAATCAGACGCCGGGAATGCCGGATCGCTGTTGTCGGCATACCAAAGACCATTGACAACGACATCTCATACACTGAAAGGACCTTTGGATTTGAAACTGCGGTTGCCATGAGCAAAATACCAATTACCTCCGCACACATGGAAGCCAAAGGCGTCCGAAATGGCATAGGACTGGTGAAGCTTATGGGGCGCGATTCAGGATTCGTGGCCGCCTATGCCACTCTGGCATCAAGCGATGTCAATATAGTCCTTGTGCCGGAAGCCCCGTTCTCGCTTGAGAAACTATTTGCATTCCTTGAGAATCGCATGGAGCGCAAATCACATGCGGTAATTGTTGTTGCAGAAGGCGCCGGGCAGGACCTTGTGCCGGTCGAAGGTATCGACGCATCCGGAAATAAAAAACTCGGAGATATCGGCATCTTTCTGAAGAAAGCAATTTCTGAACATTTTGCCGGGATCCAGACTGCTGTAAATGTACGGTATATTGACCCGTCTTACATGATCAGGAGTGCGCCTGCAAACCCCGACGATTCGGTGTTCTGCTTCAGACTGGCCGAGAATGCAGTTCATGCCGCCCTGGCAGGAAAAACCGCCACCGCCAATACCGCCGCGAACTGCCAGTGGGCGGTCGATTTGCCGGCCATGAAGACCGGCGAAAACCTGGAACTCACGGTGAAAGGCAAAAACAGCCTGACGCTGAAGAACGTTCTGTTAGGAGATATCTGGGTGTGCTCCGGCCAATCCAACATGGAGATGGGACTCAACGGCTGCCTGGGATTCCAGGATGACCTCAAGGCCGCCGACCTGCCCAAGATCCGCCGCATCAAGATCAATCATGAACAGTCCAGCATGCCGCAACTGGAGGCACCGACCGCGACCCAGTGGCAGGTGTGCTCGCCGACGATGGACGTGGGCATCACTGCGGTGGGTTTCTATTTCGCCCGCGAGATCTATCAGAAGACCGGCGTGCCGATCGGCATCGTTGATGACAACTGGGGCGGCACGCCCATCGAACCGTGGGTGGCAACCGAGGGCCTCGGCGTGGTTCCAGAGCTGAAACCGCAGTTCGACGCCAGCCAGGATGCGATCAAGAACTATCGGAACAACCAGTTGCCCAAGGGGCTGGCCGACATGGAGGCATGGATCGGCCAGACGCGCAAACAACTGGCCAGTGGCCTGCCGACCGGCGCGCCTCCCGCCCTGCCGGTGCCTAACGCTGGCGGTTGGAGCGGAATGTATAACTCGATGGTCGCGCCGTTCATGCATTTTCCGATCAAGGGCGCGCTATGGTACCAAGGCGAATCCAATGGCGGTGAAGGTGAGACCTATTACGACAAGATGCGCGCGCTGATCGGTGGTTGGCGCAAGGTGTGGGGACAAGGGGATTTCCCGTTCTATTTCGTGCAATTAGCCAATTTCCAGGATGTGTCCGAAGATCCCGCCGGCGGCAACGGCTGGGCCAAACTCCGCGAGGCACAAAGAAAAACGCTAACCTATCCCAACACCGGCATGGCGGTCATCATCGATACCGTGCCGCTTGCCGAAAAGGGCGACATCCACCCGAAAAATAAATACGATGTGGGGATGCGCCTCGCCCGCTGGGCGCTCTGCCGTGATTACGGCCAAAAGCAACTTGAAGTTTCCGGGCCGTTGTTCAAGGCGCTCAAGATCGAGGGCGACAAGGCGCGCTTGGCATTCGACCACACCGGCACCGGACTGATGGTCGGCAAGAAGGAAGGCCGCAATCCGACCGTCGAAAGTCCGGGTGCCAAACTCACCCGTTTCGCCATCGCCGGAGCCGACAAGAAATGGTTCTGGGCCGACGCCGTGATTGATGGCAAACTCGTCACCGTTTCCTCGCCGCAGGTGAAGGAACCTGTCGCCGTGCGCTATGCATTCCAGATGAATCCGGATGGTGCCAACCTTTACAACCGCGAAGGTCTCCCGGCATCACCATTCCGCACGGATGATTGGTGAGCATTGACATAAATGGCCGTGAAAAACCTCCCGCTTGTCTTCGCACTGCTCGGCGTTTCTGCGGTCAGCGCCACCGCCGCGCCTAACAAGCCCAACATCCTGTTCATCGTCGGCGATGACATGGGATACGGCGATGTCGGTTTCCAGGGATGCAAGGACATCCCGACGCCCAACCTGGACGCGCTAGCGGCGTCGGGCGTGCGCTTCACCAACGGCTATGTCAGCGGACCGTATTGCTCGCCCACCCGCGCGGGACTCATGACCGGACGCTATCAGCAGCGCTTCGGCCACGAATTCAATCCGGGTGGCGGCAAGGAGGGTTTGCCGGTCACCGAAACCACGCTGCCTCAGCGCCTCAAAGCCGTTGGCTATGTCACCGGCATTGTCGGCAAGTGGCATCTTGGCAGCATGCCGGAGATGCAGCCGCAACAGCGCGGATTTGACGAATTCTTCGGATTCCTCGGTGGCGCGCACAGTTATATCGATGCGGCTGAAATCCTCCGCGGCAAAGAGCAGGTAAAGGAATTGGACTACACCACCGATGCTTTCGGCCGCGAGGCTGAGGCGTTCATCGAAAAGCACAAATCGGAACCCTGGTTCCTCTATCTGGCGTTCAATGCCGTGCATACCCCGCTGCAGGCCACCGATGCCCGCCTGGCGAAATTCCCTAACATCACCGATAAACGCCGCCGCACCTACGACGCGATGATGCTCGCCATGGACGAGGCGATCGGCGCGGTGCTCAAAAAACTGGTGGCAACGGGCCAGGACGCCAACACGCTCGTGATCTTCATCAGCGACAACGGTGGCCCGACCATGAAGGGCACCACCATCAACGGTTCCAGCAACGCTCCGCTGCGCGGATCGAAACGCACCACCCTCGAAGGCGGCATCCGTGTCCCGTTCATCGTTTCCTGGAAAGGCAAGTTGAAACCCGGAGTCTTCGATCAACCCGCGATCCAACTCGATCTCACCGCCACCGCGCTGGCCGCCGCCGGCGCCACCGGCACCACCGCCAAGCGCGATTGGAAACCCGACGGCGTGAACCTGACCCCATATCTAACAGGTGAACGGAGCGGAGCGCCCCACGATGCGCTCTACTGGCGGCTCGGCGGTCAAATGGCCATCCGGATGGGCGATTACAAACTCGTGCGCTACGACCGGAACGCTGACACGCAAACGGGCAGGAAACAACCCGTCACCGAGCCCAAACTATACAATCTGGCCAACGATATCGGTGAAACCATGGATCTGTCCGCCAATCAACCCGACAAGGTCAAGGAACTCCAGGCGAAATGGGACGCCTGGAACGCGACCCTTGCGAAACCGCTTTGGGGCGGCGGCAAAACCGACGACGATGGCCCCGAACCCGGCATGAATAAGAACAAGTAACGTTGAAATATGAAATACCTCGTCCTTACGCTGGTCCTTCTGGGTACGATTGTCCCCGTCACCTCCGCGGCTGCCGCGAAGAAGCCGAACATCGTCGTGATTGTCGCCGATGATATGGGGTTTTCGGATGCCGGTTGTTATGGCGGCGAGATCCAAACACCGAATCTCGATCACCTGGCGGCTGGCGGTCTGCGCTTCACCCAGTTCTATAACACGGCCCGCTGCTGGCCGTCGCGTGCGGCCATCCTGACAGGATACTACGCGCAGCAGGTGCGGCGCGACACCCTGCCCGGCGTGCAAAGCGGCAACGGCGGCACCCGCCCGGCCTGGGCCGGCCTGTTGCCGGAATATTTGCGGCCTTTAGGATACCGCACCTATCATTCCGGCAAATGGCATGTGGACGGTCAACCGCTCAAGAACGGATTTGACCATTCGTATTCGCTCAACGACCACGACCGCTATTTCAACCCGAAAGCGCATACCCTCGACGACAAACCGTTGCCGCCGGTGAAACCAAACAGCGATTATTATGCCACCACCGGCATCGCCCAACACGCCATTGATTTCCTAACTGAACACCAGGCTGACCACCGCAACCAGCCGTTCTTCCTCTATCTGGCGTTCACTTCACCGCATTTCCCGCTGCACGCGCTGCCCGCGGACATCGCCATCTATCAGAACAGGTACACGGCGGGCTGGGACGTCATGCGCCAGGACCGCTACGACCGCATGAAAAAAATGGGTGTGATCACCGGCACGCTGCCGCCGCTCGACCCCGCGGTTTGGCCTGACTACAACCCGTCGGAACCGCAACTGCATGAGAAAATCGGCCCGGGCGAGGCGGGGCGCGCGGTGGCCTGGAATTCCCTAACAGACGAGCAGAAAAAATTCCAGCCGATCAAGATGGCGATCCATGCGGCGATGATCCACCGCATGGACATCGAGATCGGCCGGGTGATCGCACAGATCAAGGCTGCCGGGAATTTCGACGACACCCTGATATTTTTTCTATCGGACAACGGCGCGAGTTCCGAGCAGATCATCCGTGGCGATGGCCATGACCGCGACGCGCCGCCCGGATCGGCCAGGACTTTCCTCGGCATCGGCCCGGGGTGGTCGAGCGCGTCGAATACGCCCTTGCGCCTCTACAAATCATGGGTCCACGAAGGCGGCATCTCCACGCCGCTGATCGTCCACTGGCCTAACGGAATTGCCGCGCGCGGCGAACTCCGCCACAATCCGGGCCACCTGATCGATCTGGCACCCACGATTCTGGAGCTGGCCGGCGGCCAATGGCCAGCCACCCATGGCGGCGTGGCGATGCCGCCCAACCCCGGCAAAAGTCTGGTGCCGGTGTTCACCAAGGACGGGTCCGTTAGCCATGACTTTTTTTGGTGGTTTCATGACGGTAACCGCGCCATCCGCATCGGCGATTGGAAACTTGTGGCCGATCACCAGAAACCATGGGAACTCTACAACCTGCATGCCGACCGTTCCGAAACCCGCAACTTGGCACCCGAACAACCTGCCAAAGCCAAGGAACTCGAAGAGGCGTGGACCCGGCACATGGCGGAATTCCTCGATCTTGCCACCAAGGATCTGCAACCGCCGCTGAAACATTGAGTTGCGATGAGTTGTGATAGCGGCTAAAGACGCGCGTGCTTTTCAACAGTTACGCATTCTGGATTTTCCTCGCCCTGATATGGGCGGCCTATCGGAGGTTGCCCCATCGTGGCCAGAACCTCCTGCTGCTGACGGCCAGCTACTATTTTTACTGCAGTTGGAACTGGCGCTTCCTGCCATTGATCCTGACTAGCACCTTGGTTGGATACCTCACCGCGCTGGGGATTGAGGCCAGCACCAACGAAAAGCGCCGCCGCCTGCTCATGGCCACCGCAGCAAGCGTGTCACTGGGCCTGCTGGCGTTCTTCAAATACTGGGGATTTTTCACCGCGAGCATGGCGGAACTGCTGACTGCTCTGGGATTTCACGCGGACATCAAGGTGCTCGACATCGTGTTGCCTGTGGGAATCTCATTCTACACTTTCCATACGATGTCCTACACCATCGACGTCTATCGGAGAACGGTCAAGGCGACCCGGTCATTCACCGACTTTGCCCTCTACGTCGCCTATTTCCCGCTGTTGGTCGCCGGCCCGATCGCCCGTTCCACCTCGCTGATTCCGCAGATCACCAGTCCCAGGGTGAGGCGACGCGGAGACTTCTCCGAAGGCCTGTGCCTCATCCTGCTGGGACTTTTCCTGAAGGTGGTGGTGGGCGACAACCTCGGCTACGTCGCTGATGGTGTTTTTGCCGCACCCTCAGGCAAACTCACCGGCAGCGAGGCGCTGGCCGGTGTGTATTGCTATGCGTTTCAGATCTATGGGGATTTCGCCGGATATTCATCGATTGCCTGCGGTGTCTCCAAGTGGTTTGGGATTGACCTGATGACGAACTTTCGAATGCCCTATCTGGCGCGCAACCCGTCGGAGTTCTGGCAACGCTGGCACATTTCGCTCTCAACATGGCTGCGCGATTACCTGTACATTCCCTTGGGTGGCAGCCGCGATGGAACAGTTAGAACCTACCGCAACCTGATGCTCACCATGCTGCTCGGAGGTCTCTGGCACGGCGCTGCCTGGACATTCCTTGCCTGGGGCGGGCTACACGGGCTGATCCTATGCATCTACCGGGCACTCGGGGATCGTTTCAGGCTTCCTGGCCTCTGGGGCCGCATCCTGGCCACGCTGGGATTTTTCCAACTCGTGTGCCTGTCATGGTTGTTTTTCAGGGCCAAAACATTTGCCCAGGCATGGGAGATGCTGGGTTCGATTCTCACCCGTCAGGAAATGACCCCGCTCGCCCGTTATGGCTTTGGCTTGCTTGCCTTCTTCTGTGTGCCCCTGATGGCTTATGAGATTTGGCTCAACCGGGGCTCTGCGCAGCGGAGTCTGACAACCGTGCGATGGGGATGGCGGGCGGCGTCATATTGTTATCTGGTCTTCATGCTGATTGTGTTCCCGCCGCCGGTTTTCGGCCAGTTCATTTACTTTCAATTCTAAGACTCCATGGCTGTTCCATCCCATGATTACGATGCCTCGCCGACCGACATCCATGCGCCGTCGTTCCGGCAGGAACTGCGTGTCATCGGCATCGTGCTCGCCTTTGTCGCCCTGCTGGAAATCCTCGCCAGAGTGCTCGCGCCCTCGCTTGATCGCGACCGCAAACGGATCCATGACTTTCCGCAAACCATCAGCAACCTTGAGCATCGCGCCCGGATCTCGGGTCACCCACGCGTCGTGTTCTTTGGCAATTCGCTCATGTTGCGAGGCCTTGACGAAGACATCGTGCGGGACGAATTGCTGAAACATTCCCGACCGGCGGTCGAAACCGCCAAAATCACCCCCGTCGGAACCGCGATGCTCGACTGGATTTATCTCTATCAACGGTATTTCAAAACCGAGGACAGTCAACCGGATGTGCTGATCGCGGGCTTTGTCGGCCATAACATTCATGATCAGGAACCTATCAAAATCCGCCGTTTGTCACGCCATTTCGTCGCTATCCGGGATTTTCCAGCCTTGTGGCGGACCGATCTGGAGGACTTCCATCAACTCGTGCAATCCGCACTGTGCGGGGTCAGCGCTCTCGAAGGCGATCAACCTGAACATGAATTGGCCATCCTTAACTGCTGTGTGCCCGATTACCAGGACGGCCTCAACGCCAATCATCGCCTGATCGAAGACGCCGCCGCACGCAAGACCCGGAGCAAAACCGCTTCCGGTCCGGCGGACCGGGCGGGTGCCGCCACCGAAACCTTCACCCGCATGAAACGCTTCATTGATTTGTGCCAAGGGGATCATGTCAGGATTGTCTTTGTTGCGATGCCACAACCGGAATTCTGGAACATCAATCCGGAGGCGATTCGTCTCGCTCACAAGCACGACGTGAAAGTGCTCGACGCTCGCGCTATCGACGGCATGACTGAGGCCGACTTCATCGACGGCTATCACCTTGGGCCAACCGGCGCGGCAAAATTCTCCCGCTGGCTGGCTGGTGCGCTCGCAGAAACCACAGGTGCCTTTGATGCCACCCCGGACAAGCCTTGACAACCCCATCCATGTTCTCCTATCCCTCCCCGCATGCCCCGTAATCATGGTTTGGGAAGCATGCTCCTGTCTCTCGTTATCCCGGCAACCGCCGTGTGTGCTGCGGATTGGCCGTCGTGGGGTGGACAACCGTCGCGCAATATGGCCTCCGAAATAGAGAAGGGCCTGCCGAATTGGTATTCTCCCGGAGCGAAAATGAAGGGGGACAAAATCGATCTATCCACCACCAGGAACATCAAATGGGTCGTCAAGCTCAACAACAATACCTTCGGCAGCCCGATCGTGAGTCAAGGCAGGGTTTTCATCGGCACGGCGGGTGATTCGCCCGCCGATGCCAGGATCCTCTGTTTCGATGAACAAACCGGGAAGGAGTTGGGGACGTTTGTCTGTGGTCCCTCGAAGACAAGAACGGATAACTTCGGGGTGTGTTCGACTCCAACCGTTGAGGGCGATCGCCTCTATTTTGTGGCACCGTATCCGGAGGTGATGTGCCTGGATTTGAAATCCTGGCTCAAGCCGTCCGCGGCGGGTGACGTCGCGGATTCCGCCCGGCACATTGTTTGGCGGTATGACATGGCGAAAGCATTGCAGGTCATGCAGGATCATGTCGCCAGTTGTTCCGTTCTGGTGCATGGCGACTTTGTGTATGCCTGCACTGGCAATGGGCGTTTCAAAAACCTCGGGAAACCGTTTTATCCGCTGACCCCCAGCCTGATCGCGCTCAACAAGCGTACCGGACAACTGGTCGCGCGCGACGATGAGCAGATTGGAGAACAGCTTTGGCGGGGGCAATGGTCGTCGCCGTCGCTGGCTACGGTGAACGGCAAGGCTCAGATCCTCTTTGCCACCGGGAATGGTTTCTGTTATGCGTTCGAACCGGCCGATCCGACGGCGGAGGTCATCCCGGATCGTTGGGTTGCCACCACGCTGCGCGGCCCGATCGTTTATTATATCGACGTCAAAGACAAAGATACGACCGGACTCGCACCTGCGGAATACGCCAGAAAGTTCAACGTGATTTCTCCCACGCGCAAGCCGGCGTTGCCGCTGGAGTTCCGCTATTCGATCGACATGCCGGTCACCACGCCTGTGGATTCCATTCCGACGGCCAGGGTGCCCGACGTGCCGATCCTGAGGAAAATCTGGTGGTTCGATTGTCTTCCGCCGGAATACAGGCGGGCGCCGTTTTATGCGCACGGGACCACCGGGGACGGGGGAAAACACCCGTGCGACATCATTGCGACCCCGGTGTTCTACCGCAACCGGGTTTACCTGGCGATCGGCGGAGATCCGGTTCATGGCAGCAAGGACTGCAAGGGGAACCTGGTGTGCATCGACGCGACCCGAACCGGCGATGTCACCCGCAGTGGCAAGGTGTGGAGTTACGACGAGATGAATGCGTCGCTGAGCACGGTGGCAGTTACCGATGGTCTGGTGTTTGCCATTGACGAAGCCAGCGTGATCCACTGCCTGGACGCGGACACCGGACGGAAATACTGGACCTTCACCCTCAAGGGCGACCAGGGCCAGATCAATTCCGCCCTGCTGGTAGCGGATGGCAAGGTGTTTGTCGGCAACACCATCCTGGCGGCGGACAAAACACTCAAAATAGTCAGCACCATCGAAAAAGGCACCCATGGCAGCAGTGTGCCGTGTGTTGCCAATGGCGTTCTCTTTACGGTCATGGGCAAATCATTATGGGCGGTGTGCGACAAAGGGGATTGAAAATGCTGAAAATAGGGTTGCCGGGTGATTCCCGGCATGGCAGCATCCGCTAACATTTAGCTAACTAACCAACCCGCACGCACCGAAAGAAGATCGTCATGCAAGTCAGTCCGCTGGATTCCGGAATTATCATTTTCTATTTGCTGGGAGTGATGGGCATCGGCGTGGCCGCCGCCTTCATGCGTAGAAAGGCGGGCGAGGGGGCGCACTATTTCCTGGCCGACAATTCGCTGACGTGGCCGGTCATCGGGTTGGCCATGTTCGCCGCCAACATCTCGACCGTGCATCTGGTGAGTCTGGCCCAATCCGCCTACACCTCGGGGTTGCTCTACGGCAACTATGAGTGGATGGCCGGCTTCACCCTGATTCTCCTGTCGTTGTTTTTCGCGCCGCTTTATCTGCGCACGCGGGTGCCGACCCTGCCGGACTATCTGGAACGCCGCTACAACCGCAACTGCCGCGATATGCTGTCGTTTTTCTCGCTGGTTTCGGCGATCGTCATCCATATCGGGGTGGCCTTGTTCACGGCCTCGACCGTCCTGTGTTTCATCTTCGGGATACCGGAAAGCCAGCCCATCATGGGAATGGGGGCGCTCATGTTCTTCATCGTGGCGCTTGGCGTGTTGACCGGCATCTACACCATGATCGGCGGCCTGCTGGCCGTAGTCTGGACCGAGAATATCCAGACGTTGCTGCTGCTTGGCGGGGCCATCTGCATCACCGTCATCGGCTACCATGCCGTCGGCGGCTGGGATGCCCTGCGCGATACCCTGGCCACCCACCCCCATCCGCTGGCCGGTGTGGAGGGCGTGAAAGACGGCGTCCATCTCTCGACCAAGTCGTTTCTCAACATGGCGCACTCCAACGGCGACATGACCGTGATCGGCAATATCCCGTGGTATTCATTCCTGTTAGGATATCCGGTGATCGGCATTTGGTACTGGTGCTGTGACCAGACGATCGTGCAGCGGGTGTTGGCGGCCAAGGACGAGAAACATGCCCGGCTGGGTCCGCTGTTTTGCGCCTTCATCAAGGTGCTGCCGGTATTCTTCTTCGTGGTTCCGGGAATCATCTGTGTGGCCTTGGTCCAGCAGGGGTTCTTCGGCAAGGAAACCGTGGACGGCGTGGTGGGCATGGTCGGTCCTGCCAAATCGGCGGAAACCTATCCGTTCATGATCACCCACCTGCTGCCGGTCGGTTTCAAAGGGTTGGTGACCGCGGCCATGCTGGCGGCTGCGATGCAGACCTGCTCCGCGGCGCTCAACTCGACGGCCACGCTCTTTTCCTATGACATTTGGAAACGCTGGAAACCGGCGACCTCCGATCACAGCCTGGTGAAAATCGGCCGCTGGACCACGGTGGTCGCAACCGTTCTGGCCATTGTCCTGTCGCCGGTGTTCGGCCATTATGAAACGATTTTCAAGGGCATCCAGATCATGGTATGTTATATCGCGCCGCCGATCACCGCCGTCTTTGTTGTCGGCGTGTTTTGGAAGAACGCCGGTGGTCGCGCCGCATTCATCACCATGATTTCCGGTGCCGCGATGGGCACCGCCTGCTTCGTTCTCGATTTCTTCAGAACTTCGATTGTGGGTGAAGGGGCGGTGGCTGCGGAAACGGTGCGGAATTCCCCGATCTATGGGTTCATTTACAACATCGCTCTCAAGGATTTCATGTTGTCATCATTCGGTATCTTCGCACTTTGCGTCATCATCCAGGTGGTCACCTCGTTGGTGATTGTCGAACCGCTCAAGGATGAGGCGCGGGCCTTGGTCTGGGACAGTTGGCTCGAACCGCTCAAGGTCAAGTGCGGCAGCGGCCTCTCTGACTACCGCGTCATGTCTGCGGCGGTGCTGGTGATGTTCGTCATCCTCTACCGGGTCTTCTGGTAGCGCGGGACGGCGGGTGCTCGGCGCGCCACACAACGCTCTCCAGAAGTTGCACCAACAAGGCGACGTGGGCAGGTTCGCTGAGCAGGATCCGCCCGCCACCGTCCAACTCGATCACCAGGCATGAGGCGACCGTTGGCAACTCCACTTCCACGAACCGCGTGCGTGCGGCCCGTCCATTGCGTCCCCGGGACCGGGGTGATTTTTTCAGTGACATCGGCCGAGCCTAGCGGGCCGCGCCGCCGCGCATAGGGGGACAATTATACGACGCTTACCATCTATATATAACGGGTTCGAGAGGAGACTTACCGGTAAAAGTAGAGCGGTATTTCTAAATTCCACGACAAACAATACTTCACCGCAAAATTTCAATCCCTAACAGACGCCCCTCATTGTCAAAATCCAAAACAATCTCCGGTCCTAAATATCCGCTCAGCAAATCGCGCAGCATAACATTCTTTGCGACCTTTCGCTCCACGGATGAATCGAAGGGAATTTGCAAATAGGCGGCATCGCCACTCGTGATTATTGTCAGTTTGCACCGCTTTGGACTCTCCATAATTACTGAGAACTTGTAAATAAGCTATTTTGTTGGATTGTTCCACCTACTGTAAGCATACGACTAGAAGTTCGTTGCCGAGCGACTGTTATGCACTTTCACAATTGTCTTCCTCTCAGCTTATCCAATTCAATATAATCAGAATCCATAATAGAAAGCCGAATATTTTCTTCTGTAATCTGCCAACCAGTGAGGATGTCAGGCGCAATAAATCGCCAGCGAAATTCCGCGTCCTGTGACAAAGCTAGAACCCCCAATTCATGAATAGCAAGTATTTGCCCAATTGTGCTCTCTATAACAAATTCAAAGAAAAGGCCCTCCAAACTCGCCGAATTGATAATCCTAGCTCCCGATAGGTCCACTACCGTAATTTCCTGATCATGGCCAACAAGTAATCGGTTGCATCTAGATAATAACCAGCAACACAAATCATTGCCAACTTGGTTCGAAAATATTCCAATCTCAACTGAGCCTTCCCAGCAAGTCACGGAACACGAAACGTACCTTACGGGCGATTCAACATCCTCGCCTATCAACACAGATATTCGTGCATTCGCAAGATGTTGAAGCAAAAGGTTCTTTGTCTCCCAGAATATTATTGGCAATTTCATATTCGATTGTTTCTTTTGCTAAAAACACATTTGGGGAGCAGAAGTCTTTGCTTTTCTTGTATCATAATAAGCGATCCAAAAACTTCATGTGTGACATCAGAGTACCCATAGCATAATCCGCATCAAAGGAATAACCCCATCAAGGACCTCCGAGAAGTTTTCCGGTAATCAATTTAGCGCCATCCCAAACGGTCTCAAACTTCAGAACCCCATGAGGTCCAAATAGCAATGCCTCCCGAACCACGAAGCCATTTTCCTGCACGCGGACAATGTTAGTTGGATTGTTTAACATCCCCTCAAAAAATCTCACCAGATATTTGCGAGTCGCAGGACTGTCATGCAACCCGATTCGCTCAAGCTGACGGAGCATGTCTGCTGTTCTGCGAATGTTGTGAGCGTTGCCTGATGCTTTGCCGAGGAAATATTCAAGCTTTTGTCCGAGAATTGGTATTAACCTGCCTTCGCCAGCGTGAAAGCCCCCCGTTCCAAACAACAATATTGCCTCGAATTCAGCTCTAATAATGAAGTTTATCCATGGGCCATGCCTTTCCTCTGCTTTGCGCATTGCCTCTAGTGTCGAGCCATATTTATTAGGATCGACCTCCAATCTGGGATCGAGAGGCCCTCCGGTAGGTGGCGAGGATTTCGGTGCAGCCGCCTGGCCTGGACGTGCCAAATACCTTGTTGGCTTGTAATCCTCTGCAGGCCGCCAAATTTCCACTGGCGTGCTAAACCAGTTAGTAAAAAAGTAATGAAATAGGTCACCGTGATTATATCGTTCGACCTTGACTAGCACCTTTCCATTTTCGATTTTGACGTAGGGGTAATTATTCTTGTCCCGGGCTAACTCATCGCAATAACCATCGTCACTCGGATAATAAATTCCGTCGGGCAGAGGCTTGAGCACAATTTTGTCCGTGTTGCAGACGGAATCGACATACACAATTGGAATGCACCCCGTGGTGGAGTAATCCATGGCGCTTGCGAACGCACCTTGTGAAGCACTTCCGCTTATCGGATCCAGCGGTACTCCTGAGCCTCCCATAATACCCAAGCTGGACGGCACGCCAGAATTCTCTCCAGTGCCCGAAGCGTACGATACACCAGCATAATACCCGATCCCCGAACTGTCATAGGGATTGGGAACCAACTGGGAAGTCAGCCCGTTGGGGTCCCATGCGGACCAAGGGTTGTGGTGAACGTAGTTGTAGGTGTTCAGACCGTCAGCAAATCCAGCTGGGTCACGGGTGAGAAATGTGGCGGTGTCGCGGTCACGATAGCGGAAACCATCGTTGACGAGACCACCTGGCTCCTCCCATTTTCCATTGGGTCCATAGTTGCCTGTGCGCGTGCCCGTCTGCTGTTGGATGAGCCCGCTGGCCGCGTAGGTGCCATGCCAAGTCATGGTGCCGCCAGATGTGAATTGGGCGATCACGTCACCTCGGGCGTTGTGAAACGGATAGCTGGTGCCGCCGTAGGAATCTTGGGAATATAGTCTTCCACCCACCCCACCACCGATATTGTCCAAAAGGGAACCGTTGTCGGTCCTGGTATCCCACTCGTGAACCGGAGTGCTGCCGCTGAATGCGAAATGGTGAACGGACGCAGAACCGACCCTTCTGGCGATACGGCGTGTCAGCGGGTCATACGCATACAAGTAGGTCCCATTTTCAGAGTTTGACGTGCTGTGGTCAAATTCCACGAGATGGTCGAATGAGTCGTACACATACGTGTCCATCGCGCCTGGTCCGTACTTGGCAGTACGATTACCGTTGGAGTCATAGGTATAACTGGTGTAATTGGGAACGCCGCCATCCGGTATTTCCGTGAGCTTGAAAAGCTGGTTGCTGTTCGCCAGGTTCGTCGTATCGCCATACTCGAAGGTGCGGCTCAGCGTGGATGTGGTAGAATTGCCGACCGACGACACCGCTTCGGTGGAGATGCGGTTTTCCGCCGCATCGTAGCGATGGACCTCGGAGTGGCCGAGGGGAGCGGTAGGTGAGGCACCGGCTTCGGTCTGGGTTTCAGTGAGAAGTTGGCTGCGTTCGTCATAGGTGTTAGTAACGGTTCTCTCCGGTATGTTGAGGCCAGAGGCAGACTCCTTGAACCATGTGATGTTTGAAAGAAGGTCGTACTGGTATTCGGTGCTGCAAAGCGTGTTGGTGTTGGCCGCGTTGCGGATTCGCTGTGCCGTCACCCGTCCCATCGGGTCATAATCCGACAATTGCGTCATGCCGTTGGCCATGGATTCCGTGACCTGATTGCCCGAAAGATCGAATCCGAACAATGTATTGCGGGTGGTGGTTCGGTTGAATTCCGAATCATACAGGGTATCGACCAGGCGGCTAGTTCTACCCGCCGCGTCATGCTGCAAACTAAGCATCCGGGTATTGGCATCGTTTGTGATTTTTGCGACGTGCCCCAGAAGGTCATAGCCATAGCTACTGGTGACACCGTTGGAGGTCTCCGATTGAAGGCGACCGAGGGCATCATATGAGCGGGCGATGTTAGGGTTGCCCATCGGCCAATTCGAAAACTCCGGGCGGTCGATGTTGGTGAGACGCCCGAGGACGTCATAGGCGTAGCTGAGGCTTTCAGAGGTCGGGGTCCCTAACGTGCTGTCTAGGGAGTTCAGTCGCGCAAGACGGAATTGGGAGTCATAGAGATATTCCTTTTGCTGGTTGTTGGCATCGACGGTTGCGGTGGGCAGGAGTGCGTCGTAGGTGGTGGATTCGGTCTTGCGGCGGTCGTCATCGGGATCCCAAGTAGTAGTGAGTGTGCGCCCGAGTCCGTCATAGGTGAAGGCAGTGGACTGGCCTTTCCCATCAGTCACTCGCGTGATGTGGCCCAAAGCATCGCGTTCATACTGTTCCACAACGTCAATGGGCGAGGGTGTGCCCGAAGTAGGAGGGAAGGTAACCGGGGTGGTCGTCCGCGCGAGATAGTTGTTAGGATCGTAGGCGTGAAAAACCGAGTGCCCCTCGGGATCAATGGTCTGAGTAAGGTTCCCGGCGGGGTCATAAAGGTTCTGCCAGACGGGTCGACGATGGACCATATCCGCGTCCGGACTCACCACTGGTCCGGTTTTCCTTGTCATACGACCGGCGGCATCATACTCGTAGCTCCACGCGTACCCACGAGGATCGACCGTGCGGACAAGATCACCCACGGCATCGTAGTGATAGATGGTGACGGGTGATTGGGTTTGGTTGGACTTGGCGTCCATGACAGGTGGTGCTTTACTGTAGGCAAGCCTGCCGAGAAGATCGTACCCGAAATTGGTCTCGTTCTGATAGCTGTCACGGATCGTTTCCACCTGACCGAAGGAATTGTAAATAATATCCGTGGATGGAACTCCCGGTGTGTCGGTTAGCGCATCG
>Ga0118677_10005053_pt1 | contig 23458 bp, 25 predicted proteins | sample AliMusrvi5mmetaG_FD_86154 | JGI IMG/M metagenome (GOLD analysis project Ga0118677, IMG submission 86154)
CTATCAAAGTTAACGACAATGCGTGCTGATTTATGATTTTGTCCATTGATATCTAGGAGGTGATGAAATGTGTAAATATCATCATAAGCAGAGGCCTCAGCATGATAGGGAAAGTTAAGTTCAAAAATAATTTTTCCTTCAAATAAAGCTTCAAACCTATCATCAAACTTATCTGCAAATACGAAGAGCTGGGATTTGAAGGTTGATTTTTTGCTCATAGCTTTTCTCCTTAAATAACGTTAGGTGGGGGTTGGCTCTTGCGTCTTGCGAGTCTTCCGATGTTGTGCGCTAGGTTTCTAAATGACCCATTGGCTGCCTTGATGGTTGGCAATAACTCAGCTTCGCTTAATTTAGCGCCAGTCTTGGCAACAATGGCATTGGCAATCGCAAGATACTCACTAGCGTGCGCTGCATTCATTTCCACCAATACGCAGCGATCTAACAAACCCTTATCAAGCTGTGAGACATTGTTAGTGGTGAGTATGAATATGCCGCGAGTTGTATTGAGAGCGGACTTTAGACTTTGCTGTGCTAGCTTAGTTAAGTTGTCCACCTCATCAATGATGAAGTAATGCAAGCCACTGACATTAAGTGATGTCTTACTTAAAATACACTCAATTAAAGTCATGATTTGCGGACCATTGTGTCCTTGCTGGCATGCAATGAATTCCTCAGGCCATATCAGCTCTTCTTTAGTTTTGCCGTATTCAATTGAGTAAGGTAGCATCTTTGCGAGCGTGGTCTTGCCTGTTCCAAAGACTCCGTAAAGAAGAATGGCTGATTTGCCGCCACTAGGTATCGCTTCGGTATTGCTGACAATGTCCTCGATACGCAAGCGACTCTCGGAATTGCCAAAGATAATATCGTCAATCGTTTTTGGTTCATGAAATAACTCCTTGTTGATAAGCATGTTTAACTCCTTTATATGTATGTGAGTGGGGGCGCTCATAACACCCCCTAGGTTAATTAAGCTGCTTTAGCAGCTGTTGCTACAGCACCATCAGCATCGTTAGCCGCATCGGCTTCTGCTTTCGCTTTAGTCAACATCTCTTTTTGCTTTGCATATAGCGCAACAAAAGCAGCATTCACTACGCCCGCGTTACGCAGAACAGAGCGAATACCAAAGCTGCCGTCAGGCTGTTGCTCTGCTAGCAATACGCAAGCCTCACCCATTTGGTCAGCATCAGCCTCCATAGATAGCAATTCGGATTTGGCAGTAGCTAAGAAGCTACGACCTTGTACGATTTGCTTTGCAGTGTCAGCTTTGGCTTTAGGACTTACATAAGATTGACTGCGACCAAGGCGAATTTCTTGAATGCCGCCCTTGTCTTCAATCCACTGTGCGAGGTCGGTACAAGCTACATTGTCTTTTTGAGCCTGACGCAGCACCAATGAATAAGTGCTAACGCGACGACGATCAATGTTTCCAAAAACGGCTTTAACTACACGGGAGGCTAAAGGTGATTCATTGTTATATTTGTAACCACGCTCTTTGAAGAAAGCTTCAAGAGCCGCACTGCGTTGCTTAGCCTCTGCAATCTTTAATTCACCACAAAATACTAAGCATTGCGCTAAAACGGCATAAAGGGATTGATTGCTTGTGCGGTAAGCACCTTGCTCCCAAGTAATGCGCTCAGCTTCTATATTGCGAAGTGTGCCTGCTGCGTTAAAAGCAATAGCAGCCGCCTGAGTTTTGTCATTTGAAACGACATTGTTAATTGATGCTACTTCTACTGCAGTCATTAATTGATTCATGATTTGTTACCTTTCAATATATGGTTGCTTGTTAAGAAATTTAACCGCTTAGCCATGTATCTAATATAAAAGTTTCTGGTAAAATTCGATAACCCATACAGAAATGGTCTATTTAGGATGTTAAGAAAATGGTGAAGTTTTTTGAGCCGTACCCAACTTTTGGAACTAAAAACAATAGACAGCCTTTGTCCCGTCAGGAGCAAAGCCCTTATTACTGGTGGTGGGCTTACTTGCGGCGCAACAAAGACTACTTAGCTACTTGTGAAAAAGGTGGCAAGGGAAAGTTCACCAAGCTCTACGCAGACTTTGGGGATGTTCGCGGCGATGAATTTAGGGTTTGGTGGCGCGCCAAAGGCGTTGAATTATTTGCGGAGCAAATGTCGATCTATAAATTTAAAGAACTAGATATCAAAGACGAGGTGCCCGACCAGTGGAGTAAAGATGACTTCATATTCTTACAAGTTCCACTAACTTACGATAAGAAGTCACTTAAGAAGTATTTCAATGAATTGCTAATGGAGCGCCATGGCAGAAAGAAAGGTCGCCCATCAAAGACGGCCAGTAAGACTACGGCTAGATACCCACTAAATGGAACTTATACGATTGCCAACCTAAGGCTTTGTTTGCAAGTCTATGACCGATATATGGAAACAAGGTTAGGGGCTAATAAATTAAAGCTGTGGGAAATTGGTGCCGAGATGAGCTTGCTTGATAAAGAATCAATGCCCAGCCCTAAAGATGATCACTATGAGAGATTGGTGAAAAGAAATCGTTTGGCGGCAACAGTGGGGCGCTACATTAAGCAAGCAAAAGCACGAATTGATAATGCTGCCTTGGGTAAGTTCCCAGTTGTGTGACTGTCGTTTTAAAAGACAGTCTGATATCCTAATAACAACTTGTAATTGAATATGAGGGGTTATATGGATTTCTATCTAAAAGCAGATAAGTGGAATAAGAAGAAATGTCCTGATATATCTAAAGTTGCTGTGCCAGTTAAGTGGCGCTCCGTAAAAGATGCAACGGTTATTAAAGTCACCAAAGCCAAATATAGAGGATCTGAGTTTGATGGGATCTTTCTAGTGGTTAATGGCAACTCAATAAAAGAATCTAAGTCAGGCAAAGGCAAGAAGAAAGTTTTCTGCCTTTGGTACGGGCATCAAATTAAAACTGACTTCCCTGAGCTAACAATAGATATCGCAACAACTGAGCTTATTGAAAATTACAAAGGCAAAGTAGTGACTGACTTAGCCGATCCTAAAAAGAAATAACTAAACCAATTCAACTGCTGCCTTAAGCTGATCAGGGCTGCTGTAGAGATAGGTAGCAGTTGTGCTGATGTTGCGGTGCCCAGCTAGACTTTTCAGTATATGTATGGCTGTGCCTTTATTAGCTAGCCCAGTTAAAAAGCTGCGACGCCCTGAATGTGAGCTACAGCCCTCTAAGCCCACAGCACGATACAAATAGAAGAAGTATTGGGTAAGTGAGTTGGCACTAAAACCATCTTTCTTTTGTGTATAAAACAGGGGCTTGCTAGCATCCTTAATTTTTAGCAATCGGGTGTATTGCGCTAATTCCTTTTGCATACGTTCGTTTAAGTAAACAGTGCGGGCATGCTTGCCCTTAGTTTGGTCGGGCATTAAGCGGATTTCGGGTTTGATTGTGCCGCTGTCGTTTAAAACGTCGTTTATGCGCAGGGCAGCCACTTCAGCTACTCGCATACCAGCGTAATGCGTAAGTAGCAGCATGACACGATTACGTGCACTGTGCCTACGTGTAGCAACGTGATCTAAAACTTTACGTAATTCTTGTGCGTTTAAAACTCTAGCTTGTGACATACGTTTCTCCCTAAAAAATATTAAATGCAGAGCTACAGTATGTTTTCTTAGATTAGGTTTGGGCAACCGAAAATGGTTGATTAAGATCTCCACTAAATTCAATGACTTAGCGTAAAACATAAGAGTCTCGTAATTCTCTTATATTTATGTGGCTAAAGTGCCACGAATTAAAAGACCTATTTAAAAGCCCTACAAGCTATTTGATTTTCAGCTCAGCTACCCAAGCCAGCGAGAGGAAGTGATCAGTGCTTAAGCGGGGGATTTATCCGAAAAGGTTGGTTACTTTCGCACAGCGCCTAGATGCACTAAACATTCTGCTCATATCAATCACCTAGCCATTCCTGATGAATATTATGAATTAGTTGATAAATGAATTCATGATCAAGTTCAGTGGAGTCTGAATCCTCAAACGGAATAATTTCTACGTAATCTTCTTCAATGTCATAAATCGCCTTGATGCAGACCTCTTCTTTTGGCCTATGAATAAGAGTTAGTGCGGCCTCTTCATGTTCGGGAAATTGACCAGAGAGTGAATCTTTGTGAATAAAAATAGCAAAAGTTAAAATATTTTGATCGTAATCAGTATTTTTTTCTTCGTTGTAGCCATACCCTTCGAAAATAATCTTCACACCTGGCAACTCATCTCCACTTCTATTGCCGGGAAGAATTAATCCCTCATCCATTGTTAGAATAAAATCTCTTAACCAGATTTCAATGATCTCTTCATAGGTCATATTATTTCCAATAGCAGTGTTTGAATATATTCTATAGGCAAACTGCGTTCGCCTGTGATTTCGCTTGTCGCTCATCACATTTTTCTTTCTTTTGATATATCTTTGATATTGATTGGGTGATAGAACTTTTAGTCAAACGACGGCTATATTGATTTTTTAAGGATCAACATAGCCGCCGCTACGTGTAGATTGGTCTGATGTCACTTCCAGCTAACACGACTCTAGAGGGTATTCCGAGAGACTGATGTATTAAAACTCTCAACCTACTTCTGCATTGATTTGCATTGTAGGAACCTGCGGCCTACTTGTATCCATAACCTCTAGAGCGATTATGCAAGTTCGGGGTCATTAGCCGACGTATTACAACCCGAGTTTTTACCTGTTTGTTAAGGTTGGTTGCACCTTTGCGCTTGTATTTGTTGCCTAATTAATAATTCTGCCTTGTATGCCTGTCTTTTAATTTTGGATGCTAAGTTAAGTATTGGGTAAGCCACGTTCGGTTTCAATAGATGACATTTCTTTGAATTAACCACTTTTCGATTAAATGCTTTGATCTTTTCAATGTGCTCATCACTCAAATATTTTGAATACTTTTCCTCAAGTTCGTGCGCCGCAATTTTGGCCTGTGCTACTTTTAAATCAAGTTTTTCGAAGGTATTTGGATTGAGCCCGTTTTGCTTTAATAAACAATCAGTAATACTTGAGTCATATTTTTGATGGCTGTTAATAGCAAACTGCTTGTGCGTTAGCTTTTTCTTCTTGTATTTCATAGCAATATTTAGTGAAACCTAATAAAAGCAGACTAATTCTGGTTCTGATTATTAGATTCAGACAGATCATGGAAAAAAGTGGTTGCTCAACCGAAAACTCTGACAATAAATTAAGTGTGCCCATTAACTTAAAGGAGAAAACAATGAGCGCACTAACAAGTTTGAAATTGACAGCATCAAAAAAACCTAGCAGCGTACCGCCCATCCTACATCGCAGGAATAAGCTATCTACAAAGATTTGGGAGCAAATACAGCTCGCTAATGCTCAAAAGGCAGGTGATACCTTTACTGTCAAAAAATTCAAAACAGTGAAAGATGTTGATGGCTCTAGCAAAAGTATTGAAATGCAAAAGAGAGTTCGCCCTTGGTGGTTTGTATCTAGCGACGGAAAAGTTTGTGTCAATGTTCGTTATGGCGCAAAACTTATTGAATTAGCTAAAGGCAAAACTGCTGTTGAAGTAGCTACAGCAGAAGATTTAATCAAGACGCTGGAAGTGATTAAAGCTGCCGTAGAAGCTGGGGAGCTAGATACTCAAATTGAGCAGGCTAGCGGTGCAGTCAGGGCTGGGTTTGGAAGATGAAGAAATATCTTCTGTGGGTTCGCATAAGTCCAACCCAAACTACCAATACTTTCGTATATGCGGATAACCAGTTAGCCGCAAAGATGCTGGGTGAGCATATGTATGGCGTTGGGAATGTATTGAATTACACTGAAGTAAGCGAGTAAATGAAAGTGGCTTAAATACTTGATGCGCTTTTATGAATTTAAAAACATCAAACCTATTAAGCCACTTTCCCCTGAGCAGGCTCGCGTTTCCGCATTAAAGAAAAATGTGGCTTCTGCAAAACAGCAACTCCGCACCGAAAAAGGCAAGCAGCTAATTAAACCTATCAAGTCGGTGGGTAGCGCATCCTAAAAAATAAGTCGCGCAATTTTTAACGCCATTGGAGATCTCGGCCTCTGGTGATTTAAATCTAACCCCACCTCGTATTCGTAATAATTCTTATTACGAGAAAAGCGGAGATTTGAGTGAAATCTGGTGGTTTTATGGGTTTTTTTGAGAAATACGGATTTAGATATTTGCGGGACTGACAGGCATAGCGATGCTGCTGCCAAATGGTTTGTCGTTTAAAACGACACTTCACAGCTAAGCCAACCGCTCTGCGGCCAAAGTAGCCGTCATCTTGCTGTAGTGCCTCTCTAACATTCCCACGCTAGTGCCCATCTGCTTTGCCAGTGTATGCACATCCATATTGCCTTCTATTAATGCCATCGTTGCGTAGGTATGACGCAGGCTATAAAGAGTTCTGTTTTGACCTGTAGCCGTATCTTTAAGCAAACCACTTGCCTTCATAAGCCATATAAAGGTTGTGTGAAAGCTCTTGGGCTGTGTGCCATCACTCAATCTAAATAATGGAATGTTGTATTTCTTGCGTAGCACTTCATCTAGCGTCAGTCCTGCAAATACCTTCTCTCTATTAGCCAGTCTTTGTAATGCCGCTTCTGCGTAGTGCTTAGCAATCAAATACCGAGCCCCTGTTTTGCCACTTACCCAAATACGCAGATAACGCTTTTCAGTCTTGTGATCTACATACCATTCAATGTGCTTCCAGTGAATGTTCAAACTCTCTTTGCCACTACGCATGCCAGTGCTAATGAGTAGCTCTATATAGTCACGGCTTAGTAAGCGCATCTCTTTAGCTAGTGCACTATGCCCACCCAAGCTGTAGTCTTTTAAGAAGTTGAGTAAGTAATCTAATTCAGCACGACTAAAAGCAGGGCGTGATTTACCTTTAGCGCCACGACGGCTTAAATGGGCTAATGGCACTTGTGCGCTGATATAGCCTCGTTGCACTGCTAAGCTAATAATGCGGTTGTAAGCACTAGAGTGAGTGGCTAAGGTGCTAGCTAGTGGAGTTCGTTTCATGAGTGTGTTTCGCCAAATCTCATATTCCCGCATGTGCTCAGCTTTAATGTTTTCTATAAAGCGTTTGCCAAAGAACGGAAGCAAATACTTATTAATGACTCGAATGTAGTCTTTATTAGTCATTGCCTTAATACCTGCATCAATCTCATCTTGCAGCTCTTTGAGAGTTTCTTTGGCGATAGCGTCGAACTTGCGCCTTGTATAGCTAACTCCCATGCGCTCTCTAAAGCGAGCTTCATCGTAGATTTCACAAGCGGCACGACTGGCAAACTCTAAGTTGTGGTGTTTGGTGGAAATGGAGTGCCACTTGCGATCAAAGAGCTTAAATCGGGCTTGCCACACATCACTGCGATCCCTTTTATACAAAATGAGTTCACCTTCACGCAATCGGTGGGTATTAGGAGTGGGCTTTTGGGTGGGAACTACATAGAGCTGGTGGATGTTAGTGCTGGGTGCTGGATTGATGGGGAGTATGTTTGCGCTGCTGGGGAAAGCAGGCAGGGTGTTTTTACGCATTTGAGTTGCCCAAAATGTAAGCGTAAATTCAGACCAAAGTTTTGGGCAAGAGCCTTTTCTAAATTATTTTTTAGATGCCCTGCGCTTGCGCTGTCTTTTTAAACGACAAACTAGCTAGTGCCTCTTATCCACTCAGTAGCAGCCGTTCAAAATAAGCTGTTTTGGGGTATCTGAGAGGCAGAGAACGGCCAATTTCAGACACTTTGGGGTTGTTCTGCCGCAGGTCTAAATCAGATAGGCGTAATGATCGGCTGCTGTCCGTTTAGGGCTGGATTGAGCCTAGCAGTTTTTGGGCTTAACAGTCTCAAAACGCTGGGAAAACGCCGCATATTGTGGTTTTTTGAGGAGGGCAAATGGGCGGCAATCCCTTTAGCTTCGCTGAAAAAGTGACGATTCCAAGTCGAATCACACTCAATTTTAACCAGGATAATGGGTAGCATAATTTGGCATGTAATATGTGAGCTACAGGATTTCATTTCCTCACTTAACTAATCCATAAATCTTATGTTACTAACCAATCAAATCAGGATCTACCTATTCGAATCCAATTTGTTGCCCTGGTTATTATTTGGCGCTATGCTTTCAATGATTGAGATAGGCTGGAGAGTAGGAGGGCGTTTTGCCTCGGTTTATAAGCTGGAAAAAGCAGATGCAAGCGATACTTTTATGGCCGCCATTTTTGGTTTATTGGCCCTATTGTTAGCAATTACCTTTTCTGGTGCATCCGATCGATTTGATAAACGCCGAGACTTAATTGCTAAGGAGGTAAGCACTATCGGTACGGCTTACCAATCCATTGATTTGCTGGCGCCAACAAGCCAATTAGTTGTAAGGGATTTATTTAAAAAATACCTTGATAGTCGAATAGATATTTATCAAGGAAGTATGGCCGAGGGAGATTTGGAGAAAAAATACCAAACCCATAATGAAATTGGCAATCAACTATGGCAAGGGGTAGTAAATGCAGTTAAGGTAACCGCATATCCAGAAAAACTGGTCGCAGCCCAAATTCTGCCCGAGGTGTCTGATATGTTTGACGCATCCGAGAATCAGCGATTGGCCATGAAGTTTCACCCTCCTCCCATTATTTGGCAGGCGCTTATATGTCTTTCTCTCATCGGCTCATTAGTTGCAGGTTATAACTTGGGCATAGAGCAAAAAAGGGATTGGTTTTTAACCATTATTTTTATACTTCTAATGACTGGAACCATCGCTATTATTTTAAATCTGGAATATCCAAGGATTGGATTTGTGAGGCTAGATGACTTTGATTTAGAGTTGGTTGCCTTAAGAAGGTCTTTCTAATATTTGCTATGTTTAATTTATAAATGTCTCTTTTGGGTCGTTCTCTGCCTCCAGCAATAAATGATTCTGTGTGACCGCTTTTCACTCCATAACAGCCAAACCCCATTCATGCGCTGTCGTTTTAAACGACACTTCAATCAGCCCCCACGATAGAGCAGAGGATTAATACATCTCTGCTCTACCCCCTAGATTGCCTCTACAACGCCCCATAAATGCTAAAAATTGAAAAAGTGACAACACTACAAATGCAAAATGACTGGGTGCTCTAAGAGGGCGGTGGAGTCGGTGTTCTAGGCTAGTGAACGATACGGTTTGGGCAGAATTTATACGCTGGGCCATGATTTCCCAAGCTGGAATGCAGTTTCATTTATAATTCCAAGTCTTGGCCTGGTAGCTCAGTCGGTAGAGCAGAGGATTGAAAATCCTTGTGTCGGTGGTTCGATTCCGCCCCGGGCCACCAAGAATTCTCGGTCCGTACCGGACACATGCTTTACCGAATCTATTGGCTCCCAGCGGTTTCGAATATTTCCCAAATGGCATCGACAGCGTTGAGTTGGCGAATTCACCGCTTTAAATGCAGGGTTTAGTCAGGATTGCCCAAACTCAAATTTATCCTGTATATTTGTACAGACCATGCTAGAACTCAAAGTTAATTCCAGTAGCTCAATTTTTACAGAGCAGCCAATAGATGTGTTGCAAGAGATGGCAGCATATGAGGCTCTTTGGAGTAAATCTACGGCTTCATTTAAAACCCTAGCAACGATATTTAGAGAAAATCCTAACTCCAGTCCTTCTGAGTTTTTCAAAGCAGGTGAGCTAGAGGGCATTACTGCTGAGTTGGTAAAGCGGCTAGCTAACTCTAAAAACAAAGGGTATAACGCCTGCCTGTTTAGAACTGCAGACTATCCTACAAAATTAAGAGATGCTGAGCATCCAATCGAATTCTTTTACTACAGGGGCGAATTAGATTTAGCTTTTTCTCCCAAGTCTGTGGCGGTTGTCGGCACTAGGTCACCCTCCGAAGAAGGCATAAGAAGAACAAGAAAGTTAGTGGCCCATTTGGTTCAAAGTGGCTTTACTATTTTTTCGGGGCTGGCAAAGGGCGTTGATACTGAAGCCCATAGAACCGCTATAGAGCATGGCGGTAGAACCGTTGCGGTAATTGGCACCCCGATAACAGAGGTTTATCCAAAAGAAAATGCAGATCTTCAAGAGGAGATTGCAGATAAGCATCTATTAATTAGCCAAGTTCCAATACTGCGCTATTCAAATCAGACATATAAGGGCAATAGACTTTTTTTCCCTGAGCGCAATATTACGATGTCAGCTTTAACGGACGCCACGATTATTGTCGAGGCAGGTGAAACATCTGGAACATTGATTCAAGCAAGAGCAGCCCTCAAGCAGAATCGCAAGCTTTTTATATTAGATAGCTGTTTTGAGAACCCAAGCATTTCTTGGCCGGCAAAATTTGCTGAGCGTGGTGCTATTCGCGTCAAGAGCTTTGAGGATATTATTGGGCACCTGAGAGATGCGCCTTCAGGCAGTTAATGATTCGCATCTTAGGGAGCATCACTATTTAGATTCTAGTGATGACTGTTTTTTCTTTGGTGAGCTATCCCCCGGACTAGATAACTGGACTCCAACAAAAAAGCTTGTATATAACCTTAAAAAGAAGCCCAATGAAACAGGTTACCAATACAAGGCTGGGGCAATTAGGCAGACTGCGCTTCTACTCTTAAATGCAATCAAGCCATCATCCTTTGGTGAAATAACTCTAATTCCAATCCCGCCATCTAAGGTAGAGGGTGATCCTGAATATGATGATCGTATGTGGCTTGTGCTGGAGGAGTTGAAGAGAAATTTGCAGCCAGATTTAGATATAGACATTAGAAAGTTGGTATATCAAACGGAGAGCTATCAGGCCTCTCATAAATCAAGCACTCGAGTAAGCGCAGAGCATCTAGATTCAATTTATCAAATCAATGATTCTGGGCAATTGCCTGCACCGAATCGTATTGTCATTATTGATGATGTTCTCACATCAGGTTGCCACTTTAAGGCGATGAAGAAAATCTTATTAACAACTTTTCCAAACGCCAAGATTCAAGGAATTTTTGTGGCCAGGAGAAAGTTAGATTCAGATTTCGATTAAGTCTTCACAGGTAATCCTGCCAGCCCCATTCCATCAAGCCTCGATAGATAGAGGATGGTTAATTGCCTGTTCTATATGGAACAAACTTATTCGGCGTCCAATAACTAGACGCTGAATAGATTTTTTATTCGTTCATTTTGATATTACGCTCGGTAGCAATTTTTGAATATGTTGCATATTCCTGCTTTAAAAATTCAGCAAATTCTTTTGGCGAGCTTCCGATCGGCTCTACACCCTGTGAGAGCAACTTATCCCGAATTGCAGGCTCTCTAACGATCTTAGCTGTTGCAGCAGCTAATTTATTGGTAATGTCATTAGGTGTTTTGGCAGCAACAAAAAGCCCCATCCAATTAGTAAATCGATACCCCTTCATGCCAGGCAGTTCGGCAACTGCTAAAACATCAGGCATTGCAGCAGACCTTTTTTCACTTGTGACCGCAAGGATTGTAATTTTTCCATTTTTTGCGTGAGCAATTGTTGGAGGCATTCCTACTATGGCTATTGGAATTTGGCCCCCTAGAACGTCGGCCGTTGCCGGAGCAGCTCCTTTATAAGGGATATGCAAAATATCAAGCCCAGCAATAGCATTTAATGACTCTCCAGCAAATTGCATTGAGCTCCCATTACCCGGCGTTCCATAAGAATATTTTCCAGGATTAGCTTTTGCTAAAACAATAAATTCGCTTAGATTTTTAGCGGGAATGCTTGGGTGCGCTGCTATTACTAGAGGGGTTTCCCCAATTAAGGAGATGGGAATTAAATCTGCCTTAGGATCATAGGGCACTTTTTGACCTGCGCTGGGCCCGACCACAACTTCTGCTGGTGAAGCTATTAAAAGGGTGTATCCATCCGGCGCACTTTTAGCGACTAAATCGGCTCCAATGGCGCCTGAGGCCCCTGCTTTATTTTCTACTAAGACAGTGGTGTTGAGAATTTCACCAAGCCTTTGTGCATACGTTCTAGCGACACCATCTACCCCACCTCCAGGAGGATAAGGGACAATAATTTTTATTGGTCTTTCGGGCCATGGGGCGCTAAATACAGGACTAATCAGTAAAAGGCTAGTCAATAACGACGCAGTTAATTTCAGCATTAGATTTGTTTGCATCTCTTCCCCAATCAATTTTCGTATTAAAGGAAGTCTGCGGCAGCACCAGGGGCTGGAGTAAATCCAATATCCCCACGAGCAATAACAGCTTCACGCCCGCCATTTGCTGCTAAATTTTCAGCCTGTCTTGCTTTAGCCCTTCTGTCTGTCTCATCAGGATCGCATACGCTTAGAAGTTTTAAGTGGCACTCATTAAGAATGTGTTTGTAATCTGGGCTCTGTCCAAGATCTTTCGTTTCATTTGGATCGCTTTCAAGATCAAATAATTGAGCTGGGTACTTCGCGTAATACACATATTTCCATTTGCCATTTCGAATGGCATAGGCCCCGGTTGTAGAGCCCATGCCGTGATATTCGGAAAGTACTGTTCGGTCTGGTTTGTACCCATTTGCAATATCAAACAGTGAAACTCCTAGGTGATCATCTTTAACAGAATCAAAATTAATTCCAACCCCTTCAAGAATAGTTGGGAAGCAATCTACGTGACTTACTGGCGTTTCAATACGAACTCCTTTAGGAACATCTGGGCCAGCCATGATTAAGGGTACGCCTGCAATTTCTTCAAACATCGTTGACTTGCCCCACAAACCACGAGCACCTAAGTTGTCTCCGTGGTCACTTGTGTAAATTATGTTGGTATTGTCTGCAAAACCAAGCTCTTGCAAAGTAGACAGAATTTTGCCTACATTCTCATCTAGATATGAAACTAAACCAAAATAACCACATAGAGCACGTTTAACTTGGTCTTCATTTTCAAAGTAGTCGTCATAGCAAAATGAATTTCTGTAATCCTCTAAATAAGGGTGATTGGGGCGCTCTTCTCGCGCATACATTAACGGCATTGGCAATTCTTTGCCCCAATATTTGTAATAGTGCTCTGGGGGCGCCGTTAGCGGAAAGTGTGGCGCCACAAAGGATACAAAAAGAACCCAGGGCTTATCTACAGCCCTTTCTTTGGTTGCCTGCTCATGTAGCCAAATTTGAGCCTTAGAGCAAATTTCTTTGTCGTAGAACGTGTATTGAGATTCTCCCGGCCCAGCTAACGCTGCCATTTTTTTTGCGCCGCCACGCTTAGGCAGATCGTCGCGGACAAGTCCGAGCAAGTCCCCTTTGCCCTTGAGAATGTGCATAGGGATTTGCTCTTCAGTAAAACCATGATCTTCTTCGTATTCGCGAAAATGTAGTTTTCCAATCGAGGTTACGTTAAATCCCTGATCTCTAATAATGTGATGCCAAGATGGAATTGAGCCATCGTATGCATCAGCGTTATCCCAGAATCCAATTTGATTTATGTATTTCCCAGTTGCAAATCCAGCTCGAGCTGGTATGCAAACGGGACTAGTTGTGTAAGTGTGTTCAAAAACAGTCCCTGTCTTTGCAAGAGCATCTAGATTTGGGGTTTGTATGATTGGGTGACCAGAATTTCCAAGAACCTTGGGATTGTGTTCATCCGACATGATGACGAGAAAATTATTTGCCATAGAGACCCTATCTTTAGCCAGTTGAGATTCTTATTAAATACTATATTACTATATAGTAATAGTTTATTGATTCGATGACGGCTAAAATAGTCTGATGAGTAAATTGCCCGATCTAAAAGACTTTTTGGCTGTCTTGAATAAACATTTGCGCCCAGGAGTGCCTAAATATATTGCGTTGCGGGATGCGGTCATAGAAATGGCATCTAGTGGCGCTTGGCCATCTGGAATGCGGTTAATGACCGAAGCGCAGTGGGCGCAAGAGCTACCCATTTCACTTGGGACAATCCAGCGTGCTTTCAGAATGTTGGTTGAGGATGGCGTCATCCTTCGTCGTCAGGGGCAGGGATCATTCTTGGCTAGTGGCGACTTGGGCAGAATGCATGCTCCGCTGCATTGTAGATTTATAGATGATTCTAGTCGTGCATACTTGCCCGTTTATTCTACGGTTTTATCTAAGGATTTGGCTCGAGATGAAGGAGCTTGGACAGAGCATGTAGGTAAAAAAGATATATACAAAATAGATCGGATTCTTGATATTGGAAATGAATTTCTTGCCTACAGCTCTTTTTGGATTAATGCGCACAAATTTACGGAGTTCAAAAAGTTATCACTTAAAAAGTTATCAGGTGAAAACTTTAAGGAAATTATTTGGAACAACACCCATCAACCTGTGGGAAAGCTTATTCAGTATCTTGAACTGAAGTTGCCACCAAAAGATATTCGACAAAGATTAAAGATGCAAACAGGTATTGCGTGCCAATTTTTACAAGTATTTGCTTATATTGGTCAGAATCAGCCCTTGTACTATCAAGAAATATGGATACCACCTAATTCTAGAAAACTAGATATAGCTTCGGATGGCCGTGATAAAGGTCTCGACAGATAGGGGATTAGTTATTGTCTGTTCTAGATGGAACAAATTTATTCAGCGTCTAGTTACGGGACGCTTATTACCAACCTTTAACACTTGGCGCTTGAGGCGCTTGTCGTGGAGCGTTAATAGTTGTATTTGGTTGAGTCTGAATTGGTGCTGTACTTGTTCCTTGATAAGCCCCCTGCGGACTATAAAAATTAGTCTGCCCATTATCTGTTTGAAACGACTGAGTGTTTTGACCTTGGGCGTTATAGACATTTGTGACGCCACTTGGGCTTGTCTGTGAGTAACCCTTATATGCTCCATTAGCATCATAAATGGCTTGTGCAGAACACACTATCCCAAACAGCAAGGAATAACTGACGGCAGTGACATAAATGACGATCTTCATAATTACCCCAATTTGAGTGATTCTTCTAAGGTAGCACAGACCAATTCAATAAGCGTCGATTTAAGCGACACTAAGGCCAAGCCCATATATATGATTTTTGAAAAAATGACTGAAATATAAGAGGGTATATATTAATGAAATACATAATTAATAGAAAATATGGCAAAAATCTCAACTCACCCAATTGCTCCAATAATCGCAACAAGCGAACGTTGGAAACAAGATTGCCTAATTGGTGACGGCTCATTGTTTTCTTCCGCTCATTTATGGACGCTGGATAACGTAGAAAAATTCAAGCATTACTTTGTAGATAATTTAATTTATGGAAATGATCAAACTTTTTATGAAAAGTTTGAAATTCAGTTAGCTGACGCACCTGCAGAAGTTAAACAGCTTTCAGCAGAAATGCTTTACATGTTGCTACTTTTTCCAAGCAATATAACTGCTCGAAAAAAAGCCGAAGACGTAAGCCTGATATGGAGCTGGTCAGGACAAGGCATCAGCGAAGTCTTCCCAAACCTGGAAGCATCTTTTGCAGAAGGCGTTGGAAGTACTGGAATGGCCTATAACAATCTTAGATGGGCTGAATTTGTATTTTTCACGGCCTGGCTTTCTAAATTTAAGTCTCTACCTAAAGAAGAGCGCCAGATATTAATAGCAGACCCATGGGTATTTGGTAACTGGTTAGATAAAACGGAGGGCGCAGATAAGCGGCAGTTAAGACACATCGCACTCTTTCTTTTGTTCCCAGATTTTTTTGAAACATCTTCATCTAGAAATCAAAAGAATCAAATGCTATCTTCATTTAAAGAAAAAGTTGGCACAGGTAGCCCATTGATTAAGGGCGATGATTCTGATTGGATTAAGAAAGATAAAAACATTCTATTTGTACGAGACCAGCTAACTAAAGAGGCTGGAGAGCCAATTAATTTCTATCTTTCACCATACAAAGAACTTTGGTTAACAGTTGCAGAAGAAGACTTAGCGGGAGTAGATATGCGAGAGCTATTAAGCACCATTTTAGAAAAATATCCCTCTGCCAGAGCAACCACATCATTTGGCGGGCAGCATGAAATACGCTCGTTGTTTGAAAAGCTAAAAGATGCCGTATCTTCTTTAACTTACGTAAAAAATAATCCTAACTTGTTAGTTAAGTACTCATACGGGAAGGGAAACTGGGCTGAAACACCCTGGTTGGCAATACTTGATAAGAGAGAAACTACAACAACTCAAAAAGGTACCTATGTAGTCATTTTGTTTCGTAGTGATGGCGATGGATGTCATTTGAAATTGGGGCAAGGGGTTACAGAAATAAGAGAGCTTTTTGGCTCCGGAGCCGCCGCCAATACAGAGCTTCAGAGAAGGGCTGACCATGTTAGAGCCATGTTCCCAGACATGATGAATACAGCTTTTGATCAAGCCGCAGAGCAAAGTAACGAGAGGCGCGCAACCTTAACGGAGTTGTATGAAGCCTCAACAATTTATTCCAAGTACTACAAGAAAAGCAGTATGCCCACCAATGAGGAGATTGCCAGTGATATTAAAACCTTGGTGGACTGCTATGAGCTGTATGTTGATGAAGGGATGGGCGATATGACCGCGCCTACTAATGTTTCTGATTTAGTCATAGTGGAGTCCTATACATATGATGACGCCCTCAAAGATTTGTTTATGAGTAAGGCTGAGCTGGAGGCTGTAATTGAGACTGCGAAAAGAAAGAAAAATATCATTATTCAGGGGCCTCCTGGGGTTGGAAAGACTTTTGTATCTAAAAGACTGGCCTATTTGCTAATGGGAAAAAAGGACCCCTCAAGGACAGAATTTGTTCAATTTCATCAGTCCTATTCGTATGAGGATTTTGTACAAGGCTGGAGACCAAATAGTAGCGGCGGCTTTGATCTTAAAAACGGCTCTTTTTATGATTTTTGCGAGAAGGCCCGTAAAGACCCAAATAGTACCTATGTATTCATTATTGATGAAATCAATAGGGGAAACTTATCCAAGATATTTGGAGAGTTGCTGATGCTAATTGAAGGCGATAAGCGTGGCAGCGATAACGCTATCAAACTCACATATTCAGAATCAGATAAGGATCGCTTCTCTGTACCGCAAAATGTCTTTTTAGTTGGGTTAATGAATACGGCAGATAGATCATTGGCGCTGGTTGATTACGCATTGAGAAGAAGATTTGCGTTCTTTAATCTTTCACCTCAATTTGAGTCAGATAAATTTCAATCAGCTATTACTGAGAGTGGCGGCTCTTTGGATCTAGTTAAGAAAATTAGAAATCGTATTGGCGCCCTCAATCAAGTTATTACAAATGAGCGCCGTGATTTGGGACCAGGTTTTCAGATTGGGCATAGCTACTTCTGTCCGACTGAACCAATTACGTCTGATAGTCAATGGTATGCCAATGTAATTAATACAGAAATCAAACCGCTTATTGAAGAGTACTGGTTTGATTCACCAGAAAAAGTCGATACATTGACGGCCCAATTGCTCCAGTGAAAATTCCAATTCGAAACCTTTTCTATCTTCTGTCTTACGTCTGGGACGTAGATTGGGAGATGGAGTGGTCAGCAATAAATGCGGAAAAGAGTGGCGATGCACTTAATCTGCTTGCAAAAATATTGACTATATCTACCGATAGGATTATTCGTCGTGGATTAGATAGGGGCTATAAAGACGTCAGTGAAGAAATGTTTGGAGTGCGCGGGCGCATTGATATAGCCAATACCATTAAGCGAAATGGTTTCGCCAATGCTAAATTGACATGCAATTTTGAAGAGCTGGACTATTCTGTTCTACATAATCAAATTATTAAGACAACCTTAGTAAATCTATCGCATGTAAATGGATTAAATAAAGATTTGCGGGAAGAGATCTTAGATCTAACGCACAGGCTAAAAGCTATTGAGTCTATAGAGCTCAATCAAAATATATTCTCTAAGGTTCGATTTCATTCAAATATAAGGGGCTACAGACTGCCTATCTCTGTATGCAAAATGATTTACGACCAACTTTTACCAAGCGAGACTGTTGGCAGATATGAGTTTGTCAACATGACAGATGAGAAGCTATTTAGAATATTTGAAAAGTTTATATTAGCGTTTTACAAGAAGCATTTGAAGCAAACTATCTATACGCATGTTAAAAAAGAACGACTTGGCTGGCAGGAAACCGCCTATGAAGGTGGTATCGAAGATTTCTTGCCATCCCTAGAGACAGACGTAAGTCTTTTTAATGAAACAAGTAAATTAGTTATTGAATGTAAGTTCTATGAATCAGCACTTCAAACGAGAACGATAGGTAATTTGAATATCAGATCCACTTTTATTTCTACGCACATAAACCAACTTTTTGTTTATCTGAAGAATCTTGAAATGAAAGATAAGAATACGTTGTCTGGATTGCTTATATATCCTGAGAACGGCGAAAAGGTTGATGCTACATACAACATGCACGGCAACAAGGTTTCTATTAAAACAATTAATCTTGATTCTAGTCCTCAGGAAATTAATGATGCAATGCTTGCTTGTCTTGAACCATTCAAAGACGTCGCCATAAATAAGCATGAAGTTTGAAGAAATAAAAAAATATATAACTGAAGACATGAGTATGTCTCATGTCTATCAGCCCGTGATGCTGATTGAGTTATTGAAAAATAATGGAATAGCTACAGAAGAAGAGATTGCAACAGTAATTCTTAATAGAGATCCAACCCAGCTTGACTACTACATTGATAAAGTCAAAAACATGGTTGGTAAGGTTCTAAATAAGAATGGTATTACTACTAAAGATAAAAATAAGCACTCACTCATTGGCTTTGATGGGCTTACTAAAGAACAGACAGAAGAGTTAATTAATCTATGTCGTGACAAGCTGATTCAGTATGAGGACAAAAGGGGCGATAAGATCTGGGAACATAGAGCAACTGATAGAGAGGCTATAAGTGGCTCGGTACGTTATCAGGTCTTGCTAAGAGCTGGAAGAAGGTGTGAGTCATGTGGCGTATCTGTTGATGACAAGCCTATTGATGTAGACCATATTGTTCCTAGAAGTTTGGGCGGAAAGAATGATATTTCTAACTATCAGGCTTTATGCTGGGAGTGCAATACAAATAAAGGCAATAGAGATAAAACTAACTTTAATGAGCTTGAGAAGCTATACGCATACCGTGAAGAAGATTGCCTATTTTGTAAATTGCAAAGCTCTAATAGAGAACGAATCGTAGAAGAAAATACTTTGGCATATGTAATACGTGATGGGTTTGCCGTAACTGAGCATCATTCATTATTCATACCCAAGAGACACGTTATGGATTACTTTGGACTTACTCAGGCCGAGGTAAATGCTATTAATCAGTTAATCCATTCACAGAAGGCTTACCTTGATGGAATAGATAAAAGCATTGATGGCTACAACATTGGAATGAATTGTGGGGAGACGGCGGGACAGTCAGTTTGGCATTGCCACGTACATTTGATTCCGAGACGGAAAGGTGATGTTGAGAGTCCAAAAGGTGGGGTGCGCCATGTAATCCCAAACAAAGGTAATTATGAAGATAAAAAATAGGGGCGTCACTAAAATCGAAGCTCATCGGTCGTCCAAACCCTAATCTGAACGTAAGCTTGTAAGCGTCCTGTAACTAGACGCTTAACTTGCAAAACTTACAACACCTTTTCCCGCACAGCGTTAGCTCAGCTAATCCCAAAACAATCCGATTATTACGGGGTGAGCTAACTCTATTCAAACGACCTAAAAGCCATCAATGGCAATGCCGCTTTAAGTTGCCCAATGGTCAATGGCATGCCGCTTCTACTGCTTCTGAGGATCTTGATATTGCTCAAACCCAAGCTATCTCAATATATGAAACCGTCAAAGTTAAGATTGGTGCTGGACTAGCAGTTACAACCAAGACTTTTAAGCAAGTAGCTTTGGATGAAATTGCCAATATGGCACAAGCTACAGATAACAAGACAGGCAAGCGAACTTATCGGGATTACACCTTTGCCATCAACAAATACCTCATCCCGTTCTTTGGGCAATACGAGATCAGTCAAATTACTAATGAGTTACTGGCGGATTTTGAATCTTGGAGAATTGCCGAAATGGGGAGAATACCCATGGCGAGCACTAAGCGTAATCACGCCAGTGCCTATATCCGTGTAATTAATCTAGCGAGAGATCGTGGATATATTGCGGTTAACAAAGCTGTTCCATTGCTAGATAGCAGGGGAAAGAAAAGTCAGCCCAGACCCGCCTTTAGTGCGGAAGAGATTGCAGAGCTGCTTAGCTATACAGAGACTTGGCAAAAGAGTAGCTATACAGATAGAACTGCGTTGATGCGAACCCTTTGTAGCTATTACATAGAATTCCTTGTTAATACGGGCGTTCGCCATGGAACTGAAGCTTTGCCCTTGAGGTGGAAGCATTTGCAGTGGCATTGGATTGGCAATAAGAAATACTTAAGAATTTGGGTATCAGGCAAGACTGGACCTAGATACTTGATTGCTAAGACTGCAGTGATTAAGGTATTCGAGCGAATAATGAAGTGGCAAAAATTACCTTACTCGGGATTGAATGCCATTATTGAAGCAAAAGTTGATCGGTTGATATTTCGACTGCCAACAGGTGAACAGATCAGCAACATGGAAAATATCTTTCGCAATTTAATGGTTCGAAGCAATATGCGTAGAGATGGCGGCGGTCAGAATAGAACCTTGTATAGCCTTCGTCATACCTATGCCACATTCGCGCTGGCAAGAGGGGTTGATATACATACTCTTGCTAGGCAAATGGGCACCAGTGTTGGCATGATTGAGCGGCATTATTCCAAGCTAACTCCCATGATGAATGCTGAGAAGTTGGCTTAATTATTCCCATTTATTTTGTTCGTACCACTTTTCTATTGCTCTGGTCATTTGTGCCAAGGCATCTTTTCCGTAGTCATCAAGTAATGTTGAAATTGATTTTTTACATGGGCTATCAACTTTAGGATCATGTAGACCCATAGTATTTAAGGAGTCCCTGGCCGACTTAAGTCGTTCTGAAAATCCAGTGATGTTGGAAATTTCAGAGTTAGCCTTAGCAATAGCTTTCAGATGTTTATCTAAAACTTCAAGTGATGTGTGACTCAAATTTAGATATGCCACTATCACCTGTGAATACTTAAGCTCAAAAAATGAGGCCTTTTCGCAATTACTATCAAGACGTATTGCATGGGTTATGCAGCGTTTAGGTGAATAGGTGAGGCCATAACTATGCTTATTGGTACCATTTAAACGAATATTAAATAGAGCTTCAACTTCGGTAAAACTTTCACGATAGTTTCCCCAGGCCTTATAGATATTGACGGAGCTTCCAGGAAAGTATTGCTTGATATCCTTTTTTGTGGGCACCTCAGATTCGTCATTACAGCCTAAAAAAATAAATTTAGCTTCAGCATTATTTCCAATCAATCCATTCATGATATTTCCTTTATTAGTTAACCTAAAGAGGCAACAACATCGCCTGAATAGCTAGGCAGCAACATAACTTCGGCGCCACTAAGATTAATGAAGGGATTGCGTTTTTTAAGTTCTTGACCAAACCAAGCTAGCTTCGCATTAGCACGATAAGCCCCTTTGAATTTGCGAATGCTGTCAGACCCATTTACAAGCTCGATAACTCCGCTAAATGTAGTACCACGATATTTGGCATTTTTAACTTCGATAGCAAAAACATCCTGCACTCGCTTTAAACGGCTAACTTTTGCATCGGCACAGGTATTGGGAATATTGTTTGCATATAAATTTTTCATTTTTAAGTCCTTGTTAAATTGATTAAGTATTAAGTTAGTGATCAAGCGTCTAGCACATAGACGCTTGATGGTTTAGTTAAACAACTGAGAATCTGACTCTTGGCTTGCTTGATAAAGCAGGGGTTGGTGGAAGAATTGCACCCATGCGTGATAACAAAAGAATCTCATCAAGCTTGGCGAAGTATTTTCGTAAATCACCAAAGTGCTCAATCTGTTCCAAGTAGTGCAACACTTGGGAGTCTGGTAAAGATAAGCCTTCCTCATTTAGTATTTTTTGAGCACGATGCAATACCTGACGAGCTGTTAATGCAGGAAAATGAACTTCATCGCAGCGTGAACGCAAGCTTTTGTGAACGCTCATTGGATTGTTGGTGGTGATAATTACCATTAGCTTGTCCGAGTATTTGTCCATTGCTGTCCATAACTCATTGACATCATCTTTGGCGTTATCAAATTCATGAAATACCATGAAGTGTTTCTTGTGGCCGCCCCATTCAGCAATGCTGCATGAGTTAGCAATAAAACCATTTAAGTCATCTTTTTTAAGGATGGCCTCATAGTTCGTATCAATTTGTGCATCGCCGTTATTGATATATGCAGGGAGCAAATCTGCCACGCTGGTCTTGCCTGTGCCATTTGGCCCCCACAGCAATAAATTGCCCTCAAGATTGCTTGACATATAAGCCTGAATACGGATTCTGACAGCTTCACTTGGATAAATCACTTCACCTAAATTTGTGGGTTTGTATTTGTTTGCTGTTTTCACTTCACACTCCTTATAAATGTTTGTAGATGGGGTGACAGATTGCCACCCCATGTTTTGCTAGTTAAGCTGCTTTAAGTAAGCGCTCTTCGTTTGCGGCAATAGAGCTACTTGCCAACAAATCAGATGCTTCTTTGCTTAATGCCTTGCTTTCTGCGTTGGCCAATGCTTTGCTACGAGCCATTTTGATCAAGCAGGCGTTGTAGAAGGCTTCATTAATGTCTGAGATTGCTCCAATAATAGAAAGCATCCCATCTGGTTCGGGCTTGGCGAGAAGTAATGCATATTCCCCGCTAATCCCAGACATTGGTAGCTTTGCCAACGGTGTTACTACTGCCTGTTCAATACTTGCCTTAACTTGCGCTTGTGCTGTTACTAAGTCAGCTTTGCGTTGCTGCGCTTCTTCTGAAACAATCATGCGTTTGCGCACTTCTTCAATGCCGCCTTGCTCAACAATCCAGCTTGGCAAGTTAGCCGCAGTAACGTCATAAGAAATCGCTGCTTTGAGCACATAGGTGTAGCCATGTGCACGTTTACGATCGCTACCAAATACAAAACGCACGAACATGGTTAAGGTCGTGGTGTTGCGTTGTACGCGAACTCCTTCTGCAGTTAAGCGAGTAGTTAAGTCACTACGTAATGTCTTTTTATCGCTATCGTCAGCATCAACGAATTTGCTTTTGAAGACCTCTAGACAGCTTGCTAATAGGCTATACAAGCCTTCGTTTGCCTTTTTGTAATCTGTGGTTTCCCACTGCTTACGCTTACTGACCAAGCCGTCTAACTGAGAAATCAGCACATTTGCGTATGCGACATTTGCTGATGTTGGTTGAAATGCTACTTTTGCTGTATTTGCCATGGTGGTGGCCTTTCTTTAAAAATCAACGCAGCGGGTTGTGGCGAAGGTGCCTTAAAGCATTGCTTTGTTGACCTTTAAGATTGTAAAAAAGTGTTATTTTTTTGTAAAACCATCTCTACATTAGATAATTTAACTAATAACAGTCCAATAATTTATTGCATAATATGGCTATTAATTGTTAC
>Ga0118677_10005054_pt1 | contig 23453 bp, 14 predicted proteins | sample AliMusrvi5mmetaG_FD_86154 | JGI IMG/M metagenome (GOLD analysis project Ga0118677, IMG submission 86154)
CCGGAGTCGGACGTAAGATAAGTTGCTAGCTTACCTTAAGTCTTCTTGACGGGGAGGTGTTTTCCTGCTTGGTTTGGACGAAATGTTGGAAACTTATGCGACTCACGCATAATCCGGGCTAACCCCCTCTCCCCGAGGAGAGCGGAACAAGCGGAAGCGATAGTCCTGGTATTGAATGTTTCAGGACAAATGGAAATCCCTCTACCGCAATGGTCATGCCCACTTGAATAATGCGTGCTAAAAACATCATCATTTCCACGTTTGACGCGCCAACGGGACATGGGTAGAATAGCGCGGGAGAAGTTGTGTGCACGTAGTACTTTTCGCGCGCCGGTGCCTGCTGGTGCTGGTGGTATGGGTGGCCGCGCTGGTATCGGTGACGGCTCAGGATATCCCGAACCCTTTCCCCGCGCGAGAAGTCAGCGGCTTCACGCTGGCGAACGGGTTGCACGTGGTCGTGCGTGAAGATCATTCGTTGCCCGTCGTGTCAATGGTGGTGGTCGTGCGCGGCGGTTCGTCTTGCGAAATGAACACCCGCGGCGCGGCGCATTATCTGGAGCACCTGGTATTTCAAGGCACGAAAAAGTATCCGACGCCGCTGGCCCCGCAAACTACCCTGGAGAGCAAAGGCGGCCTGTGCAGCGCCGTTACCACGCGGGACATGACACGCTTCCAGGCCACGATCTCCACCGACCAGACAGAGCTGCTGATCGACGTCTTAACCGACCTCACCCAGACCGCAACCCTCGATGACACCCGGTTCGCCTGGGAGCGTCCGACGATCCTCGCGGAGATCCAGCGGGACATCGACAACCCGTTAACTACCGGCATCAACCTGGCCAACTACTTCACCTATCTCGCGCATCCCTACCGTCATCCGGTCGCCGGAACGCCCGACGAGGTATTAGCGCTGTCGGTGACCGACATCCGCACCTTCTACCGGCGCTGGTATGTGCCGAAGAATATGAGCGTGGTCTTCGTGGGTGATATCACCCCGCGGAAAGCCTTACTTTTGTTGAATAAGGCGTTCGCCCAGGCACGCACGACTTCACCACCGGCGCTGCCTGCTGTGGATGCGTACCCACCAAAAACATTGGCACGTTTACATATACCGCGCGATATTCCCTCGACCTACCAGGTGATGGCCTATCCGGCCCCTGGAGGGAGCGATGTGACGCGGGTGGTCGCCAACGATCTGTTGATGACGCTGTTGGGCGACACCGATGAAGCGTTGCTGGGGAAGTGGTGGGCGCAGCAAGGCATTACCGTCGATCGCTACGGCATCGAATATGTCACCTCGCGCGCGCCGGGGCGTTTTTTGATCTGGGCCCAAAGCTCGCCGAAGATGGCGGTTCGGGTGCGTGAGGCGACGCAGAGCCTGCTGACGAAGCTTTATAGCGGACAGATTCCTCCCGAAGCCTTTGCACTGGCAAAGCAGCGCCTGGCCGCGCAATTTCTTATCGACAACGAGACATACAGCCAACAAGCGTCGACGCTGGCCTATTTTGAGGGCATAAGCACCGCGGCCCAAGCGACCTTGTATGTGCCATTGGCCCGCGCGGTGACGGTGGAGCAAGTGCGTCCTGCCGTGCCCCACCAACTCCTAGGTTGGATCACCATCGGCGCCGCGCCGGAGGGAGAGTAGGATGCGACTGGCACCCCTGCTGCTACTATTGGTCATGGCGTGCGCCGCTGTCTACGCCGTCTCTGGAGTGACACACCTGCCGAATGGTATGCGGGTTATCGTGCAACCAACGACGATTTCACAGGTCGTCTCGCTGGAGGTGTTGCTCAATTATTCGGCGCTTGATGAACCGGCTGACAGCCTGGGAATACGTCAGGTCCTGGCGACCACCATGCTGCAAGGGTCGAGTGACGGCGCCGCGGTGCTGCATCGCTTGACGATGGCTGGTGGAAAGTTGGAAGGCCATGTGCAGCAGGATGCCATCGAATTCAGTGTCATCGTGCCGGCAGATGGGGTGGGGGCCGGGTTATCGGTCCTTGCGGACGTCATCTGCCGACCAGCCCTCAACGACAATGGCATTCGCCTGGCGATCGCCCAATCGCGCGCGCGCGTCGGGGCTGACCTTACCAACGCGGTGGGGATCGCCTCCTGGATGTCGCAACAACTGTTGTTTCTCGACCACCCGTATGCCTCACGTGGTGCGGGATTCGACAGCACGCTGGCGGCACTCACCCCTCAATTAGTGCGCAACGCCTATCATCAGCACATTGTGCCCGGGGCGGTGGTGCTGGCGGTAGCTGGGCGCTGCGTGGACGCGGACACTCGCGTGCAGGTTGCGGCGCTATTCAGCGATTGGCATGGGGCAGAGCCCCCCATCTCACCTGCCATGGAACCGCCCACGCTGCCGGAGTCGCGTCTGGAGTTGCGAGAGGCGCCGGTGAACAACGCCTGTGTGTTGTTGGCGTTTCCGGTTTGTGGGGTCATGCATCCGGATTTTCTCGCCTTGCGCGTCACGGATGCGCTGCTCGGGGGCGGCGCCGGTTCACGTCTCTTTCGCAGTGTTCGCGACCAGCAACGACTGGCCTATGAAGTCGCCACCTCGCTGCCCAGCCAACTCGCCGGCAGTTCCTTCACCCTGTACGCCTTAACTTCCAGTTCCGCGCTCGATCAGACGAAAACCGCGATGACTGATGAGCTCGTCCGTCTGCAAACCGAACCAGTGTCCGCCGCGGATCTACAACGCGCCAAAGCCTATCTCAAAGGTCGTTATCTACTCGGGCATCAGTATAGCGCCCAATACGCCTTTGATCTGGCCTGGTATGAGATGATCGACGCCGGCATCGCGTACGACCGTGCGCTGCCCGGGAAAATCGACGCTATCACCGCCGCCGACATTCAGCGCGTCGCCCGCACCTATTTTACCAATTACTACTGCATCGTCATCATCCCGTCGGCTGTCGACGTAACGGGGAAATAACACCGCGGCGCAGATTACGGCACTCGGGTTGGTGGACCGTGAAATGGCACAATGTCCGGGACCGGGTGCAAATCGCACGCCAGTGTCTCCCCCTGCAACAGCGCACGGAAAGCCGTGACGCCATCGTCATACACAAGGCGCCCATCCACACCGGTGTAGGCTTCTAAACGCGTGATGGCGCCGATGACGTTGTCGGTATATTGCCGCTCTTCTCCGTAGGGGATGATGCTGCCAGCCTTCACATAGAGGGGCATGGTCTCTATATCCACGGGACGCGTGACCCATTCGCCGCGGGATTCGATCGGTTCCTTCGTCCAATAATCGTACCAGAGACCGGCCGGTAAATAGAGGGTGCGTGTGGCGCTCTCCGCCAGGGGAGCCAACACCGGAGCGACGAGGAAGGCATCACCGAAGCAGTATTGATCATCGATGCGCCACACATTGCGGTCGTGCGGATACTCCAGCACCAGCGCGCGCACCAGAGGTTGCGCGCTGTGCGTTGCGGTACGGGCCTGCTGGTATATGTAGGGGAGCAAACGATACCGCAACCGCGCATATCGGGCAAAAATCGCGCAGGCCTCGTCACCGAAGGACCAGGGTTCGCGGCTGTTGTCATTGCCCGCACCATGGCAGCGCGCATGACTGGAGAATAGACCGAACTGCGCCCAACGAATGTACAACTCGGGGGTAGGCCGTCCGATGAAACCGCCGATGTCGTGGGAAAAGTATGGAAAACCGCATAACCCCAGACTTAGCGCCGCGCGAAGGGTTCCGGACAGGCTGTGCCAGTCGCACCAGCTATCGCCGCCCCAGTGGACGGGGTATCGTTGGCTGCCCGCCGTACCGCTGCGTGCCCACACGATATGTTCCCCGGAGACTGCTGTGATCGCCTCCGCCACCACGGCATTGTAGACCAGTGAATACAAGTTATGGAATTTGCGTCCCGCGATGCGTTGAAAAACGCCGTCCGCCGGGATGCCTTCGCCGAAATCCGTTTTGATGGTCGCGGCGCCGAGTCGGATCAACGCCGCGATCTGTTCTCGGTACCACTCGACCGCCGCCGGGTTGGAGACATCGATGATGGCATCATCCACCCACGCGCCGGCCGTGCCGTCCGGGTAGGCGTACAGGCCGCCTTCCGCGCCACGGACAAAATACCCCTGTGCTACTCCCTCCAGATAATTGAGGTTGTCTGCCCGCGGCGGTACGAAGTTATACTGCCAGAGGCTGATGCGGAACCCCTGCTCACGCAAACGGAGCATATGACCGGCCGGATCCGGAAAGCGCTCAGTGGAGAACCGCAAATCGCAATTCCAGTCGTCTGTGAACCATGCGGTATCCAGGTGCAAGACATCGGCGGGGATGCCGCGCTGGCGATGTTCTCGCGCCACGTCCTCCACCACGTCCCAGGAGAGATAACTATTGCGACTCATCCACAATCCAAAGCTCCACACGGGCGGGGTGGGGGCGAAACCGGTTAGAGTACAATAGCGGTGCAAAACCTCCTGCGGCGTGTCGCCCGCGATGACAAAGTAATCCAGCGAATCGCCTTCCGCGGCAAAGCCCAGCGTTGACGCTTCCCGCGTGCCGATTTGCCAATCAAGACGGGCGTTCATATTGACGAACAAGCCATAGCCGCGCGTCGAGAGCAGAAACGGAACATTGATATAAGTGCGCGGGGAACTGGTGCCAATGGCATCCTTGTTCCAGAAATCCACCGCATTGCCGCGCCGGGACAGGTGGTCGAAACGTTCGCCCAGTCCGTAGATCTCTTCCTGATTCGTCAATACGCAGGCGTCAAAACAGGCGTGATGGCTATCCAGTATGCCGTAGGCCGCATCCAGGACATCCGCGGTGAAGTAATCCGAACGCCGTTGTTCCCAGAACAGGGTGCCGTTGCTGGTGAAGGCGCGTATACGCAGGCGGTCTCGTGCGATACGCAGTGTAATGCCCGGCGTGGCCAGCACCAGTTCCGTCTCCGCTTCGTACAGGGTCACAGCTACGGGTTGTGGTGTTTCCACAAGCATACGGTGCGCCGGTTCGGGGAAAGAATCCTCCGGCGGCAGCACTTCCGGCGCGAAACGGACGCGAAAAATCGCGTCCGACCACAATGTGATTTCTACTGCCAGCGTACCGCGCGTCGCCACCTCCGTCCATTGGTGCAAGCGCGTCTCATGTGTCTGCGTCGTGCGGTTCACATAGCCGACCGTTTCACAGGTCAGCGACAATACTGCCCCGTCAAGCTGGTAGTTGAGTATGCGCCAGGCGCGGAACAACACCCCGCCTTCTCCGTGAAGAATCGCCGCGGGTCCATTTTCGTGAGCCACAGCTACTCCGCCGGCCTCCGTCGCGCGTTGTGGATAAACTTCACTCGATACGGTTTCCATCATCAACTCCGGCCCGTCACGCGGTTCTCGCATAGCGCGTATTCTCTGAATTCAGTCTTCGGCATCCAGCACCTGAGCAATCTCCGCGCGCGTGGGCATGCTGGCCTGTGCGCCGAGACGCGTGGTGCTGAGGCCCGCGGCCGCGACGGCAAAGCGGACGGCATCGGGCAACGCTTGCCCCTCAGTGAGCGCAACGCCCAGCGTAGCGGAAAAGCAATCACCAGCGCCCACCGTATCGATAGCATGGACCGGAATGGCGGGTACGTGGAAGTGCGCGTCGCGGGTGAACACCTCAACCCCTTCTTTGCCGCGCGTGACAATAAGCGCAGTGGGACCGCGCTGCAGCAGCAGGCGGGCAGCATCTTTCATCGAAGTGGCGTCTGGGGCCAGGGTGCGTAGTTCGCCGGCATTGGGAATGAGGTAATCCACGTGTGCCAACAGGGCAGCCGGTAAACCGTCAAGGGGCATGGGGGCCGGATTGAGCAATACCAGCGTTCCTGCCGCTTTCGCGCGCCGTGCGGCGGCACATACCGTGTCCAGCGGAATTTCCAATTGCATCAAGAGGAGCGCAACATCAGCAAAGGCCTCCTCCGGGAGATCGCCGGGGTCCAACAAGCTGTTCGCGCCAGGGGCCACGGCGATCATGTTTTCCCCCTGGGCATCCACTAGGATCAACGCCACCCCGGACGGTGCTGCGGAATGCGTGGCGATGAAGCGCGTGTCGATGCCTTCCTCGGTAAAACGCGCGACGCTTTCCGCACCGAAACGATCAGTGCCCACTGCGGTGATAAAGGTGACTTGTCCACCTGCTCGCGCAGCTGCCACCGCCTGGTTCGCCCCTTTGCCCCCTGGTGTCAGGCGAAATGCACCGCCCAGCACCGTCTCGCCGGGTCGCGGCAGGCCGGTCATCTCCACGACCATATCCGTATTTGTTGAACCAATCACCAGTATCCGCGCACGAGTCAAATGCCACCTCCCATTGGTCGTCTGTCGCACAACCCCACGCGTCGTTCTCAAAACAGGCAATATCGAGTGCACGTGCGCATCGCGAAGGCGAGTTGTTTATTTCGCGGTGCGCGGACGTACTCCCTGCCGTTCCCCGCGGGCGCGTACCATGTGCGTTGACGCCTGACATGGTGGCCGTTCAGGGAATTCAGGCCATTCCTGCCGGGGTTGCGCAAAGGAGAAGTCAGCGGGTGAAGCTCGTATCGGCAGCAGGGAATGCGCAGGATTTCTTCATCCGTCGTCGAATACTAAACGTCAGCTCAATCCGGGACGTTATCAGGAACGTTCGCCAACCCGGATAGCCATGACCGATCAGGATGGAGGTGCACATGGCTCAACGTGGACGTCGCCTTCCCCGCGCCGTTCGATTGCTGATACTGTTTGTGGGTGTTGGTGTCGTCGGTATCCTGGGGTATCGCCCTGTCAGCCGCATCCCCGCCAGTGGTGTGGCGTCTCTCCCCACGCTCACTATTTCTCTTCCAGATGCGCAAGCATGTTCCAGCATTGTCATCAGTCCGGACGGGAGCCATGCGGCGTATGTCCTCTCCGCGAACGGTGGGAAAACGGTGCACCTTGACGGCAAACCCCTGGCGCGCCACTCGAAAATTCGCGTGCCCTGGGAAGAATTGCGCGACGGTTGTCTTCCGCAACTACTGCCCGGCTTGTTCTTTAGTCCAGATGGGCGGCGATTGGCCTATGCGGTCGCGCGTGGAAAACAGTGGGCGATGGTCGTTGACGGAAAACCCGGCACCGCCTATGACGAATTGGGCGCCCCCATTTTCAGCAGCAAAGGACGCCGGATCGCGTATACCGCGCGCACGGGAAGACGCTGGCAAGTGGTAGTGGATGGAAGCGAAGCCGACCGGAGTTTTTCCGCCATTGGCGCGGGACGCGGTTTAAGGGGCGACCCCACCGTTCTTGACCCCATCTTTTCCACCGATGGCAAGCACCTCGCCTATGTCGCCATCACGCAGACCACGATCGGGTTTGACTATTATCTGGTGAAGGACGGCCAAAAGATTGGTCCCTATACCGAGATCAGCGACCTGACCTTTTCCACAAATTGGGCACGCTATGCCTTTCGCGCCGGAATCGCCGATGGGAAGCAGGTGATCGTTGATACCGGCAAAGCACAACCCGCATTTGCCGCGCTGAGCGCGCCTGCGCTCAGCGCCGATGGCAGACATTTGGCGTATAGCGCGCTGAATGACCGGCGTTCACCGGTGCTGATCCGGGACGGGAAACTGCAATCATGTAGTGGAGATCGCCGTTTACGCACCCCCATCTTCAGCCCGGATGGCAAACAGTTAGTGACGCTCATCACCGGAAAAGAAGGTCAGGATGGTCTGGTGCGTGATGGGGTCGTCGTCGCCTGGGCAGGAGAATCACCCAGAGACGGAATATATACCGTCACCTTCAGCCCGGACTCCCGCCGGTTGGCCTACCTGACCCACGAGGCGCTGGTGGTTGTCGATGAAGGCCGGCAACCCGGCATTCCGCACGATTGGCGCTTCGTCTTCAGTCCGGATTCCCGGCATCTCGCCTACACCGTCGCAGTCCCGGATGGCGTCGTGCCCATGCGCGACGGCGTCCCGCTGATTGCTCCAGTCGAAGAAGTCAACTCCTTAACGTTCTCTCCCGACTCTGTCCACCTCCTGTACAGCATTCGGCAGAAATCCGCGGGGAGGGCGCAGTGCTACCCCTGCATTGACGCCGCGCGCGGCACGGCTTTCGAGAAGATTTTCCCCGATTTCTACTTTCCCGTCCCCGATCAGTATTATTATTATGGCTACACCGCAGGACAATTGCACCGCGTAATGACACTGATATCGGCCGCGGAGGAAGGACGCGAACGCACGCACATCCGTCAGATGGTAGCGCAGATCATGGCGCCCGGGGTATCCGCGATACGCCGGCGGGAATTGTCCCAGCAACTCACCCATGCGCAGGACCTTGTCTATGCGGGCGACGTGTTGCTGGCAGCCGCGGAACTGGCGTCGCCGATGGCCTTTGATGACCTGGCCGCAACCCTCGGCGGACTGCACGAGAAACGAGCGGTGCCCATGTTGATACGGCAGCTCGCGAAGGATGATTGGGAATGGAGCGCGGCGCGCACCTTGGGCGAGATCGGCGATCCGCGCGCCGTCCCGCCATTGCTCAGCGCCATGTCCCGGAAGCACAAACCGGCGCGGAGTATGATCGCCTCTGCGCTGGGCAAGCTACGCGACCGCCGGGCTGTCGCCCCATTACTCGCATATCTGCAGGAATCGCCCGATGATATCGCCCAGGTTGAGATCATACGCGCGCTGGGTGAAATCGGCGATCCCCTCGTCGTTTCCGTGTTGATTTCTCGCCTGAACGATCCGAAGAAGATTGACGAAGAAGAATATGTCGCACGCGAGATAGCCAACACCCTTCATATCCTTACCGGGCAGAGCTTCGGTGAAGATGGCACGCGGTGGCAGGCCTGGCAAGAAGGCTCCCGGCCGACGGCGAAATAATAGCTAGCCAAAGCTTTATTCGTGGCAATATGACGCGTGGCAACCAGTTCCTGAAAGGATAATCCGGAGATGACGAACTATCCGTCCGGAGTGGTAACGTTTCTCTTTACCGATATTGAAGGCAGTACGCAACTCTGGCAACGTGAGCCGAAAGGCATGTACGACGCATTGCTCCAGCATGATGCCCTCTTGCAGGAGGCCGTGGCGGCGCAGGGGGGGTATCTGTTCAAAAAGATGGGCGATGCCATATGTGCGGCGTTCTCCGAGCCCTCAGCAGCGTTGCGGGCGGCAATTGACGGGCAACGAGCGCTACTGTCAACCGCCTGGACCCCGTTGCCTGCCTTGCGCGTCCGCATGGCGCTGCACCAGGGGAGTGCCGAGTTACACGATGGCGATTATTTCGGGCTGTCCCTCAGTCGGGTGGCCCGTTTGCTCAACGCGGGTCATGGCGGGCAGATACTCATTTCCGAGCATACCGCCGTTGCCGTGCGCAGCGCACTGCCCGCGAAAATCCACCTGCGCGATCTCGGACAACATAAACTGAAAGATCTGCAGCGTCCCGAGGGAATATTCCAGGTTGAATTGCCTGATTTTCCCACGACGTACCCCCCGTTGCGGACCCTGGAACATTGGCCGAATAATCTACCGGCGCAATTAACAAGTTTTATCGGACGCGAGGCGGAGATAGACGAAGCTGAACGGCTGTTGGCGAATACGCGCTTGCTCACGCTGGTGGGGTCCGGTGGCGCCGGAAAAACACGGTTGGCCTTGCAGGTTGCCGCCGAAGAAATGGAGCATTACTCGGACGGCGTCTGGCTGGTGGAACTGGCGGCGGTGTCGACGTCGATTTCCGTCTCGACGGTCATCGCCACGACATTGGGCGTGACCCTTGATCCGTCGCGTCCGGCATTGTCCCAACTCGCCGAAGCGCTGGCGCCCCGCCGCCAGTTGTTGATACTCGATAATTGTGAACACCTGCTGGATGCCTGTGCGGAAGTGGTGGCGGCGCTGTTGCAACGCGCCCAACACCTGCGAATACTGGCCACCAGTCGGGAACCACTGCATCTGGTGGGCGAAGTCACTTTCCGCACCCCATCACTGACATATCCGGATGACACGCAAGCACTTACGCCGGCGATTGTGTCGCAATATGAAGCGGTGCGCCTCTTTATCGAGCGTGCGCTGGCGGTAGATCCCCATTTTCGGGTCACGAATGAGAATGCGCCGGCTATCGCGCAGATCTGCAGCAGTCTCGATGGTATTCCGTTAGCGCTGGAATTGGCCGCGGCGCGCTTGCGTGCCTTGACGCCCGAACAGATCGCCGCGCGTTTGGTCGATCGTTTTCGTCTGCTAACCGGCGGCAGCCGCACCGTTTTGCCCCGACAACAGACGTTGCAGGCGGTCATCGATTGGAGTTATCAACTGTTAACGAATGCTGAGCGCATACTCTTTCGGCGCCTGGCGATTTTTGTGGGGGGTTGGTCATTACCTGCCGCGGAGGCGATCTGCTGTGGAGGGGAATTGGAGGAGTGGGAAATTCTCGATTTACTGACGGCATTGGTTGATAAATCCCTGGTGGTCAGTGAACCGGGGGCCGCGGGGCAACAACACTATCGTTTGCTGCAGACGATTCGTCAATATGCCGGGACGTGCTTACAGCACGCCGGAGAAGAGCTGGAATACAAAGATCGTCATCAGGTGTATTACACTGATTGGGCCTGGATGACCATCACCCAAAGGGAACAGGAGTCGCTGCTGGGATCCAATCCCGCGGAATGCCCATCCGCACAATGTCTGCAACAGGAAAAGCATAACTTGCTGGCGGCGATACGCACGGCAGTGTCCGGTGATGTCGCACAGTCAGCCAGCGGAGTAACGTTGTTTCTTGGCACGCATGATATCATCATGTCCGCGGGCTCTTCCCGGGATTGTTACGACTTGCTGAACGACGCGTTGGCCGACATGCCGCCCACGGAGCGCCTACAATTTCCCGAATCGATACAGGTCATATTTCGGGAGACAGGCCTGCCCTTTACGGGGTCAGTGCGCGCGGCGGGTCTCTGCAAGCTGGCAACAATAGTCAATGCGCTATTCGGCGACCTGCCCGCGAAACCCTATGTAACAGCCGCACTGGAAATCTACCGCGTGGAAGATGATTGGTTTGGCGAAGCCTATTGTTTAGCGGCGTTAGAGCAAACGGCTGAAGTACTCGGTGAATATGCAGAGGCGGAAACACTGGCCAGAGAAGCCGAGGAAGCTGCGGAGAAAGCCGGCGCGACAACGATCAAGTACAAATTGATTTATGCTCGAGCCACCATGGCTATACGTCTGGGTGAATTCGCGAAAGCGCGGCAGTTACTCGAAACCTACCTTCAGGGATCTTCTGGAATTGAGTATTATATCGGCTTTTGCGTCGCCTACGCCGCGTATGCCGAAGGGGATCTGGCGACTGCCCGTGGGTATTGTGAGCGGGCGATCGACTATTTTGATGCGCATGGTGGTGGAGCGTTCATCTCACGGCGCGTCCTGGGCGACGTGGCGCGCGAGGAAGGACATTTCGCGGAAGCCCGGGAGCTCTATCGGCAGAGTCAGGCGGAATGGGGAGAAACAGCCTCCAACCCGCAGGTGGTGCTGCTGCAATTGGAATGCTGTGCCTACCTTGCCGCGGCCCAGGACCACCCGGAACGCGCCGTGCAATTACTTGGCGCCGCCATGCGCCTTCGCGACGATGAAGTATATCCACGAAACGCGCTCGAATTTGTGGATTATAATCGCTATGTGCCCCGACTCCGCGCCGCACTCGGTGAGGAAGCCTTTGCGACGCACCTGCACACCGGTCGCGGCATGAGCAACACCGCCGCTCTCGCGTTGGCCGCAAGTTGCTGACCTGCGCACCCAGTCAGATGCTCTTCAGAACTCCAATGGTCAACGGCTCGCTGCCTAGCTCAGCGGTGACGACGAATGCGCCGGCGGGCGCCGCGGTAAAGGCCACGATGTCGGTCAGCGTCTCTGCCTGCAGATACTCCAGGTGCTGCCGCACGGCGTCTGCCAAAGAAGTAGGCATCTCCAGGTAGAGGTGGATGCGGTCACTTATCTGCAGGCCGGCATCCTTGCGCGCGTCCTGCACATTGCGCACCAGGTCACGCGCCAGCCCTTCGCAGCGCAAATCTTCGCTGATTTCGGTATTCAGCGCCACGACGAAGCCGCTGTCCTCCGCCACGGCGAAGCCTTCCGGCGAGGCCGTTTCGATGAGTATTTCCTCGGCGGTCAGTTCCAGCAATTGATCTTCCACCTGGAGCGTAAAGGACAACCCATTGCGTGCAGCGTCGGCGACAGTTGCCGCGGTTGCTTCGTCCAGCGCCTGCAATGCGTTGCGCATGGCCGGCACCAGCTTGCCGTATTTACGTCCCACGACCGGAAGATTGGGCTTGAAACGGTATTGCACCAGTCCGGAAGAACCCTCCAGGAAGCGCACCGCTTTGACATTCAACTCCTCGCGTACTTCATCCAGGAAATTTTCCAGAGCAGCCTGCTCGGTGGGGCCGGGCACGTAGACCAGCAGTTCCGCCAGTGGTTGGCGTACCTTCAAACCGCTTTCCGCACGGGCAGAGCGACCCAGATCGACCACTTTCAGCAACACGGCCATGTCGCGGTCCAACGCCGTGTCGACGTATGCCGTATCGATGGCCGGCCAATCCGCCAGGTGCACACTGCGTGGTGCTGTGGCATTATGTTCGGCCACCAGGTTGCGATAGATTTCTTCACTGACAAAAGGGGCGAACGGCGCCATGAGTTTCGCCACCGTCACCAGGCAAGTGTAGAGGGTGTGATAGGCCGCCTGTTTGTCGCTGTCCGCTTCGCTTTTCCAGAAACGGCGACGGTTGCGGCGCAGATACCAGTTAGAAAGTATGTCGGTGAAGCTTTCAATGGCGCGCGCCGCTTCCGTGACCTCGTAGTGGTCCAAGCGCGTGGTCACCTCCTGCGTCAGCGCCTGTACCTGCGACAACGCCCAGCGGTCAATGCGCGCCAGGCTGTCCACGGGCTTCGGCGTCCACCCATCCAGGTTGGCATAGGTCACAAAGAAACTATAGGTGTTCCACAGCGTGAGCAGAAACTTGCGTACCGACTCGCTGACCAAACTGGCAGAGAAACGGCGTGGGTTGCCCGGCGTGGTGCAGGTATAGAGATACCAGCGCAACGCATCGGCGCCGTGTTCATTGAGCACCGTCCAGGGGTCCACCACGTTCCCCTTGTGCTTGCTCATTTTCAGCCCCTTCTCGTCCAGAATGTGGCCGAGACAGATGACGTGTTTATACGCCGGGCGATCGAAGAGCAGCGTGGAGAGGGCGTGCAGGCTGTAGAACCAGCCGCGTGTCTGGTCCACCGCTTCGGAGATGAAGTCCGCATAGTGCGCGGTGTGTTCTTCCACCCACTCCTTGCGCTCGAATGGGTAATGCCATTGCGAAACCGGCATGGCGCCGCTGTCGAACCAGGCGTCCGCCACGTCCGAGATGCGTTTCATCGTCCCACCGCATACCGGGCACTCCCAGGAGATCCCATCCACATAGGGACGGTGCAGATCGAGTTGGGACAGGTCTTTTCCGGCATGCGTGCTGAGTTCTGCCACACTACCGATGCACTGTTGATGCCCGCAGGCACATTCCCAGATCGGCAACGGGGTACCCCAGTAGCGCTCGCGGCTGATGGCCCAATCGACATTATTCGCCAGCCAGTTGCCGAAACGGCCCTGTTTGATGTGTTCGGGCACCCAGGCAATCTCCTGATTGCCGCTGATTAACTGCTCTTTGCGCGCGGTAGTGCGGATATACCAGCTCGATTTGGCATAGAAGAGCAGCGGGGCGTCACAACGCCAGCAGAACGGGTAGGTGTGCTTCGTGCGCCCGGACTTGAAGAGCAAACCGCGCTCTTTCAAATCTTTGATGATCTTCGCGTCCGCTTCTTTGAAGAACAGGCCATCGAAGTCGGTAAACTCCGGCAGCATCATCCCATGCAGGTCGACCGAGAACAGCGTGGGCAGCGCGTGACGCCGGCCGATCTCCAGGTCGCCATAGGCCGGGGCGATGTGGACGATTCCGGTGCCATCGTCCAGTGAAACGTAATCATCGGCGAGCGCGCGATAGGCTTTCTCCCATTCCACCGGTTCTCCCGGCGTGGGCACGCCGCGATATAAGCCTTCATACGCCAGCCCCGCCAATTCGGCGCCGGAGAAACGTCGCAGTACAACCGCCTCTTCACCCAGGTTGCGTACCAGCAGTTCCTCGGCCAGAATGAAGGTCTCTTCGCCTTTGCGCGCCGCCACATAAACGCCGTCGGGTTTGAGCGCCACCGCCACGTTGGCAGGCAGCGTCCACGGGGTGGTCGTCCACGCCAGGAAGAAGACCGGTTCCGGCAAGTCGCACAGCGGCGCCGGCAACGCACTATGGACCGTGGCGACTTTGAACTTCGGCCAGACCGAGGGATCCTCGGTATCCTCTTTGTAGCCTTGCGCCACTTCGTGATCCGAGAGCGTGGTCACGCAACGCGGGCAATGCATGGTGACTTTATAGTCGCGGAATAGCAACCCACGATCCCAGAGCGTTTTCAGCACCCACCAATTGGATTCCAGGTAGTCGTTGGTGTAGGTAATATACGGATCGCCCAGATCCACCCAGTAGGCAATGCGATCCGTCATCCGTTCCCAGTCCTGCACATAGCGGAAGACGCTGCCCCGGCACTTCTCATTGAATTCGGCGATGCCGTAGCGTTCGATATCGCGCTTGCCATTAAGATTGAGCAGTTTTTCGACTTCCACCTCAACCGGCAATCCCTGGGTATCCCACCCGCCGCGCGCGCCGATGATGTGGAAGCCCCGCATGCGTTTGTAGCGCAAGATAATGTCTTTGAACGCGCGTGCCAGCACGTGATGCACGCCGGGTTTGCCGTTGGCGGTGGGCGGTCCTTCAAAGAAGATGAAGTCGGGCCCATCCGTGCGGCCCGCGAGTGCCTGCCGATGCACGCCGGACTCTTGCCACCAGTGCACCAGCGATTCTTCTAATTTCGGGAATGAGACTTGCGAATCTACACTGCGAAACACCACGACCACCTCAGCGTCGCCGCGCCGGGCATAAAGCCCGGCGCAGCAGAATTTCTGCGTGCATTTTACCGAATTTCCGGGAAAAGGGGAAATCAGCCGGTGGTACGGTAAGCATTTATTGCACATAATGGGTACAGGCACCGATTTCCTCCTTTTACCGCTTCGCGGGGAGGAAATCGGAGCCAGTCCCCATTATGCCGCGTCCGCGCTTCCCCGCTACTTCGTGTCCAGCCGTTTCCGTACATCATCCAGGATGCCGGCGAGCCAGGCCTGTTTCCCCACTCGACGCCATATTTGTTGTCGTGCCAGTCCTGCTGCGCCAGCGCGCGCGCGGCCACATAATGGGTACAGGCACCGATTTCCTCCTTTTTCCGCTTCGCGGGGAGGAAATCGGAGCCAGTCCCCATTATGCCTTACTTTGTGAAGAAACGATGAAAATGCAATGCGTATGTGACGGAATTGTGATACTTTACAGATACAATAATAAGTGGTTCTCACCACGCCGGGGAAGGAACGACCATGCAAAACAAGAAGTTGCGGGAACTCCTGATGAATGAAAATGGGTTTGCCTTTGACCAATCGACCGGCTATACCTACAACATCAATACTGTCGGCGTTGAAATTATTGACTGGATAAAAACAGGATGCGACGAAGAAGCGTTGGTGCAGCACATCACCGCCGCCTATGACGTGGATGCCGCCACGGCACGACGCGATTTGGACACCTTCCTGAACGCCTTGCTGCGTTACGGGCTGATTCCGCGACAGGAAGAGGTGTCGGCATGAAGCGAACTATCGCGGTGACCGGGTTACATTCCGGCGAAAATCCACAGCCGGGCGTCGGCGTGATCCGCAGCTTGCGCCGGCGCTATGCTGATCTGACCATTATCGGGCTGGTCTACGATGTCCTGGAAAGTGGCATCTATCTCGAAGAGTGCGCGGATATCGTCTATAACGTGCCGTATCCCTCCGCGGGCATGGAAGCCGTCCTGAGCCGACTGGACTATATTCATACGCGTTCACCCATAGATGTCCTGATCCCCACACTGGATGCGGAAATCGTAGCCATGATTAAACTGCAACCAGCATTGGCCGCCCGGGGCACTCAAATGCTGCTTCCCACGCTTGAATCGGTCAACGCCCGGCAAAAAAGTGAATTGTCCACTCTGGTGGCGCAATGTGGCTGTCAGACCCCACGCAGTCGGAAGGTTGTTGACGTGCCGGGTCTGCTGGCCGCGGCCGACGAGCTGCTCTATCCGCTCATGATCAAAGGTCCGTTCTACGAAGCACACAAAGTAGAGACGCCCCAGGGGTTGCTTGAACAGTTTTACGCACTGATGGGGCGTTGGGGCGCGCCGATTATCGTGCAGGAGTTCATTGTCGGTCAGGAATTTAATATTATGGCGGTCGGAGATGGCGCTGGAACCACCACGGGGTTCTGCGCGATTCGGAAGATGATCGTGTCGTCGCAGGGGAAAGGCTATGGCGGGATAGTCATTCACGACGAGGCTCTCAACATGGCGGGCCGGGCACTCATTCAGCAATTACGCTGGCGAGGGCCGTGCGAACTGGAATTCATCCAGGACGAGTCGACGGGTAACTTCTATCTGTTGGAGATTAATCCGCGTTTTCCCGCCTGGGTCGATTTTCCCTCGTCATTCGGCCATAACATGCCCGCACTGCTGCTTGAAGCAGTGCTGGAAGGTGGTATGAAGCCGTTGCCCCCCTGCGAACCCGGTTATTTCTATATTCGCCACACCGCGGACCTGACGTGTCGCATCGCGGATATGGGGCAACTCACGACATTCGGAGAGTGGGACTGCCGACACGCCGCGCACCAGATACACCCCGCGCAATGAAAGAGGACGGGATGGGAACGCAATTCTATACGCCGCCGGCAATCGAGCGCAATGTGCCCGGCATGATGAATAAATTCGGGTATGGCTATGATACGCGCGTCTGCGATATGATCGCGGGCGTGCGTGTTGACGAATTGGTCCGCGAGCACGGGTCTCCCCTTTTTGTTTTTGATGAAGGTGCCTTGCGTGAAAAGTACCGTCACGCATATCGGGCGTTCAGTACCCGGTATCCCGACGTGCAATTCGCCTGGTCCTACAAAACGAATTACCTGCAGGCCATCTGTCAGGTGTTTCATCAGGAAGGCGCAATCGCCGAGGTGGTGTCGGATTTCGAATACGAAAAAGCGCGCGCGCTGGGAATGCCGGGGAGTTCGATCATCATTAACGGACCATATCACCCCGCGTCGTTTTTGCGTCAGGCGGCGGCCGAGGGTGCAAAAATCCATATCGATAATCTCGATGAATTGCTCACCATGGAGACCATCGCCGCGGAGTGTGACCGCGTCCTGGACGTCGCGATCCGCGTCAATATGGATACCGGCGTGCAACCGGCGTGGACGAAATTTGGCTTTAATTTGGAGAATCAGGAAGCCTTGCGCGCGATTCGTCGCATCGGTCATGGCCAACGACTGCGGTTAGTCGGTCTGCACACCCACGTGGGCACCTTTATTCTGGAACCGAACGTCTACCGAATTGCCGTCACGAAACTACTGGAACTTATGGAGGCCGCGCGCACGGAATTCGGGTTCACGTGTGCGTATCTGGATCTGGGGGGTGGGTTCGCTTCGAACAATACGCTCCATTACCAGTATCTGCCCAGCGAGCAGGTCGTGCCCTCACTCGACCAGTATGCGGAAGCCATCTGCGATACATTGCATGCGGGTCTTCCCACCGGGCAACCACCGCCAAAGTTATATCTGGAAACAGGGCGGGCGCTGGTGGATGAAGCCGGATACTTGATTACCAGCATTCAAGCACAGAAGCGCACCGTAGAAGGCCGGCGCGCCTTCATTGTTGATGCCGGTGTGAACTTGCTGTATACGTCGAACTGGTACAAGCTGCGCGTGATGGCGGTGCGCGACGCGCGCGGTCCGCTGAACGATGCGATCCTCTATGGTCCGCTCTGCATGAATATCGATGTCATCCGCGAGCACGTGCAACTGCCGCAATTGAGTGTCGGCGACCATCTGGTCATCCACCCCGTTGGCGCGTATAACATCGGGCAATCGATGCAATTCATTACCTATCGTCCGCGCGTGGTGCTGGTCGGAGAAGATGGCCGCGTCGACGTCATTCGAGAACGAGAAAATCTGGAATATGTGGAGGCAATGGAACGCTTGCCCGCCCATTTGGTACCCGAATGCAGGTTAAGGAGCAATCGGTGAAGCGCGAGACACTATGGGCCTATCTGTTGGACACTGTACTCAATAGTTACGCGATTATCTTTTTCGCGCGGAGCCGCCGACTCGGATTGCTGCTGCTGTTGGCAACATTCCTCGCACCCTATTACGGCGCCCTCGGCCTGCTCGGGGTGCTGGTGGCATTTTTCACTGCCGAGATGTTGGGGTTCTCACGTGCGGAAATACGCAGCGGGGCCTATCTCTTTAATTCGTTGTTGACCTCGTTAGCCGTGGCCTATCTTACCCAGCAGCATCCGTTGGGGTACCCGCTGCTCGCGCTGCTGCTCCTCGCCTTTTCACTGTTGGCGTTATTCGCCACGGTATTCCTTTCTGCACTGTTCGCCCGTCAGTGGAGTCTACCATCGATGAGCCTGCCTTTTGTCATCGTGACCCTGCTGCTCTATCTGGTGTTCTCCGCCATGCACGGATGGTTGGGAAGCAGTGTCGTAACCCCCAGCTATTTGTTGCCGGAGCCGGCCTGGTTCCCGGCGCCCGTGCAAGGGTTTTTCCGTGCCTGCGGGGCCATTTTCTTTTTGCCGCATGTGCTGGTGGGGGTAGTGGCGGTGCTCTGCCTGTTGTCCTTCTCCCGGCTGACGGCCATTTACGCGGTGCTCGGGTATGCTGTCGGGTGTATGGTCCTGCAGGTATGCCACACGGACACCGCGTTCATGCCCGTCGCCTTTAACTTTGTATTTTGCGCGATCGCTATCGGCGGCATTTTTGTGATTCCATCGCGCGGCAGTCTGCTCTTGCTGCTGTTGGGCGTTTGCTGGTGCGCGCTCATCGGTGTGGCGAGTACGGCCTGGCTGCACGGTTTGGGCCTCCCGCCCCTGGCGTTGCCGTTTAACCTGGCGGTGTTGAGCGTCCTCGCCGCATTACACTTGCGGTCCACCCCACGGTTGGCCTATCTGACCCCGTTCTTCCCAGGAACTCCGGAGGAGAACTATCACCGCTTCAACGCCGAAGTGCGGCGTTTCCCTGATGCGTTTGGACTGCAGTTGACGTTGCCCTTCTATGGTGAGTGGACGGTCACGCAAGGGGTTGACGATCTGCTGACGCATCGCGGCGCCTGGGCGCACGCACTTGATTTTGAGATCGTCGATACGGATGGCAACCGCTGCGCTGGAGATGGCAACGAGTTGAGCGCCTACTATGCCTACCTGGCGCCTATCGTCGCTCCCTGTCACGGCACAGTGGTGAAAGTCGTCACCGATGTGGCGGATAACCTTGTCGGCAGCAGCAATCTCGACGCGAATTGGGGCAATCTCGTGCTCCTCCTTACCGATACTGGCGCGTATGTGCTCTTGTGCCATCTGGCACAATGGACGGTGTCTGTTGTTGAAGGAGAACGCGTGGTCCCGGGACGCCTGCTGGGCAAGTGCGGCAACTCCGGACGTTCTTCCGTCCCGCATCTGCATCTGCAGATGCAAAGCGCGCCGTTGCTGGGCGCGTCAACTATTCCCTTCATTCTGTGCCAGTATATCGAACACTGCGGCCAGGATCGCCGATATCACACCTCCGGGCTCCCCACCATCGGCAACCGTGTACGTCCGGTATCCTTTGACGAACAAATGATCTCCTGTTTCGATCAGGTGATCTATCGACAGTTCCGCTATCGCCTGCGGATAGCGACCGGTGAACGTGAAGAGGAGATTTCCTGTGCGGTCGATGAGAGCGGCGCATATATCTTCCATTCACCGGCCTGCGGTGCGACACTCTCGGCGCGGGTGTTGCATAAAGTCTGGTATGTACTCGATTATCAGGAAAAACGCCGCAGCTTGTTGCGGTTCTTCTGGCTGGGATTGAGCCGTTGCCCACTGACGTCGGAAGACGGTCTGCATTGGACGGAACGGCTCGATCTCGCGCCGTTGCTGCATCCGTTGGTGCGCGCGGCCTTTGACCTGTGTGGGCCATTTATCCACTACCCGGAGACCGTGGTGGAACATGAATTGAGTACATATCGCGGGCGCGTCGGCGGTGGAGAAGCACTCGCCCGTATTACCACCACCGTGACTCTCCCGCGCCTACTCGCGTTCGCGCTATCAGCCGCCCCGCGGAAGATCGAACTGATATTGGGACCACATCACGGCATCCTGGGCGGCGCCGCGTTGCTGTCCGCTGGGCGCGTGGAAATGGAGCGTCTGATTGACGAAGAACCTGAAGCCCCTGGAGTTTAGCCCTTTTCAAGCATGCTGTTACAGACGTATGTCAGCACACATCTGGCGCGCGAGGGAAAACGGCAACCGATCCGTGTTTCTGTGAAATAACCGGAGATAAAAGGGCTAAACTCCAGGGGCTGACTGAGGCATTATTCGAATATTTAGGACTTTCGTTTCCGTTACCTCCCCTCTCCTCGGGGAGAGGGGCTGGGGGTGAGGGCGTCACGCTCGCAAGCGAAAGACCTGATGAATAATGCCGGGCAGTGATTTCCGGAACTCGGAACCAGCAACTATTTTGAAGGAGGTGTTCGATGCGTAAACAACGGTGGCTGCTTGTCCTGGCCGGTCTCGGTATTCTCTGTGTGTTGACTTTGTGTATGGGGCTCTCCGTCTCGCGCGCTGAAGGTGACGACGAGCGAGAACGCGCTTGTTTCCTGGCGTCGTATCAACAGGAATTGGCGAAAAATTACGACGGAGCGATTACGAGTCTGGCCGGCGTGCCGGATAGTTACCTGGCCCAATTGCGCCTGGGTTGGTTGCATTATATGAAGGGGAACTACGCCAGTGCACTGACCGCCTATGCCTCCGCGATCAAAAAATGTCCGGACTCTATCGAGGCCAGATTGGGTGATCTTCTTCCCTTGCTGGCGAAGGAGGATCACCCGGCGGTCGAGAAAGTGGCGCAGCAGATTCTCGGCGTTGATAGCGTCAATTATCTGGCGAGTCTGCGCTTAGCCTACTCGTTGCGCTTGCAAAAGAAAAACGACCAGGCGCTGGAGGTGCTTGATCGGATGGTGAAACGCTACCCGACGGATACGAGTCTGCGTATCGAACAAGCCCTGAACTACACCGCGAAAGGGCAACGCGAAACGGCATTACCGCTGTACAACGGAGTATTGCTGCTCGATCCGTATAATGCCACCGCCAAACCCTATGCGGACGCCGCGGGGAAAGCCGTTCGCGAAAACTTCAGCAAATCGTATACTTGCGAGGGAGCAAAAGATTACACGGGAGCGCTGGCCGCGATAGCCAATATGCCGAAGAGTTATCTGGTTGAACTACGCCGCGGGTGGTTGTGTTATCTGAAAGGTGAATATCCGGAAGCTGTTACGCATTATCGGGCCGCCATCGACACCATGCCAACCTCCACCGAAGCCAAGCTCGGGAGTCTGCTCCCCATGCTGGCGGCGCAGGACTACACGGAAACCGTGGTGATGGCGCGGAAAGTGTTGGCAGACGATAAGGAGAATTACCTGGCGAATCTCCGCCTCGCGTATGCGTTGCGCTTGCAAAAAGAAACAAAGCAGGCCGCGGCGATCCTCGAACGCCTGGTGCAACATTACCCCACCGATGTGAGCCTGTTGACCGAACAGGGATTAGTAGCGCAGGCCAACGAGGATCACGATGCTGCCGTGCAGATTTTCAACAAGGTGCTCATGCTCGATCCGACGAATGAGACGGCAAAGGCCCAGTTAGGCATCAAGTAGCGTATGGGCGTACGCGGGCGAATAATGCGCGATTACCAGGACAGTTGCAGTGAACGCATTTACTATGATTGGGTTCACCGATGACGAACATTAGCCCGGATTATTCATGAAGAAATTGACTGCCGGGCTAACTGTGGCATTATTCGAAATAGAGGAAAGCGTGAGGGAATAATGGGGACTGGCTCGCATTTTTCAGACAAAAGTGTCTGGAAAATAGGACAGTGATCTGAAAATGCGTGCCTCTCATGTAATTCGGCTCCCAAGAGCCGAATTACATCTCTGGTAGTGCTTCCGCCACGGATGGTGGGAAGCATGGCGGATGATTGTCCACGCTTTCTCGCCGGCATGATGTTCTCCGACCCGACCTGTTCCGCGCTGTTTGCGCTGCAGTGACGGTCAGCATCGTTCCCGTGAAGGGTCAAGAGCGGACAGACTCGCCGATGGTGTGATTTCGAAATCGCAGTCAAAGTGCTCGGAGCCGGATCGTGGCGGATGGTTCGGGTCGGGCACGGCCTTTGAGGAGCATCGCGACCGCAGCGTCTCCCGCATTTCGCAGGGAATCCTCCACCCCACCGGGGAGAAGGATGGACGCCTGAGACGCCGTAGGGGGGTGTGGAGAGCGGGTAGTACGCGCGTATCGGCACTGTGGGACAATGCGCAAAAAACGTTACAGGACTTTCGCTTCCGCTTGCACCCCTCTCCTCGGGGAGAGGGGTTGGGGGTGAGGGCAAGACGCTCACAAGCGAAAGTCCTGCGTTACTGACTTTACGGCCTCCGGGCGCCAATCATGGCGCCCGGAGGCCGTGGTGACCAGGGGATTATTTGGTGCTTAGATTCAGCACGCACCCATCGGCCAGGCCGACCAGCAGGCTCCCCGCGTTCCAGGTCATCGCGGTGATATCCTGCGGCAATTGCTGCATGCTTTTCACAGCGCCTTTGGCGTCGAAGACCTGCAGGCGACCACCCAAGTAGCTCACCGCGGTGAGCCCATCGCCGGCCAGCACTTGTTTGACCTTCAGGTCAGCGCACAGTTTGTCTTTGGGCAGGGCACTCACGTCCGTGGACGGTTTGATGATGCCGTCCTTCACGGGGCGCGCGCCGGCGGCCAGACTTACTTTCATGCCTTTCACCGTAATGGTCCATCCCGTGCCATTGGCGCACTGGGCGTTAACGGCGCCTTTCGCATCCGCCGTCAATTGCGTAATGCGGTCCGGCAGGTTCGCTTGCCATAACGTGGCCGCCGCCGGCGGGGTAACCAGGAGCGTCGCCGGGGTTACCACGTTGCTGAGCGGCAGTGCCAGCGGGGTCTGCTCTTCGAGGCCGATCCCCAGTTGGAACAGGGTACCCACCGCTTCGCTCAAGCCCGCGGCGTCGTTGGCGATGCAGGCGACGCTTTCCAGGTCATGCCCGAGCGAGGCGAAGTTCCAGGCGACCATACCGCGGCCGCGACCAGGGAAATCCGCGGAGAGCTTATAGGGCAGCGCGGATCTGTTCTGATAGGTGTTTGCCAGGTGCGCGATGAGCGGGTTATCCGCCGTGTTCCCGAGCAGGATGCTGGGGCCAGGCAGGTCGTAGCCGACGACGGCCGGGTTATTCGCGCGCCCGGGAGCGGCATCTCC